>Ga0181408_1000594_pt1 | contig 11661 bp, 9 predicted proteins | sample 31SPOviralmetaG_FD_130137 | JGI IMG/M metagenome (GOLD analysis project Ga0181408, IMG submission 130137) | Marine viral communities from the oligotrophic San Pedro Time Series (SPOT) site, San Pedro Channel, CA, USA - 31 SPOT_SRF_2012-02-16 | ecosystem: Environmental > Aquatic > Marine > Strait...
TATAACAGAATACGAACAAATAAAATCTAAAATTAAAAAAACAACTCTAAGGTACGGAGCTGCGATTTCAACGTATCACTTTATTTTTCATACACCCGTTGATGGTATATCTGCGAGTGTTGGAACATTAGCGTCTTATATATACGTAGATTCGCTTTCATCTTACGTTGATAATATTGAAAAAGCACAAGGTTTGAATAAAAGATTATTGGTACCTACAATTCTTGCTTTATCGGAATCTATGTGGAATTCCTCGAGTTTACCCTTTGATTTTAATATGGGTGCAACACTTTTTGGGTTTTTAGCGTATAAAATGGCTTTTTATCAGATAGTTGCAGAGGAAATATTAATGGACAACGAAGACCTAAGTGAGATTGATACTATGTAATTATTCAATAAATAAAAATAAAAATAAAAATGTCTGTCTTTTATAAATTGTTGAAAAACACAACTGAACTTGAACAGGTCACGGAAATGGATGATCTTTTATCCACCGTTGCGAGCGATGGGGAACTGGATATGGAAATTTGGGGTCTTAAACCCGTACGTGATTTCCCTATTGAGTGTAACCCTAAAAAATTTAATTATATTGGGTATATCGGTTTAAGTAAAAACGAAGACCGCGATGATATTCGTTACATCGAGTTTTTCCACGAAAATAAAGGGTGTAGTGGTATTATTGAACCGTTTATTGATATGGTTTCGGAAAGGTTATCTACGGATAAAAAGGATATGATTCTTATTCCTCGAGTTGTTCGTAGTAATAAGAGTGATTTCTGGACGAAATATTTGAGTAAATACTTTACCGATATTAAATCGGGTGAAAAATTTATTATGAAAAATAAAATAGCTCACCAAGATTTACGTTGGAGTGAGCTTACAAAAACTTTACCTTCTAAGCCCGAAACTATGAGTGAAGATTCACAAAACACTATGGTTAACTAATATTTAATCTTACTTAAACAATTAGACTTTTAATATTATATATACAAATACAATGCCTTACCTCACACAAGAATTATTAAAAAACTGTACGTCCCTCATTAAACTTAACAATTACGATGATCTATGTTCCGAACTCTGTGGCTATAAATCCGAAGTTTATGGTCTAAGAGCGGAATTTGGATACCCGGAACATTTAATTACAAAAAATAATAGAAAATACATTGCATATTTAGGTATTAATAAAAAAAAAGTAAAAACTTCTTACGGTGAAGCGCATTTCATCACCTTTTTTCATCAACCTAAAAACTATAGTTTGGAAAGAGAATTTGATATTTTAAGTTACATGTATAACATTTACATGGATGAAAAATCGGACGAATTATCTGAAAATATAGAGTCTAACGTTGAACTTTTTCCGTATAAGATAACCAAAGATAAACTTGATTATTGGAAATGGGTATTTGAAAACGATTGGGGTGTTTCTGATAAGATTGATTTGGATAATATAATCGATGATTATGAAATCCAAGGGTATGTTAAATGGGACGAACTTTACGATATTTTACCTGAAAATATTGATGATGAGATTATTCAAGAAATCTACAGTGATGAGGAAGAACTCGACAGTGGTGAGGAAGAAACGGATGACGATATCGAAGAAGGTGAAATTTTGAGTGAATATGAAGCCTAAGTTAAAATAAAAATAAAAATAAATTAAATTAAATTAAATTAAAAATGCGTCCAAATTGTCCTTATGAAAAATGTTATTGTAGAGCCGGTAAAAACGGTTTTTGTTTAAAACATAAAGAAATCGGTGAAGCCGTGGAGGCTTTGCTTTTACTTTCAAAAATTGTAATTAAAAAATAAAATCTAGTATTTAATAATAATGTCGAGTAATAACCCACTTCACAAAATAATGACATTTATAGATGATCACTCGGAAAGTATACCCGAAGGTGATTATTTAGACATGTGTAATAAACTAAGAGATGTATATATAAATGACCAAACAAGTATACGTAACCGTAATCGCGTATTACCTCGTAGTTTACAAGATAATCCATACGACATTATATACGAAAGGTGTATGGTACTCGTTAGAAAAAGAAAAGAAATTAAAAAATCACTGAAACGAACAAAAATAAGACACCGTATAACTTCTCGTTTTAAAATAGAAGCACTTACTGCGTATTGTAGTGCCTTAAATTTACCTCTGTGTACTACTATAGAAGAGTTACAAAGTATTGGTCACGCTCCTAATAGTCGAGAGTTTTTCGATGATTATATGCGTATAGTTAATGAACATTCTAGAGGTTTACAGAATGGGTACATTGTAGAATTAGATAACATAGAATTGGAAATGGAAACAGTTTGTAATTTTATGAATGCAAATAATAGGATCATAGACGCATTTTATGAAATAAACGTGAATATACCAAACCTTAGTTGATTTATTATTATTATTTTTTTAAGATATTAAAAATGGATGAACTTACAAATTTAATGCGTTTGATTGACTTGAATTCCGAGATAATACCTGAAGGAAATTATCTCGAAATGTGCAACTCAATAAAAAAAGTACACGAAAGTCTTTCGAATCCAAATTCAAATTCAGATTCTGAATCCGATGACGATGTTATTGAAAATTTCATGATGAGAGAAATAATGCGTGATGGTACGTTTCCGTCACCTGTACCATTTTCGACCGAAAATAGAAATAGGACGAGATATTATGAAGAAAACGAGGAAAACGACGACGATATCGTTCTTACCGCAGATGCAGATGAAAGAGAACAATTGTTAAATTATGTTAACTCTATAATAATACCGCCTATAAATGTTCCTCGAGAGTTTAATGAAATGGACAGAAGACGAAGTGTAAACCGCGAATTTGACGAAGCTGAGTTACGAAGATTGGGTGAAAGAATAATACGAACACAGAGAACGATACGTAACACGAAACCAAAACAGAGAATTACTGTAAACGTTCGTAAAGAAGCCGTGAAAAAACGCGCGGAAGAACTTGGTATACGATTATCGAGATATACTATTGGTAATCTTTTAGATAAAGGACACAATGTAGGGAATGAACGAGAATTTTACAAATCCTACCTTGTACAGTATAACGAGGAAATAGAACATAAACTGGAAGATTTAAACGACGAATTAATTGAACTTATTAGGGATAAAGATGCTCTTTTAGAAGATATGAATTCTAACTTAGACTAAACTATTTATTTAAATATAATTTTACACCATTTTTCATTGATATTACCGAAAGGTGAGTATTCAAACAATAAATGTATCAACGCACCCGCAATAATTAAAACACCCGTACCTTTATACACAAATTTCATAAGACCCATGACCAAAAGTTGTAACATCAAACCGATAAAAAGCGCTTCCATGAGAACTGTAGTAACAGGCCGAATATTCATTTATAGTATGGTAATATTTTTTATATTTATATAGTATAAAAATAACATGAATCGTAACCAATTATTGAACGCATCTCCAATGATAGTATTTTCCATTCTTATAGTGGCTGCTGGTATATTCGCCGCGGTTTACTTATCCAAGGAAAAGCCAACACCTACACCTACTGAGGAAGAAAAACCGGAAAAATCGGAATAAAAAAATAGTAATAATTATCTCGTGATATATAAAATGATACTTGTTGTTCTTATCATTCTATTGTTCATTTTACTTCGATGGTATACCAATAATTTCGAAAGATATGAAACTGAGTATGGAACTGATTCATACGGGGTTCAGGTTACACCAGTTGAAACACTAAATATTAAATACTTCTATGAACATAATGATAGTTGGAGTGATACCGCTCATTTAAGGTTTAATTCCGATAAACAGGCGTGGGATCTTCACCGAGGTTCTTCGGACGACTATACTACTTCTGGATGGAGATCATACGAATCTGTTTTAAACCCAAAAGTTAAAAACGGTGTAGCTAGTTATCATTTTAAAGAAAATTTGGTGAGCATCTCTCAGGATGCCTATAGGAAAATTTACGAGGCGGAGATGAATGGTATAATCAAACTTCGTATTGGGTATACAACTCCCGGAACGGATTGGGTTCATTGGTACGAAGTTCCCGTGAACGACCTGTATATACCCATAGACCCACCAACTTTTGATACTAGTGTATCTAACACGGGTTTAGATGTTACTGTGAGTTTTAGTAATGTTAAAAAAACCAACCCTAAATATACTATATCTATACACGACGAAAACGATGATGAGATTACTTCGTATACGTTTAGTAAAAATAGAGAAACTTTTAATTTAAATTGGAAGGAAAATTCACCGGGTACTAAAAAATATACCGTGAAACTTAACGGTCGAATACACAGTAATCACGAAATTACAATAGAAGGTGATGATAGTGGTGGTATTTATAAAATAAACAAAATCAATTTTAAATGGCATAATACTAACGGTGTAAACGAATCCGTTGATAAATGGGTAATCGTTGTTAAGAAAGATGGGTATGCACCATTTGAAACGATAAATATTCCAAAGGATAGTAGTAATTTTTTTAACAATTTTACGGATACACCTACTGTTGAATTACTAAAAGGTTACGCGTTTAAAGACTTGAATGAAATAACAGGTATCAAAATATACTTATATTACATCCATAAAAATGGTATTAAGAAACTTTTATCTACTTCTGATCCTTTAGATTTGAATGAACAAGATTTTAACAGAGACATAACAAATTTTTTTGATTCGTTAGGTAAAGATACTTTTATATCAAGAGATTGGGATACTGATATATACAATGATCATAACAAAGACTGTGACGCCAAATTTGTTGAAGATGGAAATGAATATTCATGCGATAAAAATGCAGATGGAACTACGGGTGATTATACGTGTCAAAAATGGAGGTATAATATAAGTGTAAAAGGTATCGGCGAAGGCACAGAATGTATAAAAGATAAAGATGAGATTATTACTGTGAATTGGCCTAGTGTCAATACTTTAACAAATTATTCAACGTTTACAGAAATTGAGGACGATAAAAAAAATCCTAATGAAAACTCAGACTTGGTAAACACACCATTAACGTTTGCGAATGCTTTTGAAACCCACCGCGCACAAGATGAACATAATATTGATTGTAAAGGTTCTTGGATAAAAGATGGTGACCTAACTGAAGATTGTGACGATAAAGATTATTTAATGTGTCAAGATTGGAAATATAATGTTACACAAGAAAGAACGGGTACGGGAACCGCATGCGAGGGTAACCAAGATCAAACACTTACAGTAAAATACCCGTCTTCTGACGCCATGACACTTTACTTACCACCTGATGATATTGTCAAATGGGAAACCGTCGATGATTTAAACCCTAATAAAACAGGAGCGTTGATCGGTAGTTCCGACATGTATGTAAAACCCTTTGAAGATTATAAAACGAGTAAGGGTGATGATTTTACTCCTATAGAAACAAGAATACGTAAAGAACTAAAAATTAAGGTAAGTGATATAGTTAGGTTAACGAGTAGTCAAGCTAGTGCTACTTCGTTAGGTAATTCAGTTGTTACTAACGGTAAGTGGTCATTGGCTGGACAACCGTATAATTGCTCTTCTTGTTATGGTAGTGTACACTTATACAATAACGATCGAAATTTCAACCGCACTATCGTGGGGAGTACACATCCCGATTGGTCCAAATCGTTCGGATCTTCCGTTGCTATGTCGGATAAACACGTAATTATGAGTGCGTATAAACAAAGTAAAGTGTACTTATACGATATCGATGATAGAGGGTTAAGTGAAGCAATAGAAATTGACGGTGGGGATGCTATAAGAGAGGGGGCGGTGAAGAATACGTATCATTTCCCAGTTTCTTTGTTTGGTAGAGCTATTGCTATTTCGGACGATTATATAGTAGTCACTGCTCCACAACAATATGCGGACATAGCGGACACTAACTATAGAACGACTATAACTTATAGAGGTGTTATATACATATACGAAAAAGATCAATTGGGTAATTGGAAGATCGAGAAAACTGATCGTAAAGAAATAACTGACAATTACAGCGATATCATTACCGTTTCGGGTGATACCATAGCCATGGGTGTAAACAATAACGTACACATATACGAACGAGATTCGGAAGGTGAATGGGTTATAAGTCAAACACTTGAAGGAACTGGATCATTTGGACAATCTATTTCTATTTCGGGTGATTACATGCTTATCGGAGCACCGGGAGTCAATGAAGTATACATGTATGAAAAAACCGGTGGTAATGATGGTTGGGTACAAATGGGAGACGCTATAACTCGCGAAGGTGCTGGTCAATGGACCAGTTTCGGGCGTGCCGTATCATTAAGTAATGATTACGCAATCATTGGCGAAGACTCGGGGAGATCAAAAGGTGCTGTAACCATATACAAACGTATATACGGTAGATTGGATATGGGAACACAGGTATTTGCACCTGACCGTCAAGATGGTGCAGGTTTCGGAAATTCCGTTGCCGTTTCGAACAAATACGCTATTATTGGTGCACCCGGGGAAGAAATATCTACGAATGTTACGGTAGGTGCGGTGTACATAATCGATTTATCGAATATTGAACACGCGGATATAGAAATTCAAGAGGAAGAGGAGGGTGCTACTGTACAATACGTATGGGTCGGGTTTGAATCAGATTATGAACATAATTTGGTACTTAATAAAATTCAAGTAATGTCGGGTGACGAAGATATTGTAGCAGGTATTGGTGATGATGAAGGGTATGGTGGTGTTACAACTAGTGGTGTAAATACTTCATTGAGTATGTTAAATGGTAGTATAGACGTCTCCAATCCAGAGAAGATACCGTTTTTATCTGGAGGATCTGCTACCAATACTTTTTATGTAGGAAACAAAGCCACGAGTAGCTGGATTAAGATGAAATTAAAGAAAAAGTACAAAGTGTCAGATATAGATAAAGTTGTAGTGTGGAATAGTACAAAATATCACAGGTTTGATTGGTATCAACAACAATGGGCGGGTACGTTTGTTAAGTTATTGGATAGTGAAGATAATGAAATTCGTAGATCACACGAAATGGTACATCCCGATAATCGTATAACGAGGATGTGGATGCAATCGCCATTCGAATCCGAAAAATATAAATTTAAAAATTTTTATTTTCCAAATAAGGATGTGGTTAAATACATATGGGTCGGGTATGAGGATAATGATGACGATGATAAATTAATACTTTCCGATATTAGAGTTTTTGTAGATAATAAAAATATCTTAAAGGATTTTGGTGGACCATATGCAAAGCATGATATAAGAATTATAGTACCAGATAAAATCGAGACGTCGGGCGTTGACTGGGAATTTGATGATACAAATACCCCCAATATATATTGGGGCAGTACAGAACTCAGTCCCAAAAATAAACAATATGATCTCGGTTCAAAAATTGTATATAAATATAAATCAGATACGAATAGAACTATAAGTTTCAAAGACGGTGTGTGGGAAGTTGAAAATACTAGTATTAGCCCACAAACCAAATTGGATTACAACACTAAAACTGGATATGTTCAAGTAGGAAATGAAAGTAACAATACAGCTTACGGTGTTTTCAAATCACCATGGTTTTATAATTTCTATCCGACGAAAGAAGATAAAATTGAAACTAGTAGTTTTGAGAAAGCTCAGGATGAATATACGACGTACACCAAAGATTCCATAAAACTCAAAGCGAATAGAACGTATGCTGAAAAGACACTTAGCCGCGATTTATTGAAAGCTGAACATATACTATTTGACGGAAACTTGAGAATACAAAAAATTGACTCAAAAGTTACGAATTATTATATGACAGAAGGTGCTAGTACAAACTGGATTAAAATAAATTTAGGTGATAATTATGTTAATTATGAAGATATACAAAAAGTTGTAGTTTACACACATTCACAGGACCAGGATACAAAGGCGAATTGGCGAGGTACGTTCGTTAAGTTATTGAATACTGAAAGTATTGAAATTGCAAAATCATCGGATACGGTACCAACCAACGCCTTGGATGCGAGGAGGTATAAAGAACGTGATGTTCAGAATAAGGCTGGTCAGTATGTAATCCAGTCGAGTACGAGTATAAATGCCTATGGAGATCGTAGGAAAACGTTTACCAATTTTGATAAAACCATTACGTAAAAAAATATACGAGTATTGTAATAATGGCATTTAATATTAGTAATTTATTGGTTAATAATAAATCAAATAATACGGTATTAATTTTAGTGTCTATAACAATTTTTGTTTTTACTATACTCGTGAGTTGGTACTTATTGTCAGGAGAAGAAGAAGAAGACGGCGGGAATGGGAAAAGTGAAGAAGATAATACTACACCGGAGTCGGAGTCTAAAAAGAATATAACAATGCCTTTTATAAAAACTAGCGACGATGCGTATGTTAAAACAATAACCCCTACAAACGATGCGGAGGTGTTGAGTTCATCCACCTTAATTTCAAATAATTCGTATTTAGGAGGTGCTACGAGTACGTACGAGATTGAAAAATACACACCCGAGTATAAAAATAAAGATATCGAAAAGATTTTATCTAAAAACGTAAAAATATCGTTTAAATGGAAAAATAAGTCCGGGTTTACAAACGTTAAAAAACTTACGTTTAAGAGGTACGTATTCGACGAAACTATGAACAAGACCGGTCCTTTATCGGAAGGTGAATTGACGTACGATACGTCGGGAACTGGGTATAGTATAGATACGTACGTTATAACTAGACCAGTATCAAATTCCGACGCAAATATGAAATATTTTACGAACTTCGACGAATCCGATTTGGTTATTGAGTTTGATAACGATACAAATTCGGAACCGGGTATAACGAGTACTTGTACCGAGTATGCAAATATTCAAGATGGTGGTCTGGCTGAATGTCTTAAGAATAATTTATATAACGTGATCGGACGAAACTATATTACGGTAAAAGCGCAATATGTAGAAGATCCAGCGTACCCAAACGATATAGCCGAAAAATATTTATACAAAGGTGGTGACGGTATACCCATACAAACTGAAGACCTTGACATGTCGTTGAGAATAATTAGTCCTATAACAGAAACGTTTTCACCAGAAACGACTATGAACCCAAATGAAGCGCCACAATATGAGCAAATAATGTATACACTTAAAATTGGAAATGTTACAATAAATAATGTTCAGTTAGAAAATGACCCTACATCGGGGAGTGCGTACATATACTTTAAAAAAGGCACTAACTATTTTTATACCGATGACAGTAATACATTAAAAAAGAATGGTACTTCTACCAATAAACAGTTGTTTACACTCATACAACCTAATAAAGCCGATGACGGAAATACTACTTATAGAATTATAAGGGTAGGAGACGGATCGTCTGGCAACGAATATCGTTACGTAACTGCAGAAAACGGTGTAGTTTTTAAAACACAAATTGATATAAACACTGAAACTTTATGGGAGAACATGAACGTTGGGTTTACAAAACAACAAAATTAATTCGTTATAAAAATCTCGTGATATATAAAATGATACTTCTTATAGTTCTTATCATTCTATTTATCATTTTACTTTGGTGTAAGTATCGACTTTCTACAGAAGAAAAGTATACGATAAATTCACTCGGTATTGATTGGAGAAACAAGGCGGGTGTTTCTGATTCTGTAAATAAATGGATCTTGGTTTTATACGATAAAGACGGTAAAAACATACACCAAACCGAGGATAAATCACCTCAGAACCTTCAAAACTTCATGGACGTGAGTTTGAATGCCATTGAAAATAAAAAGTTTGGTTCTGAAATTATAGGTACCAATACACTTAGCGTGTATTATAACAGTATAAGTGACGAGACGAAAGTTTATTCAGGGGAAGTTTCGTTAGATTCAAACGATTTTAATGCATCTTTATCGGATATAACGACAAAAGATTCTGATATACAAACGTGGGGTGAACTGAAAGCTCCCGCAGAAACACTCGACGAAATACTCGGTACGAAGGGTACTAAAGTATACGCGTACCCCAAAGGTAGTACAAAAGATCTATACAAATGTATTAATACGAACGCGTGTGATATATACGATCCTAAGTGGTGGGTACGAAAAACCTGTTTTATACTAGAACTCGGATTTGAAAAAACGGGCGATATCGGTTATTTTTACCCGTATTTTCCAGGTTTGGGACATACGCATAAGTACTTCGGTGTGAAACCGTCGTCAAAAGAAGTGACAATGACGTGTAAAGAAGATGAAGATGAAGAAGTAAAAAAATGTAGTATCAAACCACAAAAATTTTATTTAGAAAAACCTGAAGGTGTTACGGATACAGATACAGTCAAATACGGACAATTCGTATACATAGATACTAACGGTGATAAATATTACATTTACTTATCATCTGAAAATAAACTAAAAGTCGCAGAACTATCTGATATTAGCGATACGTCTAGTACGATATTCGAGTTTAGGTACTCTAAGGATTGCGAATCGTATTGGAAAAATGTTAAGAAAGATGAAGAGAATAATAATAATTGGAAATTCGGATCTGAAGTATACGATTGTGGACCCGATAAGAATCCGACTATACACAATTGTCAAAGATGGGAACACGTACGCATAGATGCGGTTGGTGATGGTGAAGCTTGTCCTTCCGGTATGAAACAAAATCGTCACGTTATAAAAACACAATGGCCTAAGGAAACAACAATTGAAGAGTTAAACACGAAAACGGGAGATTATCTTACTACCGTTTTCGAAAGTGTTATTGCGGGAGATAATATCGACCCAAACAAAAACAAAGACATAGCAAGTGATCCGCAATATTATAAGAACCAATACGATGCCCAAAACAAAGCGTACGCTGATGCTAAGGCGAAACAAGATGCAAAAACTGAAATATCCACGGGTTTTAAATGGTATTTTTACAAAAAACATTTGAAAAATAAAAGTGAGTTTAGTAGTGAAACACCTTCGCGAAGTGGTGAGGGTATTACAGATTTATCATGGAAAAATATCATAAAAGAATTGGGTATTAGTGGAACACCTCATAGTGATCAAGGACCAACAGCACGAAAACGTATAACCGGCGGTGTCGCTGGAAATTACGGATCTAACTATTCTATACATTTTACGGGAACGTATATACCAAAAAAATCTGGTACTTACGAGTTTCAAACAACGTCGGATGATATGAGTTTTTTGTATATCGACGACGAATTGATTGTTGATAATGGTGGTCTTCATTGGTTCGTGGAAAAACAGGGTAAGAAGACTCTTACAGAGGGTAAATCATATAAGATCGATATATATTTTAGTGAAAAGGGTGGTGACGATGGTATAGACGTTGAAATTAAATACCCAGGTGATGGTAATTGGAGTCACATTTTCGATTTTACTACTTTAAAAAATGTTCGGTACGTATGGTTTGGGTACGAAAATTCTGATTGGGAAAGACCTCTGAACATATCACAAATAGAAGTTTATTCTGGTGGTGTAAATATTGTGAAAGGTTTCGGTGATGATACAGTCGACCAGGATAGTTATTATGCTGATTGGACGTCTCCAAAAAGACTATTTGATGGTACACTGACAACTATGGCACATACTAAAGATGGTAAAACAAATTGGTTTAGAATCGATTTGGGAAAAGAGTATTCGGTGATAGA
>Ga0181408_1000598_pt1 | contig 11632 bp, 4 predicted proteins | sample 31SPOviralmetaG_FD_130137 | JGI IMG/M metagenome (GOLD analysis project Ga0181408, IMG submission 130137) | Marine viral communities from the oligotrophic San Pedro Time Series (SPOT) site, San Pedro Channel, CA, USA - 31 SPOT_SRF_2012-02-16 | ecosystem: Environmental > Aquatic > Marine > Strait...
AATGATCAGTCTCATATTCGTCATCATCACTGGAGGCAAGGAAGATTGAGGTGTCAATGTTCTCACTGTCAAGGAAGTCTCGGCACCTGTCTCTGTTGAGGCGGAAGACCTTTTGCTTTTTACCTTTGGGCATCACAATGACAGCATCAATGTTTGCTTGTAGGTATGCTTTAGTATCCTGCCTGATGGTATGAACTTCAAGAGCATTGATGAATTCACTTTGTGAAAAGTTGCGAGGTTCGCCCTCTTCATTACACCAATGCTTGTAAAGGTCATACATATCACGAGCAGTGCTGTTGTGATTGTCATCATCAGTAGTGCCTACATACCAGTAGCGAAGGAACCGAAGGATGGCAGGGATGTTGCGACTACGAAGCATCAAGTATTCATCAGTAATCACACGAGCAGTCTCAAAGTTGTAGTCCCTGCCCACAGGAACAAACTCACGACAGTATCGCACCCAACACTTTTGAATGTAAAGGTCAGTGATGTTTGTGTGTAGGTGATGACCGTATCGCCTGTCGTATCGCATCTCATCGCTGGCAGGGTAAGGAGAGCAACGATTGACTTGAAATCTGCGTGCTTTGAACTCCAGGATTTGTGGTCTGTTGTTGGTAGTGATGATGGTCCTGGCACAATTATCCACTCGCATAGCGTTCTTGTGCTTTTCACGGACACTGACTGTCTCTTCAGTAGTAAGTTCTTTGATTGCCTCCATAAAGTCGGTAGTCTTTTTGAACTCATTGAGATTGAGAAGTAGTTTGCCCCTGATACAGTCATTGAAGTCGCCAAGGAGTTCTTTGCTGTTCGCAGATGAGTAGTAGTATTGTTTGCCGATGATGTTTTCGTGAAAGTTCAACCACTGATTCTTACCAACACCAGCAACAGAAGTCCAGACAAGAGAAACACGAGGCAGGATGGCAGGAAACTTGATGAGATGGGCAAAGTATTTGAGATTGAAGTCAAAGCATTGGTCAGTTTTGTCCTCGCCAGACAAGTATCGCAGGTGCTGTAGAATGAAGGACAGACGGTCCTCAAGTTCTTCCTTGGTTAGTTTGCCGACCTCCTCATCATAGTCTTTGACTTGGTCAATCGCAAAACCTGTGAAAAGGTTGAACTGATTGTGAGGGCATCGCAGGGGTGTAGGTTTGAAACACACACCACCACGGAAGGTGCGGCGGTCCTCATCTTCCAACCACATCTTGATGAATTTCTCTTTCTTGACCTTCTTGATTTCCTGTCCATCTGGTGTGTATTTGACAACCACTGCTTGACAATGAAGATTGCGGTAAGCACAGTTCAAATCTTTTTCACTGCGAAAGAAGAATTGACCAGTGGTCGCATTGTATTCCACGAACTGGCAGATGTTGCCATCAATGAAAGCAACACGCTCATTGAACACCTTGACAGCATCCTTGCTGGACAACTTGCCAAAGTTGCGAGTGTCCATATCCCTGTCAGGACTGAAAGCAAGTTCTGTGTGAAGTTCTGGGTTGTGTTGGAGTAGTTGCTTGAAGAACCACTCGGCACCAATACCAGTGTAGGAGTTGTCATTGAGGAACTTGCTGAAGACTTCGGCATTCTCCTGTGGGAAATGCTGGTTGTAGTTGGGAGCATTTTGGTAGAATGTATTGATGAGGTTGAGGTAGTCATTAGGATTACAAGTAGGAGTAATCATATTGATGGTTGCCCTGACCACACACAACCACTTGCTGCGAGTAGAGTATTCAGCAACTGGTAGAGCATCAAAGATGCGAACCAGTGTGAAGTAAGGAATGACCTCACCATCAGGATGAAATCGCTTGCTGCCTACATCCACAATGTGTCGCTGTCGTTTCTCGCAAAAGTCAGGTCGTGCTGGAACTTTGTTGAGTGAGTAGATGACTGCCTCCTTGCGTGTATCATAGGATTTGGGAGACCTGAACAGGTCAAGGGGAATGTCCAGGTATTTGGACAGGTCATCGTGAGAAACGAAAGGAACATCAGGAGAACCATAGACAGTATTAGTCTTGCGTTCAAAGATGTAATTGGTGATGAGGTCAAAGTCTCTGTTCAATTTGTCGCCAAGTATCTGCTGTGTGCCAGTAGTGCGAACCCAGAAATGTGGCAGTTGTTTGCTGGCAGACAGTGTGAATGGTGTGTCAAACACAGGGAACCCACGCTTGTAAAGGTCAAAGAGTTCTTTCTCACTGTCAATATCAATGACAGCATAGAATTCTTTTTCAACTGTAGTATTGTTGAGAAGAATGATGAAGAAATCACAGTTGTCCATCATTGGTCGGTCTTTGTAGTTCTGCTGTGTAGTGTCAAGGTAGTCAGTGTGGTTGTCGCACTCAAACTTGCCCCACACAGAAAACTTGAGGTCATTTTTTGACTGTGTCAAGTAGCAAGGGATTTTGCGTTGCTTACCTCCTGTTTCACACATAGTCATTTTAGTGTGGATGAAGTTCAATCCATCTTCACTAGTAAGACGGTCTTGTGTATGCTTGCGGTTGAGCATATACGGTCCAATGTTCTCGTGCTTGGTGGCACCAGTAAGAGCAGTGTAGAGTTCAGTAGCAGTAGTGAATGTCATTTTACTTTTTTTAGTTATAATATGGAACTAAAATTTAAAATCAATTTTTTTTTTTTCGTTTTTTTTTTTCACGAAAGTCTTTCGTTTTAATAGTATTTAAAGATACTCTGTGTAAAATAATACAACGAAAAAAAAATTGAAAATGGAAGAGATAAAAGAAATCGCAGACATCTTTGCTGGGACCTACTGTCGCCTGACTGATGGTCTCAATCATATTACATTGAAAAATGGTTGGCAAGTTCTTGCTGATATGGAATATAGTAGTTTTGTTAATGAAAGCAAACCAAGTGAATTAATGGAGTTTGAAGGCAGAATATGCCCCAGTAATATCTACAATAGAGATGGTGAAGAATATTTTATGTGTGCCTGTGGTAAAAAACATATACACAATCTTGCCATTATGTCATATCCACACAATGATTTTGAATATATTATACTGGGTAGTGAATGTGTCCATACAGCAAAAAAATATTTAAAGGAAATTGAAGGTATAGAAAACTTCAAAGAGAAAGTAGATAAATGGTTATACTACATTAAAGAAGAACAGAAGAAAATAAAAAATAAAAAATGTATTGCTTGTGATAAGTATAAAGTAAGAAGGAATTTTGTATATAAAAATCCTGCCAGAAATTTGTGGTGTAATGAGTGCTGTTCTGGTGGTCAAGTAAAATGTATAAAATGTAATGACTTTCGGTTATATAAAGATGATTGGAAAGGTAATCCTATGCGGTATTGTCAGCGGTGTTATTTTTCTTCTTAAGTTCCTTTTTTCTATGGTATGCCTCCCTGGCACGCTTACGCTGTTTTTCTGCTGTTTCACTATTTTTTTTATATCTTGCTCTGGCAAGCATATTTCGTCTATCAATATTTCGTTGAATGATTTCTTTTTCTTCATCTGTCATATCTTTTGTTATTTTAAATTTATTGGTGTAAAACCTCTTATGACTTTCTTTTTGTGTTTGTTTCATCCGTTGGATAGTTTGTTGGAGTTCATTGATTTTATTTTCAAGAGTTTGGCGACACATAATAGATTTTAATCTTAATTGTAATTCGTAAAGAAAAATTTAAATCAATTTTTTTTTTTACATTCTTAAATTCATCTGTCTCCTGGTTGCCCCTGTAGGTTCAATTACATCTACACCAGTTCTTATAGCATTGGCAACTGACTCTCTACTGATGCTTGCTGGTAGTTCTGGTAATTGAATTATATCATCTTCAGGTGATACATTCTCTGCCTCTTCTTCCTCTGGTTCAAATGCCTCTGGTTCATTCTCTTCTCGTTCTCCTACAGGTATGCCAAATACCTGGTGAAATTCTTCTCTGGCAGTATTGAATGTCTCTACCAGTGCTTCTTGTTCTTCTCCATACCTTTCCATTTCTGCCAGGTTGGTTGTGTATCCATAGAGTAGTTCATCCTGTGTAGGTGTAAAAATCTGTCTGTGTAATTCTCCTTCATCTTCTCCTGGTGAGAAATCTAGTGCTGTAGGAGCATCAAAATCGGCATCTTCATCTTCTACCAATCTTTCTTGGTCAAGAAGTTCTCTTAACATAAATTCTGTGTCAGGATGTTCTGTGGGTTCTCTGCCATTCTCGTGTCTCCAATACAAGTAATCCATTGAGTTATATGTCATACCATCTGCGACATCATAACTGCGTTCTTCAGCACGGTCATATAGACTGTCAATGACTTCTTCATCAAAACCTAATTCTTCCATTTGCTCTCTGGTGTCTGCGGAACTGCCGTGAAATTCATTGAAACCTTCAGCAACCCCTGCGTGATTGACTGAGTAATATGGGATATAAGGTCCTGTAATGTTATTGTCGCTTTCCCAGTATCTTATGTTTTGATTGTATCCATTGCCCTGCTGGTATGAAAAGTATGCCCTGTGAAATGGTGTGAAAGGCACATCACCTTCTTCCATTCCAGTGTCTCTGCCTTCAATCTGCTGCCGTCCCCATTCTTCCATATTGTCATACAATCTGTCGTGTGCCATAATATCACTCATCGCATCCAAAAGGTTTTCAAATGCTGGGTGGTCAGTCATTACTTCATAATCTCCATTGACTTCATCCACTGAATGTTGTCCCACTGCTAGTCGTCTGGTTCTGGTGTCTGTATCTGGTTGAGTTTGGTCTCTGTGGTATGGCAGAGCATTATCTTGTGCTTGTTCATAAGGTCTTTCTTCAGGTTGAATTGGTCGGCGTTGTCCAGGGTCATCAGGAGCATTGCCAGAATAGTCCATATTGCGTAATCGTTGTGCGTCCATATTTATAGTTTATACAGAAAATAATCTTTAAACTTATTTTCAATTTTTTTTTTTTCGTCGTTCCGTGTTTTCCGTGTTTTGCGACTTTTTTTTGAAAATTTATTTTTTATTTTTTTATTCCTGAAAAAATACTCGCAAAACACGGAATTTACGGCACGGCACCAGATTTGGTTTTATCATCATTTGGTTTGGGTTGTTGAGAATTACCTTTAATTTCTTTATTACTGGTTTGATTGCTTTGTTGTTTAGTATTCTGTGGCAGTGGCATAGTAATCCTAAATATGACTGATGAATTTTCCAATAGTTTGGGTGCTGTTAAATCAGGATTGAGTATCTTAACTGTAATACTATTTATGGTCTTTGCCTGCTGTGTAATATGAGTTATGTCATTTTGTGCTGATATAAAATCTTGATTGGAAAGATTACTAATTGGCACAATTCCCATCAATGGTAAAGGTGCCCCTTGTTTGACATCATCTTGAAAACCATCTACTAAATCACTGGTAATAAGATAATACCCTTGAGATGACAACTTGGGCAATCCACCTGCCAAAATTGATTTACTACTGGTTAATATTGGAGTTCTGGTCTTGCCATTATACATAGAATTTTCATATGAAAAATCAGTCGCAAAAGCATTGGGATATGCCTTTTCTACATCGCCATCAGTGGCACCTCTTGAATCAGGTCCTGCTGGGTCTTTATAACCTGGTGTAGGTGTAGTTGCTAAAAGACCGTGGGTCATAAATTGATTAGTTGATATTAATTTATCATTTTGGTATGTAGCATACCAAGAAGAACGAGGCAAATTATTTCCACCCAAAGACACTGAATTAGGAGTAGAAATATTTGTATTATTATAAGTTCTAACGATGGTATGAAGTGCTGTGTTCTTGGTAGGGTCTTCTGCCTTGCTTGGGTCTGGTGTATATTGATATAATGAATTATTGAAAGTAGTAGAAATAGTTGGAATACTATCAACTCCAACATCTCCTTTGGTAGTTTTGCCATAAACTATAAAATCTTCATTGGCAAAAAACATATTACTTCTTGTTTCCTTGTAGAAATTTGCTGCTATTTGTTGTGCCATTGTGGTGGCATCTGCTCCTCTATCAACAAAATTGCTAAATTCACCTACTGGCATATCATAGTATGGAGCAGTCTCCCAACTATCGCTATTCTGTAAATTATCATATGAAAAACCTAATTTTGCCCAAATAGTAGTATCCCACGCTTCCATTGCTAATTTTTTAGATGAAAAATAATCCTCATATTTCCATAAATATTGATATTGCTCATCAAATGTTTTGACCATATTGCCATTACCATCAGGGGTTCTATGTGTTTTAGGATTTACATCTCCAAACCTAATAGCAGTTTGATATGCCCAGTTGTAAATGGCAACCCCACCTAATCTATCTTCATTGTTATTCAAACAATTTTCAACCTTTCTTTGAAATCCAGCAGCACCACCACCACGAGCAAAAGAATCTCTATATGCTTGACTTGCCGATGCTTCCCTTGCTATACTTCTTCCTGGGGCAGTCATTCTCTCTCTAAACTGCTCTGCTGTTCTTCGCACATAAACCACTTCTTGTCCTTCATTAGTCATTGGATTACCTCTAAAATCACTACTTGGAATTCGTTTGCTTTGATGAAGTCCCTTAATTGAATATGAAGATGATGTGTCATCATAGGATAAACTAAAATCAGGTGTTCCCACAAAATATCCTTGTTTAAATACATCATATTGATAATTGGTAGGTGAAACTGCTATTACGACATTGCTATTTGCCACTACAGGATTGCCAGCAATTACAATATCTGCCTGTGAGTTAGTTTTATTAAAACAATGTAATCCTATAACTGCCGTATTGGCACCTTGGTCTTGTCCATTACTATCACATACTGAAGGAGAAAAATTCATCATTCTAGTTTGAATGCCATATCTATACTGTCTTTTTGAATTAACTGTCCAATTACCAGTTTTAACTAAATATGAATTTTGACCTGCTCTGGCAGTTCCTGGTTCATCACTTGGTGATGCTGCGTCATTATATTTATAAAGTTTAATCATCTGGTTAAAATGATGAACTGGCACATATAGTAAATGCTTTTTTGTGGGTAGTCTGGGATGACGACCTTTACACCACTGCCTATACAATGGTAAAAGGTCGGTGTCAGTTTGATTATAATAATTACTACCTACTCTAAATTTATTATATGCCAAAAGCATAGTTGGAAATTGTGCTTGTTGTGATGCTCCGTTGCTGTCAATAAAATCAACTGTTGATAGAAGGTCAGGAGGATAATATGGCATAGAATACCTATCATTGAATGGACTGCCAATTTGAACTGAACCACTTGGATTTCTATTTGGATACATATTTGGATTTTCTCTTTTGGGTCCAGTAGTGTTATTATATTCAGCAACATTGGGACCACGAGGACCTCCTGGAGCACCTGCTGTTGCGAAATAAGCATTGGCACTTGATAATACATCTCTTAATCGTTGTGAAGGTGCTCCATTGTTTTCACCACTTCCATCATTTTCATCTGGTAATGAACCACCTAACACTCCACCATCCACAGCATCAAATCCACCACATCTATCAAATGCTTCTGCTCTTACATAAATATTTGATTCATTGATATTACCATCAAAAGTTCTTTTGTTCTGTCTATCCATTATATCATCAGTGTAATAGTCATCATTCTTGATATTGACATATTTGCCATTAATTTGATTTTCTATAATATCAGCAATTTCACCAATACTATAAACACCCTTTGGAATGTGAATATCAACAGAATTAACAAATGGTTTTAATCTAGGGTCAGGCAGAGTAGTGTCTCCCACTTCTGTGGCAATCTCGGCACCAAATGTTAAATCTCCTGGTCCAGTTTGATATGTATCATCACCATCAACAAAGATTGCCATCATAGGATTTTCACTATATCCCATAAGATATGGGTCATTTAACTGATTAAATTCACTGCCTGCCAATCTAGGGTTTCCTTCTGTGTCATCTTCAAACATTGCCACTCTTTGAGATGGAGTTGGATGATTAAAATATCCTGCTCCATTATTAAAAGAAACAACTGCCTCCATAACTTGTGCTGGAACTTCACTGCCATCTGGGTATGCTTTGCTGTATGCTGGGTCTATGGCATCATCTCCTCCCTGAAAAAGATTATTTTGTGGGTTGTTTTGTAATGGACCAAAGGGAGCAAAAGATGGAATGTATGCTCTGTCTTTTGTAATATCAGCACTTCTGGAATATTTACCTGCGGCAGTCTTTGGCACAAAATGTGGATTATCACTGACATAATAACTCATCCATAAAGTTTCATCTATATCTTCAATGATTTCAATAGTTGAACCTGAAATACCTTGTTTATGTATGAATACTTGTTCAATGCCAATTTCAGTTCCTTCAGGTATTTGAATTGCGTCTGCCAATTTATATGTCCATTGGTTATTAAAATCTTTAGTTTTATGTGTTGAGTTTTGCCTATTAGTATCTATGTAAAAGGTGCTTGCCATTTAACTTATAAGAAGAAATTAATCTTTTAAGGGTTCCGTGTTTTCCGTGTTTTGCGGAAATTTTTGAAAAAAAAAAAAGATAAAAAAAAATTCGTGAAAAAAAAGTCGCAAAACACGGAGTATGCGGAGCATCAAGAACCTTGGATTAATGTTTGACTTCTGCCACCAATGCGGAAACCTGTGCTTGCTTTTCTCTGTGCCTTTCTGGCATCTCTCTTGATTTCTGCTGCTGTCTTTTTTACTGTAATTGTAGAACCCTTTCTTGCTTTTTTAATCGGTGTAATTGTTCCTATAGTGCTTTTAACATCTACTTGAGATAATGGACCACCTGATAATGATATTCCCCTAACTTCTCCTTGAAGACCAAAATCTGTAGTAGATTTTTTAGATTGATTAACATAGTATCTTACAGTATCTCCTACCTTAAGACTTTCTTCTTTTAGTGGTTCCCCCATAACCCCAGCAGGGTCAATGACTGGGTTAATCATAGAATTTATACGAATACCTCCAGATTGATAGAAACTACCAGAACCAAACTTACCAGCATCGGCACCGTTGTCTTGAATCCTGCCACTATTTATCCCAGTGTTAGGACGAGTATGAGACCAATAAACTGGTCTGCTGCCTACAAAGAACTTTTGAACTGAAGCAATAGTTCCTACACCATTTGAATAACCAAATCCACCTACTGGCACTGCTTGTCCTTGGAAATTGGCAAAGTCCATAGTAGATGGTGCCAAGTAAGAGTAATTAGTATCACTATCAGTAATTATTTGAACAGGTTGTTTGCCATTAATTACATCAATAGTTAAATCATTAAAGTATTGTCCCCAACCCAAACCTGCTGTGCCACCCACACCAAAATAATCAAAAGTTCCCCAGTCGGCATTTCCTACAGAATATTTATTTATTTTATTATATTTTTGTGGAGCATAAACTTTTCCACTTGCTGATGGTGGTATTAGACCATTACCCATTAATCCTGAACCATTGAGATGATTTTCTAATCTACCTGGATTTTTGACACTTCCTAACATTGCGTTTGCTATTTGTGCCACAGGTTGTCCCTGTTGATTACCATAACTTGCGATGGTTGCTTGAACACCTTGTATTTCCTGAGCACTTTTCAAGAACTGATTTTTAATAAATGTTATATTGCGAGCAACTCTTTCCATATCTACATCTCTCTTACTACTATCACCTCTTTCCGCATCTACCTTTGCTTCTGCTCCTGGTTCTGGTGCTGGTCTTTCTGCTGTATCTGTGCCTATTTCTTTTAAAACATCCGCAACCGCAACTTCTTCTGCTTGTAGTGCTGTTAATGTTGTGGCATAGGAGGCATTTTGGTCTGGTGTATCAAATGCCAATGTTTTCATAATTGAACTATCATCTGCCCATTGTTGAATATATCCTGCTTGTTTTTGTTGATACATAGATTTAAGTTTATTTGCTCTTTCAGTGGTTCCGTCTGCTGGTTTAGGACCTGCTCCTGCTCCGCTTGCCCCACCTGCTGCTGCTCCTCCTGCGGTAGGTGCTGTCAATTCTCCCATAATCTTTTTAAATTGTGGTTCTACTTGTTCCATTTCTCTGGTTGCTCTTTTGGCAGCAGCAAAACTTTGAGGATTGGCAATACCACCAGCATAAGCAGCAGGTTGTAATTGTGGTGGCAATCCAGGTATTTGACCACCAGTAGGAGTATTTTCAAATGTTCTCAAATCTTGAGTTCTTTGTGCTATATCCATTGCTTGGGATGCCATTGTTCTTCCTGTGGTAAAAGGTTGTCCTGGTGTGGTTTGCTGTTTAATTCTTTGTGATAGATTTGCTGCGTCGTTTAGGAGTGGTTGTTGTCTATCCAATTGATTTATTGCTTGTTGTCTAATAAAATTACCCACTCTATCATCATATGCTGCTCTACTTACTTTCTCTTGAGTAGTCGCAAAACTTTCTGGTCGTGCTGGTTGTGCTTGTTGTTGTTCTACTCCTGGTTGTGCTGCTAATAATGATTGCTGTAGTGGTTGAGCACCTGGTTTAAATCCTCTAAATTCCAAATATGATTGAACTTGTAAAAAGTTTCCTAATGATTTGTTGAGTGCTTCATTATCAAACCCACTGGCAGCATTACTGTATTGCCTTGCTAATTCATCCATATCAATTCGTTGTCCTGTATCTGGATTTTCAAATAAATATTTTGCTGGTAATTTTTTTGTTTTTGCTTTCTTACCTTTGCCTGTGGTTTTCGCAGGTCCATAGTCGGCAGTTCTTTCTACATTGGGGAAACCTAAATTTTTACCAGCATCTTGAAGTTGCCCTTGTTGTGCTGCTAATTTCGCAAACAAATTTTTCAATGGAGCAACACCAAATGAAGTTTTACTTGCTGGCACTTCACTCAATTGAGATTGAAATGCTCTTGCTTTTTGTGCTTTTTGTGCTGGTTGTTTTGTAATTCTACTTTGTAATTGTGGTGGAGCATCTCCTCTGGGTAATGCTTCTGGGTCTAATCCTAAAATATTCTGGATGGTCTGTGTATAATTTCTAATCTTTTCTTTATTATCACCTCCACCTCGTATAGTAGAACCTAATTGCCTATATAATTGTTTTAGTTTGTATCCACCAGCATAATCTGCGTCTTTGGTAGTTGTTTTGATTTCATCCAATAATTGTGTTTTTAATTCATTAACTCTCTTATCTCTCATTGCTCTGTTTCTTCTAATATTTTCTCCTCTGGCAGGCAATGCTTTTTCTTTCTGTTCTCGTTCCGCAAATAAAGTCCTCTGTAAATCTTTTCTAACTTCTCGCTTTCTTAATGCTTCTCTGCTTAATCTGGCATCTTCTCGTTTTAAACCTCTTTCTACTTTTTCTGCTTGACCTCTTGCTTGTCTTCGCAATCTTGCTTCTCCTGCTCTTCTTGCTAATCTTCTATTTTTATATTGTTCTTTTTGTATTTGTGCCTTATATTGTTTAGTATATGGTCCTATGTTTTCCCCTTGAAAAAATGAATGTCTTTGTCCTCTTTGTAATTTTCTATCCATTCTTTGTGCTTGGATAGAATTAGGTTCTAATCTCTGTCTTCTTCTTTCTTGTCTCATTTGTATTTGGTCTCCCATTTGGACATTTGCTTGTTCATTTAGTTGCCTAATAGAATTCTCAATATAACCTGCGATATATGGGGACCTTACATTATCAAATCTATCTGCCAATGCTCTAATTAAAAAGCGACCAGTCAAAGCATTTGGATTGGTTTGT
>Ga0181408_1000603_pt1 | contig 11601 bp, 9 predicted proteins | sample 31SPOviralmetaG_FD_130137 | JGI IMG/M metagenome (GOLD analysis project Ga0181408, IMG submission 130137) | Marine viral communities from the oligotrophic San Pedro Time Series (SPOT) site, San Pedro Channel, CA, USA - 31 SPOT_SRF_2012-02-16 | ecosystem: Environmental > Aquatic > Marine > Strait...
GCTCCTGGAAGTGACCATGCAGGATCTCTTTATACTTTTATGTGGGAAGAAGAGTTCCCTTATGATGGACAATATGTATTTAAAGCTTTAAGAGATAATACTGCAAGGGTTTATCTTGATAATGTTTTAATGTGGGATCTTCAGACATCTGGGTTTAATCATACGTGGCAGCGTGAATATGCTGAATGGTCTACTCACAAGAGCTGGGGTTCAGAACCATTTACTAAAAAGAAAAATATAAAGGCAGGAGTTCATAAGATACGGGTTGATCTTTCTAATCTTCCTGTCAAAAAGAAGATATTGATTCCGGAAAAAGTAACTGAATCACTAGTAATTTCTTATCCTATTTCATATATTGCTATGAAATCTGCCTTCAAGTTTAATCCTCGTTTTATTAATGATACAACACTTAAGTTTGATGATGATCCTGACAATGGTTGGGATACTAATGCAACGTTGACTTGTAGCGGAAAAAATGCAAGGTTTTCTAATACTGGTAAGTTATTATATGGTGAAGGAGATGTTTCAGTAAATTTAACTTGGGATGATAATCCTAAAAAATCTGGAAGAGCAATACAAGGAGTTGTTATTAATGGAATTAAATGGACGGTAACCGCAGCAACAAGGGGTAGTGAAACACATACTGTTAAAATGAAAGGTGCTCCTGTTGCAGCTGCACCACAAGTTGTTCCTGCTGATTCAACTGTTACTGGTGGAATTCAAATTCAAAATGTATTTAATACTGTTGAATGGATTGGTAAAGCAAATAGGCAATTATGGAGAACTAATGTTTATAGTAGAGGTGGATTTATAAACGAGAATGGTGTATGCCCTTTTGACACCAACCAGATGTTGAATGATAATCCATATGCAGGAAGTCATAAAATTGTATGGAATAATGTTAAATTTCCTTTTGATGGTAATTATAGTATTGAAGTTGCTGTGGATGATAATGTAAGTCTTACTTTTAAGAAAGATGGTATGGATGAAGTTCGGATAAGAAAAGAAGGATTTTCTCCAGGCACTAGTAATAGTACAGGACCAAGTACCTATGTGAGGGCGTTTAAGAAAGGAACTTATCAGCTTATTGCAGACCTGGAACAAATTCCTGGTGGTAGATTTGGATTTGCCCCAATTCCTGGAGCACCAACAGCACGGGGTAATGTGAATCCAAAGTTTATTAGGAGTGGTAATAATTTTTATCTTGATGTTGCAGGTAGTGGTTCAGCAAAACTTGATTTTATAGCAAAATCATCTGATAGCCCAAGTTCTGGATTTGCTGCGAAAGAAGTGCAAATCCAGAGTGATAGTGGCATGGTAAAATTGAAGAGAAATTTAAGTAAAGAGAACGAAACTATAAGGGCAACTGGTGTTTTTAGTGCAGGAAATAGGTATAGGATTAATATTATTGGAGGAGCTACTCAGGGTAAAGGTAGACATCTTCGTAATGATAAAACTATAGAAATGTTTGATGCTGGTGGAGATAGTTTTGATTTTGAATTAATATTATCTAAAGTGTCTAATGAGTTATCTGCTTCTTTGAAAGGGATTAACCCAATGGCTTTGGCAGTTAATGTTAAAGCTGCTTATACTATAGAGGAAGTTGTATCTCCTAGATCTTGGCAACAAAACCCAATGGGTATTGCATTAACAATTGATGCTCCTATGCCACCTATTCCACAAGAACCAGTGGAGACTGGAGAGGGGAGGTGCCCTAGAAATCCTACATGGACAACAAGATTCCCTGGTGCTTCTCAGCAATGGTGGCCAGTTGGTGGTGATACAAGGTGGAGTGCATTTATGAATCGTTATGCACTATCTCCAGTTCCTCCTTTTGGAACTGAGAATAGTGAGAGTAGTGGTACAACATTTACTAATTCATGGCCATTAGTTATAGATTATGATGGATATTATGGAGTAAAGGGAACAAGAGATAATAGAGGTAAAGTTTTAATTAATGGACGGACCATTTCTGAACTTGACAGTTTTAAGACTGAAGATCCAAATACGACAAAGGTTTATTTGAGTAAGGGGAATCATACAGTATCTGTTCAGGTGTCTAATGAAAGACAAAATACTTATAAAATTATAGATCAAAAGGTATTTAATACTGCGGATTGGGCAGTTGCTCAACAATCAACTACTGTAACTGAAAATATTCCTGCTGGAGTTGCTTCTCATTCAATTACATATTCGGAATTGCATAAGTCAAATGATAGTATTAGAGTAGTGGATAATAATACAAAAATTGAATTAAAAGATGGTCATGGAAATGATCCTAATGTTAAATTTATCATTAAAGCGGGAGATGCAAAGTTTTCAAGTGATGGTAGAAGTATATCAGGTAGTGGAGAAGTTGTAATAGAGATAGATTATAACGATAGTCCTGGAACTGCTGGTGAAGCAGTACGTTCTATTACAATTAATGGTACAGTATGGCGTAAGAAAAACGAAACTAGAGGTGGAGAGACTCATAAGATTAATCTTGGATCACCATCTGTTAATGTAGATAAGCAGGTTAATACTGGACCTGGACTTGTAAGTGGAGCTGCTAAAGGTGGGGTTACTTATGAAGGTCCTCCATTAGCATCTTATAGGCAAGAAGGTTTAGGTCCTTCTTTAACTCCTGCATGGAAAGACGATGAAGATTTCCGTACTAATTTCATGGGGAAAGAGTGGACTTCTATATGGAGAGGTGTTAATTTCCCTTCAAATAATCAATACACACTTAGATGTCTTGCTGATGATGGTCTCCGGGTTTATATTGATGGTGTTGAAATAGGAAATCCCATAGATTCATCTCCATCAGCATCTTTCTCTGGATCAATCGCTTCTCCAGTAGATTTTGCAGCTGAAGTTTTTGAGGGTATAAGAACATATAATTTTAATGTTTCTAAGGGAATTCATGATGTAAAATTGGCATATTTTAATATTCCTGGTAATAATCAAAGTACATTCTGGACAAATCCTGTTTCCTTTAGTGCAATAATTACAGTAAAGAAAAGGGTAATAAAGGGAACTGAATCGTGGACAAATAATCCTATAGCAATTGCTGCAAAGATTATTCCTCCACCTTGTCCTAGAATTGTGAGAGGAAAGGGTACTGTCTGTGATCCTGATATTATTCATGTAGGTGTTGGATATACACCATCAACTACTGTAGTAGGATTTTCAACTTATAATGTTTCTGTAAATCTGACAGATATTAGTATTGTTAAACCTGGAATTGGTTATGATTGTACAAAGGATAAGATAATAATTGAACCTAGTAATGGAGCAGTGGCCCGTCCTATTTGTGGAGAGTTTGGTCAAATAACTGGTATTGATATGGTATCTGTTGGTATAGGATTTACTGGTACTCCTAGTATTACAATGACAAGTGATACTGGATCTGGTTTTACAGGAATACCAGTTATGCCTCCAGTAAGAGATCCTGTTCCTGAACCAGAACCTCATAAGTTAATTCAGGTTACTGACCTTGTTGGACTCAAGCAGACTGGATATTATAATGGTCGTCCTTACTATGGTGCTGTCTTCTATAAGGAAGGTATTAGATATGCTGGTTATTATGAAACAGCTGGACAACTCATACAGATCTATGATACAATGCAAGAGAGCATAGATGCACGGGTAACTACACCTCCATCTGCAATCCAGAGACAAGGTACTGATATAACTAGTAATGATCCTAGACTGGATATTCCAGGCACTCCAGATAATCTTATTTAAAAATGGCAGATATAACAGAAAGCTTTAAAAGAGGTGATACTCTAGCATCTGATACAAATCCAAGAAATAGTGGTACTGCTGCCAGGAATTACACCTGTCAAAAATCTGGAAATGATAAAGGTTTCATTTCTTTTGGTGAAATTAATAAGGATGGAGCAGTTACTTCTGGATGCTCTCTCCATACTAATGATGGCGACCATCAAATGTATATGGAGATTGATGGGGAGAGAAAGGGTTGTACTACCTTTACTGGACCTGGAAGTTTTAATTTAGTTCATGGGAGGGATAATGATGGGGATAATGACATGTCAATATCCTTTGTTGCTAAAGATGGAAATATCTTTATTAAAGCAAGTGATGGTGATATAATAATGGAAGCAAATAATATTTCTCTTTTAGCAAGAGATAGTGAAGGAAGTAAAGGTAATATTACTTTAACTGCCACTGAAAATATTTCCAATAATTCTAAGAAATTTATAACTAATGCTACAATTGAGTTTGATATTGTTAGTTCTGGAAAGGGGCAGCTTATTGCAAATAGTATATTGAAATGTTATGGGTCTGTATTCCAAGGTGTTGATGATTCGGTTGCTGTAAAACCTGCTAAGAATGGTGGACAGAATTTTCAAAGGCAAGCAACAATTATAACTTAGGAGGAATTTAAAAATGGCTGATTTTGGAGATTTAAATATTGGTGGACAAATGCATGTAGGAGTAGGTGTTTATCCTGCTATTAAGGAGGGTAATTCAAAAATTAATGGATCTGCAGCGTTTGAAGGTCCTGTAGTTGTTGGTGCTCCATTGAGATATCCTACTTGTTATGCAACTACAATGCTAGGTCCTTTAGCTAATGCAGATCCAGATGTTGTACCACCATTTGCTCCAGGGATGTTAATAGGGGGACTTCATAATCCTTATTCCTTAAGTGTTGCAGGAGACGCAGCAATTTTTTGGAATTTAGATGTATGGGGTCAGATTCAAGCTGGTACAGATCTCATTGCTCAGAAGGATGTGACTTGTTATGGGGGGAGAACGCATAAATTATCTCAAAAGAAAGACTTTGATATTCCCCACCCAACTAAAGAAGGATGGAGACTTACTCATGCTTGTGTAGAAGGACCAGAGGCAGCAGTTTATACTCGCGGAAGAGTAACTAATAAGAAGGAAATTTTATTGCCTGCTTATTGGAAAGAATTAGTAGATTGGACAACAATAACTGTTAACCTTACACCAATTGGAGCACATCAAAATGTTATTGTAAAGAGATTTGATGAGGAAAAGATTTATCTTCAATCAAATGGTGGAATACCTATTGATTGTTTTTATCACATATATGCAGAGAGGCAAGATACAGAAAGATTAATTTCTGAATATGAAGGAACTATTGAGGATTATCCAGGTGATAATTCACAAAGATCAATTGTTGGATACCATTACGATAAAAGGGGAACTTAAAAGATGGCTCAAGAAAAAATGCCAGATGGCACAGATGCACCGTTAGAATTTTTACCTGTTGTTGAAAATAAAGATTGTTCGGAACAAGAAGGAGGATGGGGACAACACGCAATGCAATATCCATATATCTGGTATGGTAATATGGGTGAAGATGATTGGGATCCAGATTATTGTAAGCCTTTTTACCATAGAACAGCTAGAATTGAATCACTTAGGATGGAAGGAGTACTTGGTGCCGTTCCGGATATACAAGGACCTGGTGGAACGGGTGAATTTGATGTAAATTCAACTAAAGTAACTTTCTCTCATGATGTTATTGCTGGTGGTCAAGTTTGTGGCGCTTCTTTCTGTTCAGCGAGTAAAAACTTTGATATTCCGCATCCAACAAAGGAAAATAAGCGTTTGGTTTATGCTTGTTTAGAAGGACCAGAAAATGGAGTTTATATTCGTGGAAGATTGACGGGTAATAATGTAATTGAACTTCCTGACTATTGGAGAGGTCTTGTAGATCCTGAAAGTATTACAGTAAGTCTTACACAAATTGGATCATCTCAGGATTTAATTGTTGATAAGATTGAATGGGGATCTAAAGTTGTAATTCGTTCTGGATCTGCATCCAATATTGATTGTTATTATATTGTAAATGCTACTCGTAAAGATCTAGCACCTCTTGAAGTGGAACAAGATGTGGTAGAAGGGAAGTCATATCCTGAGAGTTGACAGCAAGACCCTTTTGCTCTATACTACTAAGGTAATCGAAACGATTTAATGCAAGACGAGTATTTGACGAAGTGTGTTGTAGACCCTGTGAAGCGTACTTTTTATCTCTATTCAAATGAAGGAGATGAGAAAGAAGTTGCTTGTGAGAGCATGGAGCAATTTATGGATGTTTTAAGTTTTGTTCGTGATACCTGTCCAGAAGAAAGGTTGTCCTATTCCAATCCTCTATGAGAGTAGAAACAAGAGAAGCAATGGAAATGCTGTTTAGGGCAAGATGGAATGTTCCTAAAGCAGCAAAACATTGCAATTTAACAAATAAGGAAATGAAAATTACATTCAATGAGTATTGTAATTTTCATGATATTACATATGTTCCAGAAGATAGTGGAATCCAATTGAGTCTGCAGGTTTAGCAATCTGGTGAATGCACCAAACTCATAATTTGGCTAAGGTGAGTTCGATCCTCACAACCTGCATCTGCGCGGGTGATGAAATTGGTAAACATAACAGACTTAAAATCTGTCGGTCATTATGACCTTGCGGGTTCAAGTCCCGCTCCGCGCATATATACCAAAAGTAGGAGTGATCCTATGAAATATAAATTAGAAGATCGATATGTGTGGTTTGAAGAAGGGACACAAATTGTTAAAATGTATTTTATCAATGGAATTCCTTTTACTTTTGATGAGTTGCCTGATGGAGCACTATATGATAGAGATTTAATAGAATTGGCAAATAAGGAAAGGACATGGGACATTGAAGAACTTTATAAAGCATATCAATATCTCATGGCAGAACAATGTAATCCATTAATGTTTGAACTTGAGTTAGAGAATCCTGAAATAATGCCTGTAGATTGACTTAAAGAATGTTAAATATAATATGGATATAAAACTCTGGTACTCAAAGTCGATGAAGCAATGGCGTTGGACATTGCTTGATATGTCGCATCCCATTAATAAGCAAGAATCTGGCCAGCAATATCATTTGCGTGATGCTATGGATGATGTTGCTACAACAGTGGAGTATATGATACATACTAAAGACTATGATGGTGAAATTGAAGATGGGTAGATATGATGATAAACCAGAAACATATTTGGATAAGAATGGTTGGACACAGAAAGCACCTATGAGTGATGAAAAGTGCATTCTTATGTGTCTGAAGAATTGTATGAAATTGGATGGACTAGATAAAAAACAAGTGGCTAGACTTGTTCAGGAGTGGAAAGTAATATCTGACAATACTCCTGCACCACCACTCCCAGAGGATTCTGTTGTATATGATGGACATAACTAATGAATGAAGATCAATTAGATAAAGAGCGTTGTTTTGATGATGACTGTGAAGTTGTTAGTCAATACTATAGGGCAAAGAAGATGCACCCACATATTCCTTTCTTTCTTCAAGATGAGAATGGAGATACCTATGAGTTTGGGTGGGATATAATCTATCAATATATTGCAAATTTCACAAAAGATTCTGGGGAAGAAATATTTCCATATCCTGATTACTAAATAAGAAAGTGTGAAGGAAGTGTGTTAGGTGTCCATATGTATGGATGCCTTTTTTCTTATGATAAATAATCTATAACAGAACTTATATTGTAGATAAGATGGGTCTCTCTAGATTAGATAATTTTCTAAAGTCGGTAAGAGGAACTATCCTCTATGTTAATCCGGGTGATTTAGATGCTACTGATAGTATCGAAAATCAGGGTAATTCCCTTACTCGTCCCTTTAAAACTATTCAGCGAGCATTAGTTGAGTCGGCAAGATTTTCATATCAGAAAGGATTAGATAATGATAGATTTGGTAAAACCACGATTTTAATTTATCCTGGTGAACATGTAGTAGATAATAGACCTGGATATATACCTGATGGAAGTAATAATTATAGACTTAGAGATGGTACTGTCTCAAATAATTTACCCCCATTTGATGTAAGTTCAAATTTTGATCTTAGTACAGAAAGTAATGAACTTTATAAACTGAATAGTGTATATGGTGGCGTTATTGTTCCAAGGGGAACTTCTCTTGTTGGATTAGATCTTCGTAAGACTAAGATTAGACCAAAATATGTTCCTAGTCCTACTAACGATAATATTGAAAGATCTTGTTTGTTTAGATTAACTGGTGATTGCTATTTCTGGCAATTCAGTATGTTTGATGGTGATCCAAATGGGAAGGTATATGTAGATTATACTACAAATCAATTTGTTCCCAATTTTTCTCACCACAAACTCACTTGTTTTGAATATGCAGATGGTGCTAATGGTGTTAGTATAAATGACGATTTTATATCGAATTTTTCAACAACACGTACTGATCTTGACATGTATTATGAAAAGGTTAGTTTAGTATATGGACAATCATCTGGCAGGGCAATTTCTCCAGATTATCCAAGTAGTGGTCTTGATATTCAAACTAAGATTGATGAGTATAGAATTGTTGGTTCAACTGGAGAATCGGTTGGAATTACAAGTATTAGAGCTGGTGATGGAGTAACTTCCTCAACTAGTATTACTGTTACTACAGAAACTGCAGCTACTGGATTAGATGTAGATACTCCTTTCCGTATTACAGGAATTGTAGATAGTGGATATAGTGGTCAATTTGTAGTATCAGAAAGACCTACTGATACAACAGTTGTATATAATGTTCAGAATCCTCCTGCCAACCCTCTTCCATCTACTATAGGTTCTACCCTATCATTAGCTTCTGATACTGTAACATCATCTTCTCCATATATCTTTAACATCTCTTTGAGATCTGTTTATGGTATGTGTGGTATGCTTGCTGACGGTTCAAAATCTGATGGATTTAAATCGATGGTTGTTGCTCAGTTTACGGGCATCGGTCTTCAGAAGGATGATAATGCATTTGTTATGTATAATCAATCTTCACCACCTACTGGACAGTATGAAGATGGTACTGTAATTCCAGCAATTAGTTCAAATTCAAAAGCAAGATATAAGCCATCTTATAGGAATTTCCATCTTAAGGTAACAAATAATGCTGTAGTACAGGCTGTTTCTGTTTTTGCTATTGGATATGCAGAACATTTTGTAACAGACTCTGGTGGAGATATTAGTCTTACTAATTCAAACTCTAACTTTGGTGCAGTAGCACTTTCTTCTAAGGGATATAGAAATGATGCATACCCACAAGATAATGTTGGATATTTTACTCACATTATTCCTCCTAAGGAGTTACCTCTTACAGAAACTGCAACCGAATTTGAGTCTATTGACGTAAACAAAACTGGATCGGCAGTAGGTGTTGGGTCGATGGGTAAGTTATTTCTTTATGGAAAAACTAATAAGGATGTTAAACCAGATAATGTTATTGAAGGATATCGGTTTGGTGCAAGAGATAATGATAGTTTAAAAGTTCTTATTTCTTCTGAAGGAACTGCAACTGAATACTCGGCACGTATTGTAATGCCTGATTCGCAGTTAAGTGGAGAGAAGAAGTATTCTGTTGATAGAAGTGTTGCTGGTATTAATAGTATTGGTTCATATAGTGATGGTGGAGGCGAGGGTGTTATTACTCTTAATGAAGCACATTCATTTATTACTGGAGAATCTGTTCGTGTCTTTAGTGATGATGGGAGATTGCCTGATGGATTGACAGCAAATGCAATTTACCATGCAATTATATCTGGAACGGGCATTTCTACTAATACTGATATTAAACTTGCTAAGACATTAAATGAAGCAGTTAATGGTGATGCTTTATCTATTAATGAAAAGGGCGGTCAATTAAATATTGTAAGTAGAGTAAGTGATAAGAATTCTGGTGATATTGGACACCCTATTCAGTGGGATGCTGTAAATTCTCAGTGGTATGTTAATGTTTCAACTTCTACTGTAGATAATAGCATTTATTCTACTATAGTTAGTCTTGGATCTACTGGTCTGGGAGCGGCAACACCTAGAACTTATTTTGAAAGAAAAAAAGATAATAGAAATACCAGTGATACACTTTATCGGGTAAGATATGTAATTCCAGCTTCTAGTGGCGGAATATCTGCAAAACCTCCAAGTGACGGATTCATCGTTCAGGAATCAAATACTTCCATTGGGGCAACTGACGGTGAAATTCAGACTTATTTTGGTAGTGGTTCAATCTCAAGCATAAACGAGCAAAGAAATTATAGATTTATTGCTGATGCAAATTGGAATGGATCTTCGGCCAGTATTACTACTGAACTTCCTCATGATCTTACTGTAGGATCGGGGGTTGAATTGGTTAATATTACTAGTACTCAAAATACTACTGCTGCTTCTAATTCTGGTTATAATAGGAATTATAGTGTTATTGGTATTAGTAGCTCTAAAACATTTACAGTTGGATTGACGACTGATCCTGGCACCTTTACTAATAATACTAGTATTAGAACTACTTCACTTCCATATTTTAAGAAAAAGCAATATCAAAATACTTATTACATCTATAGAAATTCTGAAATACAAAAGTATATTCAAGGAGAACAGGATGGTATTTATTACTTAACCTTAGTAAATGCTTCTAATGCTCCTACAGTTTCTCCATTTACTGAAGAGAAGTTCTCTCAACCAGTAAAGAATCTTTATCCTCAAACAAATAGGGATAATCCTGTTTCTGACCCACCAGAGTCAGTTTGTTCTGCAGATCCATCTTTGATTGGACTTGTTGTTTCTAATAATCCTCAGGATAGTATTACTAAGGAAACTTTAAATAAGTTTAATAAAGATAATGTTATTGGTGTAGAAGTTACTGATATTGTTTCATCTACTGGAGATAGTCATACTATTCATACTAATATTGATCATGGATTGAATAGAGTTACTAAATTGAGTATTGTTACTGCCGGTACGAATTATGGAGCTGATGGTGATTATTATAATGCAAGATTAGTTCCTGTTAGTGGTGGAGGTGTTAGTGGTGAAAATGCAACAGCTAAAATAACAGTAGCATCTGGTGCAATTACTGCCATTAAGGTGATGGATGGTGGTAGTGCTTATGGTATTGGAAATACTATGAATGTGGTTGGTGTTGAAACTGCATCTTCTTGGGTTCCTGCAGTAGTAGAGGTGGATAATATCTATGATAATGTTGGCGATGTAGTTAGAATTGCTGGAGTATCATCAGAATCTTATTCTGCATATAATGATTTGTATAGGATTACTGATGTTAGTGTTGGACAAGGAAAAACATTTGCTTCTGTTTCTGCATCTACTATATCTGGATTTTCTCAATCTGGTGTTGGAGTAACTTTAACTTCTGATTCATATATGTATGAAACAGGTGAAGCAGTTAGGATTAGTTCTTTCTCATATAATAAGGATACTGGAATTGGTATTGTAACTAGTATTAATGGTCATGGATTTGGTGTAGACCAGAAGGTAAGACTTTCTGGAGCAAATGAAGACCTTTATAAAGGATCATTTATTGTAAATGAAATACTTGATAATCTTACTGGAACTCCAATATATTCTTTCTCTGTAAATGTTGGTGTAGGAACTATACAACCTGCAGCAACAGGAACAATGTATGCATATCCTGAAGGTTTTACCTCTAATAGTGGTAATGTTACTTTTGATGATGAGAATTTAAGTGGTAGACAAGTTGCAACTTATGCAGGAATTACTACTTCATTATCTTCTACACTTGATCAAGGTGATGCTACGGTTAGTATTACTAATATTAGTA
>Ga0181408_1000604_pt1 | contig 11598 bp, 8 predicted proteins | sample 31SPOviralmetaG_FD_130137 | JGI IMG/M metagenome (GOLD analysis project Ga0181408, IMG submission 130137) | Marine viral communities from the oligotrophic San Pedro Time Series (SPOT) site, San Pedro Channel, CA, USA - 31 SPOT_SRF_2012-02-16 | ecosystem: Environmental > Aquatic > Marine > Strait...
AAATAAGGACATTAAATCTACAATCACAGATAAAATAGGATCTACTATTTTTAATAATGGAACTTCAGAAGTATGTTTACAACTACAATCATCAAGACATAAAAATTTAACATCTACTTTAAATTTAGAATTATTTGCATTATCTCAATCATTTGATGAAGGAACAGGTAGATACTCAAATTTACCTCTAACATCAAATGGAGCAAGTTGGACTTATAGAGATAATGATACTTCTAAAACAGAATGGACAACATCAAGCTTTGCGGCTGCTACAACAGGCTCAATAAATGCAGTAGGAATTACAGAAGGAGGTGGAGTATGGTATACAGGTAGTGCATTTAAAAGCTCTCAACAATTTTTACGTAGTGAAAATTTAGATACAAACTTAAATGTAACTACAATAGTACAAAAATATTCTGCAAGTTTATTTGCTAATAATACTTACCCAACAGGTATAGCTAATGAAGGATTTTTAATTAAGCAACCAGATTCTGTTGAAATAAATACATCAGGTAGTTTTGGTGAAATGCAATATTTTTCAGTTGATACTCACACTATTTATCCACCAAGATTAATTTTTAAATGGGATGATAGTACACATTCTTATCAATCATCTGCTAAAAACAGTGGTGATTTAAATGTTTCATTATATAGAAATAAAGAAGAATATAACCAAAATGATGAAGGATTTTTTAGGATTCATGTAAGAGATAAATATCCAACAAGACAATTTACTAATACTTCAAATTATTTAGATGCAGGATATTTTACTACATCATCTTTTTATAGTGTAAGAGATGCACATACAGAAGAAGAAGTTATACCTTTTGATAATACATTTACTAAATTAAGTGCTGATTCAGAAGGAATGTATTTTAAATTATATATGAAAGGTTTACAACCTGAAAGAAATTATAGAGTGTTATTTAAACACACAAATAATGAAGGAACAACAGTATATGATAATAATTATCACTTTAAAGTAGTTAGATAATGGCTTATAATAGAAATTATTCTCCTAAACCCCCTGCAACTTTAGATAATAAACCAATATCTGTAAAAAGTAGAGGAAATATTGTATTAGATTCAAGAGGAAATGCTGTATCACAAGTAATTAAACCTTTAGAAGGTGAAATAATAGAATTACAAAAAAGACATTATGATCAAGCTTCTACTAGTGAAATATTAGATAGGGGGTTTTCTGAAATAGCAAAAACAAAAGATAAACTTACTACAGATAATTTTTTTAACTTATATCAAGAATTATTTTATGATCTTCCAAAACAAGGAAAAAGATCACATACTTTTTTAATAGAAGAAAGCACTAAATATATTGGTGGATATGAAGATCCTAAAGATGATAAAATAGATAACCTAATAGAAAGACTTACTGAAATAGAAACAGCACAAATAGAAACACCTTCAGAACACCCTCTTTTTAGAAATGGAACAGCTATTAGAGCAGGTGGTAAATTAGGTATAATGCAAGAAGGACATTTAAGATTTGTTTCAAATCGTGGTGATGGTGATAATCCCTCTCCTTATGCACAACTTAAAAAAACATTAGGATTAAAGGGCCCAGACGGAAGGGTATTACCTGATGAAGACAGTTACACTAGAGTTACAGAACAAACATGGGCATCTTTACCTAAATGGCCAGCAGGAACTGAAATAAACGAAGTAGCAGATTGGAGTTTATCATTAAATCAATTCAATGTAGCTGCAAGTAATATAACTATATTAAAAGAAAATATAAAATCATCAGAATTAGACCAAGCTGAAATAAATTTTCTTATTAAAGAATTAGAAAACAAAACACCATTTTTAGGAAATACATTAGAAGATAATTTTAATGGTACTATAGAATATGGACCTACTGACTTATTACCTTTTACAAATCCAGGAACTTCACAAGGTCAAACAAAGATTTTTTATAAAGGGGGAGAATATGGAGATGCTAAGTCACTTTATCCAGTTTCTGTTATGAATTCAATAATAAATAAATTTGAAGCTAGAGATGATAAAGGAATATATGGATTAGGAGATAATATATATCCTAAAGATTTTGGAACAGGTCATATGAGTATTGGAGAAAGAAGAATAGAAAAAAGAAGACGAGATCAATCATCTTCAAATTTCACCTCAGGTGCACAGATAGGAGCAGTAGCAGGTACACTTTTATTAGGACCTGGTGGAGGAACACTTATAGGTACAGCTTTAGGAGGTTTATTTTCAGGTGGTTCACCATCATTCCCTCCTTATCCAAAGAAAAAAACTAGATATGGAAATGATTGGAGAAGTTATGTAGTTGAAGAATTACAAGATTTATTAGAAGAAATTAATCAAGGTCTTTTTGTAAAATATAAATGGACAATAGATCCTGAAAGAAGTTTTACCCAAACAACAATAGATGGAATAGCAGTTTCAACAGGACAACTTTACTGGGTAGAAAATCAAAGTAAACAATACAATTCATGGGCAGCTAGTAAAGTAGAACAAGCAATACAAGATCATAAAGCACAATATGGAAATTATACAACGTTAAGTAATATAGAAGACGCAAGAAAAGGATACTAATATGAGCTTTAAAATAACAGATATATCATCAGAACAAAAATTTAATTTAGATACTTCTTCATTTAGAGATTTAAATAAAAGATTTGGTAGACCTGAAGACTATTTAGAATTAAAAGTTCATACTTTAAATGATGAATTAATTTCTATTATTAAGATAACAACACCTTATTATGAATTAATTAATGAAGATAAAGATAAATTATCTAATGAAATAAAAATAGATTTTGATTCTTTACTTAGAGATAATGGTTTTAATGTAGGAAAATTAAAATTAAAATTATGTGTATATAGACCTAAAGTATTTAATAATACTAATTTTAGTATTAAAGAAATATCTAATTCTCGTAGGGAAATTAGAGCAGTAAGTGAAGGTGTAAATAATAAAAGTTTTGATAGGGGGATTAATTCATATATATCTGAAAGAGATAGTGCCCCTTATTTTAAAGATTTTTTATTAAAGTTTTCAAATACAGAATCTGTAGGTATTAATATTTTATTAAATGATTTAACACCTAAACATGAAATACTATTAAAAACATATGAACCACTTCCATTATCAATTTCTTTAAAAGATTCTTTTACGATAATAGAAGAAATAATAAATCCTTTATTTTTAATAATAGATTTAAGCTTAAATTTAGCAAAAATAGAAGACACTGAAGAAGCTATATTTTTACAACCTAATTTTAATATAGATACTAGAACTAATAATAGTATACCTTCTTCTTATAAAGATTTTAATAATATATTAAATTATAGTTTAACTTCTTCTTACCAAAATCTTTTAAGTCAATTAGAAAATAGAGATATTCCAGAAATTTCTTATGATTACATAAGACCTATATCTTCAAGCACTGAAACAATAGATATACCTTCTCATTTTGAGAATTTTGTACATTTTGGTAGCGCTACAGAACGTTTACATAATTTTAAATATAAATTAAGTTTAATAGAATTATATGATACACAATTAGGAAATATAAACACTATTACAGGTGACGCTTCTGCTTCTTCTTTTACATTAACTAATAAAGAAGATATAAATACTAAAAAACAAAATGTAATAAAAGGATTTGATGGTTATGAAAAATTCTTATATTTTACAGAAGGAACTAATGATTTTACTTGGCCTAAATCAACAACAACTTATCCTTATCAATTATATCCATCAACTTCTTCACAAGCAGCTAGTTGGTTAGGAGAAGAAGGATATGGAGCTTCTGTAGCTAATGGACAACTACATTCAGCATCTAGATATGATAATGATAACCCATATAATTTAGAAAAATTAATTCCTAATCATATTATTGAAAATCCTGATAATAGTTTTTATGTATCCTTTGTTAATATGATAGGGCAACATTTTGATCATATATGGACTCATATAAAACATATAACTGAAGTAAATGATACTCACCATGTAAGAGGGGTCTCAAAAGATTTAGTTTGGTATCAATTAAAAGCTTTAGGTATAGATGCTTTTGATCAATTTGAAAATTCTAATTTAATAGAATATATATTAGGACAAGGAACAACAGGAAGTTTATCTTATGATACTCCTGCTAACCAAACACTAGTTACAGCATCTAATGCTGGTTCAATAGCTAAACAAGATATAACAAAAGAAGTTTGGAAACGTTTATATCATAATGCACCTTATCTTTTAAAAACTAAAGGAACAGAAAGAGGAATTAAAGCATTAATGTCATGTTATGGTTTACCATCAACTATTTTAAATATAAAAGAATATGGGGGTTCATCACCAGTAACAGGTTTAGCTTTAAAAGATATAGACCCAGCTGATTTTTATAAAACATTTACTTATCAAAAATCTAGCTTAGCTTTACAATCTACATCATCAATGTATACAAGTGGTTATATGGTTAGATTTCCATGGGAAGATAATGATATAGCAGGACGCACATCTAAAACTGTAGAATTAAGAATTAAACCAGTAAAAGGCAATGAAGGTATAGCTTTAAGTTTAGGTGATACTACTGCTGATGCTAATGGATTACAATTAACATTAGATAAATACGAAGGAAATGATATAAGTTCAAGTGGAGATTCTACAACATTTGGTAGAATAAATTTAGAACAAAATGGGACAGTTAGAGCATCAACACCTTACTTTCCTTTATATAATGGAGATTTTTGGAATTTACATTTAATGGGGACAGGAACAGATGTTAATTTTGGAGCTTATCAAACTAATCACTTAAAAAACACATTTAAATACACAGGTACTTGGGATTCAAATAATTTTGCACTTACTTTTGGAGCCAATTCAGGAGCAGGAAGAAATTATGTTTATGGAGGAGTTAATGGATATAATGGTTCAATTCAAGAATTAAAGTGTAATTGGGGAGAAGAACTTACAGACACAACACTTACAAAACACTCACTTGAACCTTTCATGTATGCAGGTAATAATATTTCTTCTTCCTTTAGTAATGTAATTATTAGATTACCATTAGGTAGTACTGATGTAGAAACCTTAGAAAACCATCCACCAGACATTTCACTTAAACACGCTTCTACAATAGCAGATACTACAGGAGGTACAGTTTATGAAGAAATAGTAGAAGACCATTATTTACCTACACCAGACACAGTAGGTAGATCGATGACAAGTGAAAAAGTTAGAATAGATACAGGTACTATAGATGATAATATTTTATTACCATATGCTAAAGGAGAAACATCTACATTAGATAGACAACCTCAAGATTTTAGTGATTTAGGTATACATTTTTCTCCTACAATGGAAATAAATGAAGATATACTTTATACTTTAGGTTCATTTAGATTAGATGATTATATAGGTTCACCTTTACCTTCAGCTCAATCATCTTCTCAATATACAGATTTAAAAGAAATAAAAGATTATTATTTTAAAAAAGTACATCATAGATATAACTATTGGGATTATATAAAATTAATTCAATATGTAGATCATACATTATTTAAAATAATAGAAAATTGGGTACCTTGGAAAGCAAATACAAAAACAGGTTTATTAATTGAACCTCATTATTTAGAAAGAAATAAGTTCCAAAGAACAATGCCTGTAAGAAGTGATGGTCAAACAATGACAACAGGATTACATGGAGCTATTAATGCGGAAGTAGCAGGAGAACATTTAAATGAATTATATGATTTATCTAATAGTTCAGTAGTAACTACTAATAATTTTTTACAAACAACAGGAAGTAAAGGACAAAGAATTGAACAAGGAACAAATGGAACTATTAACATATTTAGTAATTATACAGATCCTAATTTAAAAGATGCTAATTCAGAAAATAATCATTCATCACAAGCCCCAATACAGCCCCACCTAGCAGCAGGAAAACCAGATGGGTATATTTCTCATAATTCAAATATTTTATTAGGAATGGCAACAAAAGGAAGAAAATCTAGTAGGTATTATAGAACATTAAGAAATGGTAAAGAAATTGACTTTTAATTATGCCACAAACACCTAAAATAAATTATTACACAGGAGATGTATCAGCAGATACTTCAGTAAGTAAAAGTTATGATGTTGAGTTTAATGATTCAATAGCAGACACTAGATTTTGGAAATCAAGATCAGAGGGTTCACAACTTCAGGCTTCTGCTATAAATGTATTTACACCTGGAGATACAACTTATGGTAAACTTCCTGTAATATCAAATAAAATAGCAGCCTTATATGTAGGTACTACTGTTATAGGGGGTGATGATGAAGATCCTTCTAGAGTATCTATATTAGGACATAGTTATGTTACTATAGATAGAATATTATTAATAAACACAGAAACAGACGAAGTTCAAATAATAAATAGACAAAGCATAATAGATGTAACAACAGGTACTACAGGAGATGAAAAAGCTTTTAAAAGATATATTACAAGAGACTTTTTTGAAGGATCAGAAGTAAATATAAGATTAATAGATGAAACAGTTCAAAATTCTTTAAAAACATCTCATCGTGTAAAATTCAATAGAGGATCGTTAATGAAATTATATGAATATACTGCTAATGATTTAGGATTTGAAGATGGAGTATTTGGAGGATATAATGTAAGAAATAATGCAGAAGGAACAATATTTACAGGAAGTTTACAAGGACCTGGATTATTTGGGTATGGTACAACAACAGCAACAAGTCAATCATTATTTACTAGTTCATTTAGTTTTGTAGGATCTTTACCTAGTGAATTAAACGATTACACAGGAGATATAAATTTAAATACAATAGGTGCCCAATTAGCACCTTTAACAGCATCAGTAGGAAGTATTTTAGTATCATCTCAAGTATCAAATAACACAAGAAGTTAAATAAGATGGCAGTAAGAATACAATCATATAAACCTTTAAAATCAGCAGGAAGCGTAAAAGCATTTTACGATGATATTATTTATTGGGAAATGGCAAAAAATAATAATAAATTTTATGTTACTTTTATGAAGGGAGAATATGCTCTTCCTAACAATAAACAAGAATCTATTGGTACTATGGAAATCAGCCACCCTCACACAGCATTAGGTTTTGATGACTCAACAGGTTCATTTGGAACAGGTTTTAATAGAGTAAGTGCTAAATCAACTGCTTTTTTTCAAAATGAAGAATCATCTTCAGTAGGATCAAATATTGCTAATAGCCACAATTATAATGGTTTTATACCTATTGCAGAATTAAGTGGATTAAGACATTATGAAACTACATTTACATCATCTTTATTTGAAACTAAAACTTATAATTATGAAATACATGATTCTAATTTAGGTAGTACAATAGTTTCAAGATCAATAGACGCTGCTTATTTTTATCCTTTTTCTAGTCATCAATTATCTGTTTTAAGAGATGAACCTACTTTAATAGTTAGTATGGATAAAGAAAGTGAATTAAATGATGGTTTGGGAGATAAAGGATTTGTAATAGTTCCTCAAAATTGTCATGAAAAAGTAAAAACTAACATAGGATATTATTTAGAAAAAGCTGGTTTAATTGAAAAAACAACTAAATTTAAAAATCAATCACCAAGAAGATAATATTTCTGAAAAACATATATATTTATAACAAAACATAACAACAATGGGATATTTAGACAATACAAGCATCACAGTAGATGCTATTTTAACTAAAAGGGGCCGTGAATTACTTTCTCAAGGTGGTTTAGGTGCATTTAATATTACACAATTTGCTTTAGGAGATGATGAAATTGATTATACTTTATTTAATGAAGATCATCCTAATGGTTCTCAATTTTCAGGAGAAGCAATAGAAAATATGCCTTTAATTGAAGCAATTCCAGATGAAGGAAATATTATGATTCACAGATTAATAACTTTAAATTCAGGAACTTCTAAATTACCAATAGTAACAACTAATATACCTAAAATAACTTTAAATTTAGGTGCATCTTTTGAAGTACAACCTTCAACACTTAATTTTAATGATGTTAGTGCACAATCAGAACCAAGTGGATATTTATACACAATAGCAGATAGAAGATTATTATCTAGTTTTGGAGGAACATTATCATCAAACATGCCTACTACATCTAGAGCTGCATTTAGTCAGACAGTAGCTGGAGGTAATTCTGTAAGTTTAACTGCACTTAATAGTACATCATTGTTTGGAAATAATAGAAAATTATTAACAACACTAACAGTAGAAGGAAGAGATACAGGAGCAAGAGTAACAATCCCTGTAGAAATAAGTAAAACCCAAGTGGGACAAACTTCAACACAAGCTGAAACAGGTATATCATTAAGATAATAAAACAAAAATAAAATATGTCATTCGTAAGATTCGCACAAACAGATATAGTAAACGATACCGCAAGAATAACAACATCTACTTGGACTGGTAACACAAATACACTAACAGCAGTACATACTTCATCAACAAATGCAGTTCTTGGGTCTCCTACAAGTTCAGGAACCCATTACATAGAAGTATTTGATAAAGCTACATCAGATTCAACAGCAGAAGCACAATATTCAGTAGCATATGGTCATTTAGCAGGTTCAGGATCCCAACATTTTACACATGCTGAAGGAGGTTTTGGATTAAGCCCATCAAGGAATATTTATAGTCAGTATAGACAATTAGTTTATGGTACTGAAACACAAAATTTTAACTTTACAGATTTTACTCCAGATGATATTTTTGTAATTAATGTTAATAGATCAAGATATAAACATAATTTAAAACCAGGTTCATTAAATTTAACATTATCATCTGCATCAATATCTATTCACCTTACTGATGATTCAATAACATCAACAGGTTCATCAACAATAACTAATGCAGGAAGACAATTTAATATAGTATCAGGTTCAAATGGAGTAAGATTAGGATCATCTACAGTTCAAGTTACTGATAGTGGTTCATATGGTTTCTTTTATCCTGATAGTGGATTTATAATTTTAAATCCTGAATGTTTAAATCATTTTATTAAAGGAAATGGTCTTGATAGTTTAAAATATGCAGCTGCATCGAATACTCAAGAAGATAATCATGTAAAATTACTTAATGTTATTCATAGTGGTAGTAGTTTTACATTAGATAGTGAAGAAAAAGTATCATCAACATATTATTTTGCAAGAGCAAGAAATTTTGAATTCAATTATACAACAAATCCTTCATTTGTAGATGATAATGGAAATGTATTAATAAACTCAATGATAGATAATCCTACATCATATATTACAACAGTAGGAATGTATAATGATGACGGTGATTTATTAGCAGTAGCTAAATTAAGTCAACCAGTTACTAAAGATTTTACAAAAGAAGCCCTTATTAGAGTTAAATTAGACTACTAAAATGTCATTTGAATGTCAACATTTAAAAAATTTACACCACAGGATTACGCAATAGTCCCATTTAATGCTCATAAGCAATATAATTTTGTATCCTCTTCGGCTTCTTCTAATTCAATAAATCATTATACAGGAAAATGGACTTCTGAATCTATAGATTTACATGGTCCTGGGGCTATAAAATACAGTCAAATAGATAATTTATTTTATAGAAATTTTAACAAAATAGACAACATATCTTCAGGAGATAAATATTTTGGTCATGATGATTTAAATTATTTAAAACACCAAAGAAAATTATATGAACATTTTAGGGTATTATCTATTCCTATGGGTTTATATGGTGCTGAAATAAAACCAAAATCATTTTATCTTAAATCAGACAATATAGAAATTAAAGACGATGGGTATGGTAATCTTATTCCATACAGTACAGATTTAGATGATTTTGAAACAGATATACGTTCACGTGTTTTAGACATAGGACCAATAAATGGTTTTAAAAGATATGATTTAAACACTTATGATGGATATTCTATTGATGGAAGAGATCAATATTTTTATTTAGATGGTGTTAAAAGAGTAAACCCTATTTCTTCATATAGCACACCAGAAGGAGACGAATATGACGACAGTTATTTTCATAATTTACTTCAATATAAAAATGTTAATTTTTCATCACAAACATTAAGTGGTGGTGGTTTTCCTTGTATAGATTTTAATAGCTCATCATTTTCATCATTAAGAATAGGACATAAAGGTGATTTTAATTTTAATCCCGGTGATAATTTTACAATTTCTTTTTGGGCAAATATAAATCATGGTGCATCAGGTAAATCTTATCTAATTTCTAAAAGCACAACTAAAGAAGCCAACCCAGGTAATTTTCCTGAATTACATAATTCAGCTAGTAACCCTTATAATACACCTTATGAAATAGAAGCAGAACCACAATTTCCTTTTGAAATTTATGCTGAGGGTAGTAATATATATTTTAGTAGGTCAGATGGTAAAACTACTACAACTATAAATGGTACTTTTACTTTAAACACAATAACTCATTTTGCTTGTAGAGTTAAAGATGGTACAATGGCTATTTTTAAAAATGGATCATCAATAGTAACAGGTACAGATAACACAAAAAACCAAACCCAAAATACAGCTAATGTTTATGTAGGTAGTAAAGGTGATAAAGAAAAACATCTAAATGGTTTTATGAGTCAAATTCAAATATACAATAAAGCAATAACAGATACTCAAATAGGAGCTCATTTAGGTAGGGGTAATAGTTCACCTTACGTAGGAAATATATTTTATAAAAATGGATTTGTAACAATAACACATCCTGAATTTTTAGGCATGTTAGATACTACAGGTAATGGTATTATACAAAGTTTACAATTTCAAGGTTCACATCAAATTTACGAACATGAATATCAATGTACAATTGAGGAACATGAATTTAATAATACATCAAATATATCAGCTAGAAAAATAGGATCAATAAACGAAGAAGAAATAGCTGGTTTTCAAACAAGCTCGGCTTTTAAACCTTATGTTACAACAGTTGGTTTATATAATGAAGACAACGAATTATTAGTAGTTGGTAAAATGGCTCAACCTTTAAGAATGTCAAACGAAACTGACACAACTATCGTACTTCGCTGGGATACCTAAAATAGCTTTCGTACATTGTGTATATGCAATGGTACTATCAAAACAAACACATCCAAGAAATTAATGACCTTCCAGAAGGTGCATTTGGTTTCATCTATCAAACAACTCACATTCCAACAGGTAAAAAATACATTGGTAAAAAATCTTTAATTTACAATTTAAAGAAAAAATTAGGTAAAAAAGAAAAAGCTTTATGGGAAGGTAAAGGTCGTCCTCCAGTATATAAAAGAGTATTAAAAGAAAGCGATTGGAAAACTTACTATGGATCACACGCATTTATTAAAGATGCAAATAATGATGATTTAGAAAGAAAAATTTTACAAGTGGCTTATAATAAAAAAGAACTTACATATCTAGAATGTAAATACCAATTTATATTAGAAGTTTTAGAAGATAAAAAATATCTTAATGACAATATATTAGGTAAGTTTTACGATAGAGATTTTAGATGAAAGAAGATTTATTAAAACAGTTATTAGAATCAATTTTAGGTAGAAGTAAATCTGCCCGTGGAGGAGATGAAGCT
>Ga0181408_1000607_pt1 | contig 11571 bp, 12 predicted proteins | sample 31SPOviralmetaG_FD_130137 | JGI IMG/M metagenome (GOLD analysis project Ga0181408, IMG submission 130137) | Marine viral communities from the oligotrophic San Pedro Time Series (SPOT) site, San Pedro Channel, CA, USA - 31 SPOT_SRF_2012-02-16 | ecosystem: Environmental > Aquatic > Marine > Strait...
ACAGTTTTTTTTTAGCGACAGGCTATATATATTTAGGTAATTGTTAGGTTATGGCAACACAAAAAGATGTAGCAGAACATTTAGACTTATCAACAAAAAGTATCTCTGAATTGATTACAAAGGGTGTACTACCATCAAAAAAGGGTAGATCACCATTGAATATTGACGTTTGTAGGCATAGTTATATCAGTTATCTAAGAAAATTAGCTGGTTATCACAAAAAAAGTGGTTCAGGTGATATAGCAGAAGAAAAAACACGCCTAACTAAGGCACAAGCTGATAAAGCAGAACTTGAAGTGTCAGAATTAGAAGGAAAGCTAATACCAGCACCATTAGTACAAGATACATGGACTGATTTTGTTGCAAATGTTAGAGCAAAGTTACTTGGCATACCATCAAGACTTGCACATCAGATGATTGCGACTGAAAACTATGCAGAAGCAGAAAAATTACTAAAAGATTGCATCTATGATGCATTAAATGAATTAGCAGACAATGGAATACCTACACAATATGCAGATCGTGTTGAAAAACACGCATCAGACATTTAAACCACCGCCTGATTTAAAGTTATCAGAGTGGTCAGATCGCTACAGGAAGTTATCACCTGAATCATCTGCTGAAGCTGGACAATGGAACACTAGCAGAGCAGAGTATCAACGAGAGATAATGGACACTTTTAATGATTCTAACATTGAAAGAATAGTTGTAATGACTTCTTCGCAAGTTGGTAAGACTGAGATAATACTAAACGCAATAGGCTATTACATAGATCAAGATGCTTCACCTATATTAATTGTGCAACCAACACTTCAAATGGGACAAGCATTTAGTAAAGATAGGCTTTCAGCTATGATTAGGGATAGTGAAAAGTTAAGAGGGTGTGTAAAAGATGCAAGGAGTAGAGATGCAAACAATACTACTATGCACAAAAAGTTTGCAGGTGGTCATTTAACTATTGTTGGTTCTAATTCAGCTTCAGGTTTGGCATCAAGACCAATTAGAATTTTGTTAATGGATGAAGTTGATAGATATGAACTTAGTGCTGGTTCTGAGGGTTCACCTATTGCTCTTGCAATAGCTAGAACAAAAACATTTTGGAATAGAAAAATATTTATGTGTTCTACTCCAACAGTTAAAGGACTATCTGCTATAGAAGCTGCTTTTGAAGAATCAGATAAACGCTACTACTATGTGCCTTGTCCTGAATGTGAGCATAAACAAGTATTAATATGGAAGAATGTTGTTTGGGAAGAAGATAAACCTGAAACAGCATCCTATGCTTGTGAGGAATGTGGATCAGTTATTGAAGAATCAAAAAAACAATGGATGCTTAAGAATGGTGAATGGAGAGCTAGTAATAAAACAAGTAATACAGCAGGATTTCATATTTCAGAATTGTATTCAGTTTGGTCAACTTGGTCGCAAATGGCAACTAACTTCATTGAAGCTAAAAAGAATCCTGAAACTTTAAAGACATTTATAAATACTGCATTAGGCGAATCGTGGGAAGAACAAGGAGATGCAGTAGAGTATGACACTTTATTACAAAGAAGATTATCTTACGATAAAACCACTGTTCCTGAAGATGTTTTAGTTATAACAGCAGGAATTGATACACAAAAAGATCGATTGGAATGTCAAACTGTAGGATTCGGAAAAAATTATGAAGCTTGGGTTATAGACTATAAGATATTTTGGGGTGATCCTAATGCTTTTCAGGTATGGCAAGATTTAGATGTTTACTTAAAGAAAAGATTTAAGACTGAAACAAATAGAATAATACCTATATCATGTGCTTGTATAGATTCAGGTGGACATCATACAAATCAAGTTTACGAATTTACTAAACCAAGACAAGCTAGAAGAATATTTGCAATCAAGGGTTTATCACAAGCTGGTAAACCAATAGTAAATAGACCAACATTTGTAGGTAAGAATAAAGCTGTTTTATATGGTGTTGGAACTGATACTGCAAAAGAAGCTATATTTGCTAGGTTATCTACTGAACCTGAATCTACTACACTACATTTTTGTTCTGATCTTGATGAAGAATATTTTAAACAACTAACAGCAGAAAAAAGAGTAACAAAATGGCTCAGAGGTAAGAAGTCTTTGGTTTGGAAACAAATAAGACCAAGAAATGAAGCATTAGATACTTTAGTCTATAACTTTGCAGCTATTTATATCTTAAATCCTAATTATGACGTAATTGAACAAAAAATATTGATACAAGACAACAATAGTCAACAAAATACACAAAAAAAGCAAAGAAAAGGCATAAACAGAAACAATTTTGCTACTTCTTGGAAATAGTAACAATTTGCACCTGAAATGTTGACAATATACTAAAGAACCTTAGTGTTAGTAGTAGATTAATCTATAAAAAGAGAGGTTTTTACTTGTCTAACGCATTTGATAGAGCAAATTACACTACTAAAGAACCTAGTACGCTTGTGCTTGGAGATTATTGGGCATGGCGTAGGGATGATCTTGCAAGTGATTATCCTGTAAGTGCATATGCATTAACATATGAGTTTCATTTAGATGCTGGTGGTGGTGGTACAAAAAAATTCACACTAACTGCTACTGAAGCAGATGATACTTATTACATAGAAGCTGCATCATCTAGCACTACCAGTTACACAATAGGTGATTATATTTGGGAAGCATACATAACTAAATCTTCTGATTCTAATAGAATTATGGTTGATTCAGGTAGAACAACTATTACTGAAAATTTAGCTAATACAAATGCTGATTTAAGAAGTCACGCAAAAATAGTTCTTGATGCGATTGAAGCAGTTATTGAGAATCGTGCCAGTATGGATCAATCTTCAATGTCTATAGCTGGTAGGTCTTTATCAAGAATGTCTATAGATGAACTTTTAACATTCAGAGATAGGTATAAAGCTGAATACTTAAAAGAAATTAAACTTGCAAGAATAAGAAACAAACAAGGTTCAGGTAATACTGTAAAAGTAAACTTTGGATCAACTCAAACACTCAATGTAACTGATTACACATAATGGCTTGGTATAACAACATATTCGGTGGTAATAAAAAACCTAAAAGAAAATTCAAAAGAAGTTATACAGGTGCAAATACAGGTAGGTTATTCGCTGATTTTATAACTAGCTCTACGTCTGCTGATGCTGAAATAAAAGATAACATAAGATTATTAAGGGATAGATCAAGGGATTTAGCAAGGAACGATCCATTTATTGCAAGATACTTAAACCTGATGGTGTCTAATGTGATCGGAAAGCAGGGCGTAAGAGTTAGCTCCAAAGCAAGAAATGATGATCAATCATTAGATATTGGAGCTAACCTGCTTATAGAAAGATCGTGGAAAGAATGGTGTCAGTTAGGAAATTGTACTGTAAATGAAAGACTTACATTTTTAGATTGTCAAAAAATATTTATTGAAACGCTATGTAGAGATGGGGAAGTATTAGTAAGAAAAGTTAAAGATAGCAGTTCATCATTTGGTTTTAAAATTTCATTTATTGAAGCAGATCATTTAGATGAAAACAAAAATGAAACTAGATTAAAAAATGGTAATAGTATTAAGATGGGTGTTGAGCTTGATAAGGGTGGTAAACCAGTTGCTTATCATTTATTTAAAAAACATCCATACGATAACACTTATCCTAAACCACAACAAGAATACATAAGAGTTCCAGCAGATGAAATAATACACGCTTACTTACCACAAAGAGCAGAGCAAACAAGAGGTGTTTCATTTATTGCACCAATCATAGCTAATATGAAAATGTTAAATGGATATTATGAAGCAGAGATAGTAGCTGCTAGAGTCGGTGCTTCTAAAATGGGCTTTATAACTTCACCTGATGGCGATGGTTACATCGGAGATGGTGAAATGGAAGATACATTCAATCCGACAATGAACGCACAAGCAGGGGTGTTTGAGCAGTTACCAGCAGGTATGTCATTTGAAAGTTTTGATCCTACACATCCAACATCTGCATTTGAACCATTTACAACTAGCGTATTAAGAAGTATTGCATCAGGTCTTAATATTTCATATCACGCACTAAGTAATGATTTAACTTCTGTAAATTATTCAAGCATCAGACAAGGTGCTTTAGAAGATAGGTCTATGTATCAAATGTATCAACAGTTTGTAATAGAGCATTTTATAAACCCTATATTTAAGTCATGGTTAGAGATGGCTATATCTACAGGTTATATAAACTTACCAATTGGTAAATTTGACAAATTTGCTAGAGCTGTAAGTTATATACCTAGAAGTTTTGCTTGGATTGATCCTTTAAAAGAAATGCAATCAAATATATTAGGTTTACAAAATGGAACTATTACTTATGCTGATATAAGTGCTGCTTATGGTAGAGATGTTGAAGAACTTTTTGAACAACATCAAAAAGAAGTTGAGTTAGCAAAACAATATGGTATAGAAATAGCATATCAACCATTTGGAACTAAGCTACCAGTTGAAGCTAATATACAAGGTGGCGAAGAAGATGGCGACTAACTTTCCAACGCAAGGTGATGATAAAAAAATATCACTAAGAAATTCACAATATCCACAATTTGATTATGACTTCATAGCTGGTGTAAAAGAAAATGATAATGATATTTACAAAGCTGGTGGAAACATAAGAGGTAATGAAGCATTTAATTTATGGACTAAGGCAAGAGCAGGTGAAGAAACTGATGGTGTTATTAAGTGGATAAAGGAAAGAGAAGCTTGGGCTGCAAGACATTTTGACGATGGTTCACAATTTAAGTCAGGTGATAAACCAGCTAGACCATCTAATATTGCAGGAGTGATAGCACAAATGAAGTGGGGTGTTATCGGTAATTTAGGCGAACAAAGAATGAAGGATGTTGTGCTTGAAGCTATAAAATATAAAGAGGGTAAAGAATCAGGATCAGCAAGTCAGGCTCAACAGGATAGACAAGTTTCTGATGCTGTTGAAAAAGGATTAAGAGAAAAGGTAGAAGAACATAATGAAGAAGTGAATAATGCTGCTTCTAAAAGAACAACATACAGAACATTACTAACAGTTTTTGAAAGAGGGATTGGTGCTTATAAAACTAATCCAGCTTCAGTAAGACCTAATGTAAGCTCACCTGAACAATGGGCATACGCTAGAGTAAACAGCTTTCTATTCGCTTTGCGAAATGGAAGGTATCAAGGTGGGAAGCATGATACTGATTTGCTTCCTGAATCACATCCTTTATCATCGAAAGAGGAAAAAGCTATGAAAGATAAAGAAGATAGACATATCCTTAATGTGAATGAAACTGATGATACTGTTATCATTGAGTTTGCAAAACATCATGAGGATAAAGAAGAAGTGGTTGAAGAAGAAGATAAGGAAATGGAATCAGCTAGACCTTATCACAATGAAGAAGATGAAGATAAAAATAGAAATGTTGTTAGTTTAAAAACTAGCTATAGAACTATTGATTTATCTAGGTCTGAATTTGTGGATGAAGAGAAAAGGTTGGTTCGAGTTGGTGTATCTTCTGAAGAACCAGTAGAACGTAGTTTTGGAATGGAAGTTCTAGGACACGCACCTGAAAATATAAACATGGAGTTTATGCAATCAGGTAGAGCACCATTATTGCTAGATCATGATATGAAACAGCAAATTGGTGTAATAGAAAAATTTAAACTAGATCAGACAGCTAAAAGGACAATAGCTGTAGTCAGATTTGGAAAATCTGCTCTTGCTGAAGAAGTTTTTAGAGATGTAGTTGATGGTATTCGTATGAATATATCAGTTGGCTACAGAGTAGATAAGATGGAACGATATAACAAAGACGATGAAACTTATTATCGTGCAAGTTGGACGCCTATGGAAATTAGTTCTGTAAGTATTCCAGCAGATGCTAGTAGATTAGTCGGAGTTGGTCGTTCTGAAGATAAACAAACTTTAAACACAACAAAGGTGGAAATAATGGACGAGAAAAAAGAAATTAATCTTGATGAAGTTAGATCACAAAGTGTTGATGAAGCAAGAAAAGAATTTCAAAAGAACTCAAAAGAAATTATTGATCTTGGTGTAAGACACAATAAAAGAGATTTAGCTAATCAAGCTATTAAAGATGGTGTTTCTGTTGAAGAATTTAGAGGAGAATTATTAGAAAATATTTCTAATGATGTTTCTTTAGAAACTCCTACAGAAATTGGTTTAACAGAAAAAGAAACTAAAAGATTTAGCATAATGAGAGCTATTAACGCTATGGCTAATCCTACAGATAGAAAAGCACAAGAAGCTGCAAAATTTGAATTTGAATGTTCAGAAGCAGCTCAAAGAGCTTATGGGAAAACAGCACAAGGCGTAATGCTTCCTGATGAAGTTTTAAGAAACTGGAATCAGAGAGATTTAAACGCTTCTGATGACTCAAATCTTATTGGACAAGATTACAGAGCTGGTGATTTCATAGATGTTCTAAGAAATAACTCTGCTGTAATGCCTATGGCAACTATGCTTAATGGACTAAGTGGCGATGTAAAAATCCCAAGAAAAACTGCTGCTTCAACTGCTGCATTTATTAGTTCAGAGGGTGGTGCTGCTGGTGAATCAGAATTTACTGTTGGTTCAGTAAGTATGTCACCAAAAACTTTAGGTGCATTTACTGATGTTACAAGACAATTAATGATTCAATCATCTATTGATGTTGAAAACTTAATTAGAAATGACTTAGCACAATCTATGGCTATTGCTATTGATGATGCAGCTTTAGAGGGTTCAGGAAGTTCAGGTAATCCAACAGGTATTACTAATACTTCAGGCATTAATACAGTATCACTTTCAAGTGCTGCTGCTCCAACATTTGCAGAAATGGTTTCAATGGACACTGCTGTAAGAGTTGATAATGCTTTACTTGGCGACTTAGCTTACATAGTGCATCCAACTAACTATGGCACATTAAAAACTACTGAAAAAGCAACCAATACAGCACAATTTGTAGCTGTTAATGATGAAATCAATGGCTATAAAGTCGTTGTTTCACCTCAATTAACTGCAAACAATTATGTATTTGGTAACTTTAATGACTTACTTGTAGGAATGTTTGGGGGGCTTGACTTGGTAGTGGACCCTTATAGTAATTCAAGTTCAGGTACAGTTAGAATAGTAGCTTTACAATCAGTCGATGTAGCTGTGAGACACGCAGTTTCATTCTGTGCTGGAAGTTAATGGTACTTGGTACAAACAAAATGGGTGGATTAATTTCCACCCATCTTACAAAAGGTGGAAAAATGAAATATTTAATTTTACAAGATACAATAGCTAACAAAGAAAAAGTAAAAGCAGGTGATGTAATAGAACTATCTATTGATGAAGGTAGATCACTTGTTGGATATGGTAAAGCTGAAGAATATAAAGGCAAACCAAAAAAAGAATCTAATAGAAGTGTTGGTTTAGAAAAATCAGAAACTAAAGTCAAAAAAAGAAGTAAGTAAAAATGGCTATTGAGAGTGCTAGAGATTTTACTTCTTTCCTTGATGCTACAACAGGGCATGGAGTTACTGGCACTTATTTTGAATCAGGAAAGCTATTTGACGACTTTCCATTAATTGATACTTTAGGATTAATAGACAATGGTTCTTCAGTATTAATAAATCTTATAATAGATCAACCCTATGTTAGCATTGAGGGAGAGTCTATATCAGTAGAGGGTTTTCAACCTACTGCAATATTAAAATCAAGTGATGCACCTGATATTACACAAGGAGATAAAATAGTTGTTGATGCTATAACAACAAACAAAGGCAACACTCTTACGCCTGAAACAACTTTTTTTATTAAAGTAGTAGAACCTGATAATACAGGTTATGTAAGTGTTACATTGGAGAAATCATAATGTCGCAATACAGACTAGAAACTGAAGAAGATATGAGTGCTTACTTAGATATAAATTTTGGACATGGTGTTACTGCTGTTTATACAGTTGGTGGATCATCTACTACAATAAACATAATTATTAATAATGAATATGTTGAACAAGTAGAGGGAACAGGTGTAGAAGCACTTAAACCTATTGCATATTGTAGAACAATAGATATTCCTAATATTGCTTTTGGAAATACTTTAAATGTATCAGCTATAAAAGATGTTGATGGAAACACATTAAAAGCAGCACAAAATTATACTATTGTTAATGCTCAATCAGATAGAACAGGTTTCTCTGCATTGATGTTAGAGGAAATTTAATGGCAAATCATATAAGACAACAAATAAGAGAAAGAGCAGGTACAGTATTGACTGGTCTTACTACTACAGGAAGTAATGTATTTGAAACTAGAATATATCCTTTAGAAAATACAAACTTACCAGCATTAGTAATTTATACAAAAAACGAAACTTCTGAACCTTTAGTGATAAGCACAAACAGGTTAATGAGTAGAGAATTAGAATTAATCGTTGAGGTTTATGTAAAACAAACTAGCAACTTTGACGATCAAGTTGATAAGATATGTAAAGAAGTTGAAGTAGCAATAAGTGCTGATACAACTTTAAATAGTCTTGCAAAAGACTGCTTTTTACAATCAACTGAAATAGAATATAATACAGAGGGAGAACAACCACTAAGCTATGCTGTTCTCACATTTTTAACTAACTACTATGTTCAGGAAACAGCACCTGATGTAGCAGTTTAACGAGGTACAATTATGAAAATGATTTCACCAAATGGTAAAAGTTCTATAAATGCTCATCCTGATAGTGTTGAATATTTAAAGAAAAAGGGTTGGAAAGAAGAAGCAATCCCATCGAAAGATAAATCTAAATCTTCTTCTAAACATAACGAGGAATAATTATGGCAACACATCTTGGAAAAGAAGGTACTGTACAAGTTGGTTCTAATGCTATTGCTGAAATTAGAAGTTTTAGTATAGATGAAACAATAGATACAGTTGAAGATACTAGCATGGGTGATTCTGCAAAGACTTACTTAGCTTCTATCAAAGACTTTAGTGGATCAGTTGATGTTATATATGATGAAACAGATACTAATGGTCAAACAGCATTAGCTATTGGATCATCTGTAACATTAAACTTTGCACCTGAAGGTACAGCTAGTGGTGCAGTCAAGCTAACTGGTAGTGCTATTGTAACTGGAAAATCTATAAGTTCATCTTTTGATGGATTGGTAGAATCTAGTATTAGTGTTCAAGGTACTGGTGGTTTAACAACTACTACGTATTAATCATGAAAGCTATTGAGAGAGCTAAAACACATTTTGCAGAGCAAGATGTAAAGGTAATAAAAGTGCCTGAATGGGGTGAAGAAGATAAGCCTTTAGAAATTTACAGTAAGCCATTAACGCTAAGTGAAACTTCTAAACTTTATAAAATGAGTAAGAATGATGATCTTACGATGATGGCTTATGTACTTATCTATAAAGCACTTGATGAAAATGGAGATAAATTATTTACATTAGATGATAAAAGTTCTTTATTAAATAATGTAGATCAAGAAATATTAGTTAGTGTAGCAACTCAAATTATGGGACAAGAGCCTATTGAGGATGTTAAAAAAAACTAATAGAGGATGTTAATTTATACTCGCAATACGCACTAGCTGAAAAACTAGGCAAGACTTTAGAAGAGTTGCAAGAAATTAGCATCCATGAATATCAAGGATGGATAGCATACTATGAGTTAGTAGAAGAAAGGCAAAGAAATAATGGCAAGTAAAAAAATACAATTTAAACTAACTGCTGTTGATAAAACTAAAGCAGCTTTTGATAAAGTTTCTAAAAGTTTGAAAACAGTAGGTGGTGGTGCTATGAAAGCTGCAAAGCTGATTGGTGGTATTGGTTTAGCTGCTGTTGGTGCTGCTGCTGGTTTAGCTATTTTAGTTAAAAAATCTTTTGAATATATTGATACGTTAGGCAAAACAGCTTCAAGGACTGGTATTGCAACAGATACGCTTCAGGCTTTTCAATTAGCTGCTGTTGAATCAGGCTCAACTATAGAACAAACACAAAAAGGCTTAGAAAAATTTGCTAGGTCTATTGGTGATGCTGGAAGGGGTTTAAAAACACAAGCAGATATATTTAAAGATTTAGATGTAGATTTAAAAAATACTGATGGTACTTTAAGAACTTTTGAAGAAATTTTAAACGATACTGCTGATGGGCTTATGGGATTAGGTTCTGAAGCAGAACGAGCTACAGTATTGGCAAATTTATTTGGTAGAGCAGGTATACAATTTTCTGAAGTATTTAGAGGTGGTTCAGATCAAATAAAAGATTTTACTAAAAGAGCTAATGAATTAGGCATAATACTTAGCGATAAAACAATTAAAAATGTTGAGCAGTTTAACGATTCTATGTCTGTAGTCAAACTGCAATTAGGTGCTGTAAAAAATCAAATATTTGCTGCATTTGTTCCAGCTTTACAAGCAATAAGTGAAAAGTTAAGTGCTACTTTAAAAGATGCTAATTCTACTGCTGGTGGATTTAACCAACTTGGTATAGAAATGGCAGTTGGTTTTATGGAAGGCTTTAAGTCATTTGTATCTGCAACAGCAGGTTTTTTAGATAAGATTGCTTTATTTGGTAACAGTATAAGTGGTACTTTCGCTGCTATGAGAGTGGGTTTAGCACATATTAATAAGTCATTAACACAAATGAAAGTTATGGCTGGTTTTAGTCAGTTTAAAAAAGACCTTGTTGATGCAAAAATAGAGATAGTACGAGCTAACCACGCAATAGAAGATTTGGCAGCACAAAGAGAAAATTTGGGTAAACTAAGTGAAGCAGCAGAAGGCTTTGGTTCTACAATGGATGAATTAATACAAAGTATAAAAGATGGTGGTGTTGATTTTGAAAAATTTTTACTAAAAAATCAACAAGGACTTCAAAACAATCTTGATGCATTAGAAAGTTTTAAAGCTGGAATAACTGGTAAAGATGGTTTAAAAAATGCACTAGATAATGTTGCTATAGGCTCAATGAAAAAATTTGAAGATACTATAATTGATGGTTTAAAAAATGGTAAGTTTGCATTTAAAGATTTTGCTACTTATGTTGTTGAGCAGCTTGTAAGGGTTGCTATACAACAATTAATTGTAGCTAGACTTGTTGATCCTTTTAGAGCTTTGTTTGGTTTTACAAGTTCATCTACATCAACACCTACTAGTAGTAGTGGTGGTGGGGGTAAATTATTTTATGGCGATGGTGGTGGCTTTACAGGAACAGGTGCTAGAGCATTAGGCGTAGATGGAAAGGGTGGTTTTCCAGCGATACTACATCCAAATGAAACTGTTGTAGATCATACAAAAGGTCAAGGTATGGGTGCTACAGTTAATTTCAACATATCAACAGTAGATGCAGCTAGTTTTGATGAACTCTTAGCATCAAGAAAAGGATTAATTACTAGCATTATTAATAATGCTATGAACAATCAAGGAAAAATGGGAGTCGTATAATGTCAGGACAATTTCCAACTACAGTAAATTTTAGTGCATTACAATTTAAAGATAATAGACCTACATTACTAAATCAAACAATTTCAGGTAAAAAACAGGTAAGACAAATAGGTTCACAATACTTTTCTTTTACAGT
>Ga0181408_1000608_pt1 | contig 11561 bp, 15 predicted proteins | sample 31SPOviralmetaG_FD_130137 | JGI IMG/M metagenome (GOLD analysis project Ga0181408, IMG submission 130137) | Marine viral communities from the oligotrophic San Pedro Time Series (SPOT) site, San Pedro Channel, CA, USA - 31 SPOT_SRF_2012-02-16 | ecosystem: Environmental > Aquatic > Marine > Strait...
CGAAGAGGAAGTGGTGGTGGTCTCCCCGATGCCCAATATACAGAGTATAATATAGACATATTTATATGTCAAGCTCTTCTAAATTCTGCATTAAATCTCTTAATATATTCTTCACGTATATACTCACCATAAGAAAAGTTATCATCCACTCTTCTTTTGCAACTACCAACTCCACAAAATCCACAATTCTTACCAGTAATAAGATAATTATAAACTACACTTTTATAAGTTTCTATTGGAGTACTTTTATATAAATGACTTACATCAACATCATTGGATACAAGTAATACAAGGGCATTAAAAATAAGTCCCATCTTATTTTTATAGGGAAGATTATTAACCCCACAAAAATCAAGATATAGATTAATATTGGATTGATATAAACTATGAAGAACAGAATATATACTTCCTATCTTATGAGATAATTCTTTAGACTTAAAAATATCTCCAACATCAGTAACCTTAGATTCAAAAGTAATATCCGAAATTGAATTTTTATCCCAAGGAAAATTCCAATCACTCCTAATCATATAATCCAAAAGTGTTCTTAATTTTATAGGGTTAGAATCATTAATATAATTAACTCTTCCATGTGGATAATCAACCTTCAAATAATACTGCTGATTGGTAGCATCTATTTCTTCCCATCCAAAAACTTCAATAGCAGACATCTCAAAAGATCCTTCATCATATAGATTCTCTGAAATATTCAATTCCTTTACACCACAAGCACCAATCCAATCTGTAAAATGAGTTTGATGCTTCTCTTGAAATATCCCAGTCTTTCCTGAGAAAACTTTTTTAGAAACTACATTACCAATATAAAAAACATCACATACATCTATCAAATCATATTCATCTGTCATATCTTCTGGTTGGATATGATGTTGCTCATAAGGAACCCCAAGTCCCTTATAATAATAATTGTCTCCTTTACTAACCCTGCCATCAACATACTCAATCGTATCATTTACACTAATACAATTAACTACATTTCCATTCTTATCGTAAACAGGTATATCCATATGTTTATTTACCAACAGGCTCACTAGGAATCGAACCTAGAATAACTCTTTAGAAGAGAGTAGTTATATCCGTTTAACTATGAGCCCTTCCATTTCCATGAGATACACCCAAACCCGTTATAGGATCTGGTTGCACAGCACCATACTTATCAACCAATCTATTAAACATTTGAGACCACTCTAATGTATTTTGGTCATCCCAAAATATATTATTTTCATTAGCATAGTCTAGGTCAGGATCATTCATTTTCTATAGACATAATATCAACACTATCCACATTATCAAGATCTATCCATTCTGCAAACTCTTCATAAATTGCTTGGGCATTTTCATGATTTGTATTGTCCATTCTATCCAATGTCCATTCACGAATACCAACAACAATTTCTTCAGTCGTCAAATCCATAATAATTTTTTCGGAAGTACCTTGAGAGGATGTTGCTATTATAGTACTTCGGGGTCCCGTCGTCAAGGGATTCTGTAAGGACTTTGTTATCAAATAGTTGCCTTGTCTCTTCGTAGTTTGTTCTGCCTTTTGTAGAATGTAAAGATAGCATAGTTCTGCTAAAACTTTGTCTACCATATTTGACAATATCTTCTTTAAGTTCCGGACAAGACCCATAATATTTTTTCCATTCCGATTCTTGTTTTACTTTTCGTTTTTTTCCTTTAGGAGTTCTAAACGACCAAAAATACTTTCTCCCAATGTATTGTCGTTTGTTCTGGAGATTGGTAATGTTATAAACAAAACCAAAGTAGTCGTGAATATTATCAGAGTTAAAAATTTCGCCATTATAAATCCAGGGATTTTCATAGTCAATGGTCATACCTACCACACATCTATGACTTTATTTAGATTTGGACACAAGAACCAAATCGTGCTATACTCTATATAAATAATTACGTAGCAAAGGACACAGCTATGAGTAGCGGTCAATTAAAAAAAGTAGATATGCAAGCAAGAGCATTTAAGCTCAAGAATGAATTGTATGATCGATGCGAAAAACATGAACTATCTGCAGAGGAATGCAGAGGTGCAGACGAATACCTTAATAAAGTCCTTGATGCTGTAGATGAGTTTTCAAACTAAAGTTTGAATCCACTAAAAGTATCATCTTTAACATCCTGCTTAATACCACCCACTACATAAGACTCTACTTCAGTTTCTTGTGGTGCAACTTGTAGTCCCTTAGAAGACAACCAATGTTGTGTCCAGGGTAGTGGGTTATGAGCAGCAGGAATATCATATGCAGGACTTAATCCAATTGCCTTAAGTCTTCTATTAGCAATCCACTCAACATATTGCTGAAGGAGTTTATCATTAAGACCAATCATACTACCATCCTTAAAAAGATAGTCTGCCCAATGCTTCTCCTCATTTACGCATAGGTCAAATTGTTTATATGTCCATTCCTGTTCTTCTTTCATAATCTGCTTCATCTCAGGATCATCACCCTTACGCCAATTGTTTAGAATGTTTTGTGTGATGACAAGATGTTGGTTTTCGTCTCTTGCAATAAGGGAAATGATTTTTGCACTTCCTTCCATAAGCTTGAGCTCCCCGAAAGCAAAAGAACAAGCAAAGCTAACATAGAACCGAATACCCTCAAGAATGTTAACATTAGCAATAGCCCGATAAAGTTTACGTTTTACTTCTTTAATTTCCCATTGGGATGATGGAGAATCCTTCATATCAGGATTCCACATATTACTAGATCCCCATTGCTGGGCATGATCAATGAACTCATCATATGCTCCTGTAACGCTAGAAGCACGTTCTAGGATACGATCATCAGAAAGGATAGTATCAAACACCTCAGAGGGGTTAGAATACACATTCTTGATGATATAGGTATAGGAACGACTATGGATCATCTCCATAAATCCCCATACTTCAATACATGCTTCCAGTTCAGGTAAGGAGCAGTAAGGAAGGAATGCCATTGCTGGTCCTCTTCCTTGCACACTATCCAACATAATCTGATACTTCAGGTTAGAAGTATAGATATGTCTTTGCTCTGGACGGAGAGTATGATAATCTCCACGATCTTTCTGTAGAGAAACTTCTTCAGGTCTCCAGAAATATCCTAGTTGTTGCTTTGTTAGATTCTCAAATGCAGGATACTTATAACTATCATATCTCTGCACACCAAGTGGTTTACCAAAAAACATTGGTTGCTTCTTGGTATCCACATCTTCAGTATTGAAGACAGTCATTCCTTTAATATCAGATTGCACAGGACTCACACTCCCCCTCTTCAGCATTTTCCAATTCATCAAGTAAACTATTTAACTTAGACTGCCCTTCTGGCACATCATCATGCCACCCAATAGGATGTGCAGGTTCTTCATCTGTCTTCATATCATTAGTGTTCTGATAATATGAAGTCTTCCAACCATACTTATAAGTTGTCAAAAGATCCTGAGCCATTACGCTAACAGGAACTTCAGCGTTGTCGAAATGCTCCGGATTATAGGACCAGTTTCCAGAAATCGCTTGATCAAAGAACTTTTGCATAACAGCAACAACATTAATATAACCAGTATTCCCAGGCATATCCCAGAGGAGTGTATAATCGTTCTTAAGGCTTCCATAAGATGGTACTATCTGTTTAAGAGGCCCCTTCTTTGATTTTTTAATGGACAAGTAATCTCTTGGTGGTTCAATTCCGTTTGTGGCATTGCACACAACGGAACTGCTCTCCGAAGGCATTTGTGCTGACAGTGTTGAGTGCCTAAGACCGTATGCCAAGATAGATGATCTAAGAGACTCCCAATCATGTTGCAACTCCTGATTACAGATTTCATCTACATCCTTCTTATATGTATCAATTGGAAGAATACCATCTGCATACTTAGTGCGTCCAAAGTTTTCACAGTGTCCTTTCTCCTTAGCAATCTCATTAGATGCTTTCAAAAGGTAATACTGGAAGGACTCAGAAAGTCCATGAACAGCATCCCATGCCTCTTGAGAATCATATTTAAACCCAAGTTTAGCAAGATAGTGTGCAAGACCAATGAAACCTACTCCAAGCGATCTCCGTGCCTTTGTAGCAAGTTCTGCAGCAAGTACAGGATAGTTTTGATAGTCAATCAATTCTTCCAATCCACGAACAGAAAGATCGCAAAGATCCTCCAACTCCTTATCAGAATTAATCTTACCCACATTAACTGCTGAAAGAATGCACAATGCAATCTCACCCAAATGATCGTCAATATGACTAACAGGATGTGTGGGTAGAGTAATCTCCTGACAAAGGTTACTCATATACACATGATCTTTAAATGAAGAATGGGAATTGCAATGGTCAATATTCATAATGTAAATACGACCAGTCTCTGCTCTCTCCTTTAGAAGATCAAGAATTAATTCTTGAGCACTTACTTTTGTGCAAGGGACTCCAGCATTTTCATATCTTACGTATAAGTCATCAAAAGCATCTGTACCAAAACTATCATACAACCCTGGCACATCATGAGGAGAAAAAAGAGTAATCTCCTCGTTCTTAATGAAGCGTTCATAAAATAATTTACTTAACTGGATGGAGTAGTCAAGTTTTCTGACTCTGTTGTCTTCTGTTCCTTTGTTGTTTTTGAGGACAAGGATGTCTCTGATTTCTTGGTGCCAGATAGGAAAATGGACAGTTGCTGATCCACCACGGATGCCATTTTGAGTACAGCATCGAACAGTGCTCTCAAATTTTTTGAGGAAGGGGACCACACCTGTGTGTTGTACTTCTCCTCCTCTGATTTTGCTATTGATTCCTCTGATTCTCCCCGCGTTAATACCAATACCAGCCCTCTGTGCAACGTATTTGCCAACAGCCATATCAGAACTAAAGATACTATCGAGGGTGTCATCAATATCAACGAGAACACAAGAAGCAAATTGACGAATAGGGGTCCGTACCCCCGCCATGATTGGGGTGGGGATGTTGAGTTTGTGTTTACTGATTGCATCGTAGTATCTTCTGACATAATTCATCCTCGTTTCTTTAGGGTATTCTGAAAATATTGTTAGCGCGATCATGATATACATGAACTGTGGAGTTTCGTATACTCCACCGCCACTTCTATCTTGTACCAAGTATTTATCGACTACTTGCCGTAATCCGGCATAAGTAAACAAAAAGTCACGTTCGTGATCAATATAACCATTTGCTTTTTCAATCTCTTCTTTAGAATATTTGGTAAAAATATCCTTATCATATACATCTATGGCAGTACAATTATAAATATGCTTCTCAAGATGGGGAATTTCTTTCATTCTACCATAAAGACTCTTTCTAAGTGCAAAGAGAAGGAGTCGTGCAGCAACGAATTGATAATTTGGATGGTCTAAATCAATAAGATCGCTAGCAGACTTAATAAGAATCTCTTGAATTTCTGCGGTAGTAATGCCATCATAGAACTGAATCCCTGATTGCATCTCAACTTGACTTGCAGAGACCCCTGCAAGACCCTTACATGCCTCTTCTACCATAAGATGCATCTTCTCTAACAAAAGAGGTTCAATTCGACCATCTCTCTTCTTAACCTTAGTTGTAGTGCCGTTGCTCATATCCTTTTCCAGGTGTTAAATTGAAGTTTTGCTGTTAGACCAGAATACACATTTGATTCTACCATAGATTGGACATCATGCCCAGCCATCACCATATCATTTATATCCTTTTCCTCTATGTTTGTTGGCCAAATGACCACGGAATCACCTTTATCGATTGTACGTGAGATTCTAGAGACAATTTCTTCACTGCGGGGTTCGTTATCATATATCCACACAGGGCTGCTAATACCCCACTTGCTAACATCAGCGTCAGCTCCGCACATAGCAATCGAGTTGTGAATGAACGTACTGTCGAACGGTCCTTCTGTAACGTAGACTGGAGCATCTGTTCTGATGTTATCCAATCCATAGATTTTTGGTGCGTCATCATTAAGCATCACGGTAATGTATTTAACCTTGCTGGGACCTAGAGATCTTCCCTGAAGTCCTACCAAAGTTTCCTTATAATAAAGAGGTATTATAATCCTTTCTTCATCATAACGGGTATTGTCGAATGTTGGTTTAAGTGTATTTACAAACTCTTTAAACTTCTCCGCATAATAAAACTTACTAGCATCAATCTTTCTTGCAGTCAGATAACCAGAAGATCTAGGATTATCAGAAGCTTTAGGAAGTTCTAATTTCTTCTTAAACTTTGGTGGAGTAAAATTAAACTTTGGTTCTTCAACAACCATATTTCTACCACCAGCAAATCCCTCCTTAAATTTCTCCATAGCATACTGCTTCTGAAGAACAGGATCTATCTTTTTAAGAAAATTATTAAACGACATTGAAGCACCACAATTGTGGCACCTAAAATTTGCATTTGCTTTTACTTCATAGATATATCCCCGCGCCTTACTCTTAGTCTTCTGCGAGTCTCCACAAATAGGACAGCGAAAATTATAAAGGTTAGATTTAACCCTCTTGAATTTTGGAAGGCGTGGTGAAATCAATCCCACATATTTGGAATCCACCAAATCCATTATAAAGGTCTATTTTATTCCTTTAATTATAACAGGTGATGAAGAACTAGTCAAGACATTTGCCATTATTTTTTGCCCCGGTACGCTAACGAGGAAAGATATAACAGCAAGACCACCAAATATAGACCACATTTTCTTCTCCATTTGACGGAGACGCTGATCAACCAATCTAATATCTCTTTCACATCCTTTCTTGATTTCTCCATGAGACTTTTCCATCCTATCTGATAGGTTGTCTATTTTCTCAAATAAAACAGCATCTATTCTATCTTGCTTATCCAACTTCTCATTATGGACAGCAAGAAGTTCTCCCATCTTGGTGGAGTTATCTTGTAATGATTCTACGATTCGTTCTAACCGCTCTAGAATAGCAGTATTAACACTATCACCCATTATCTTTCTTCATCCATCTCTTCCTAGAACCTGCAGGAAGTTTTATATATTTCTTTTTCTTTCTTCTTAATGTCTTACCCATAACAGGATCAAATCCTGCTACTGGTCCTTTGGGATTAGCAGAACCAGAAAATCCTCCACTCTCACCTGGAGAATTAGCTACCATCTCCTCCTTTATCATCCTTATTATCCAATCCAGCTTCTTCTTTTCCATTGTAAATTGAGTAAAGTTCCTGTAAGCAGTATAGGTCTACTTGTACATCATGAATACTAGACTTAGGATATTCAGGTAGTTTACCTAAGAATATAACAAAGGTCTTCATAGACGACCACAACTCTTGCTCTATTTTAAAGAACAACATTGGAGTGGTCGCCTCACCAAAAATATTATAAAGAACAATGAAATGATTTAAAAGAAGATGGGTCTTTAAGACCCCAGTATTCTTATATCGTTTCAGTAATCTCTTTATATACTTAAAGTGATTAAGATCTTTATCAAAATCTTCTTTTGTTACTGCTTGCGGATTCTCATAATTTTTAATAGCAAACAGGAGGAAGTTATCCTCATTCAAATGATCAAAAAGCATACAATATTATGCAGGGGGATAAGCATCGCCAGCAGTTCCAGCAATACCAGCAGGACCAGTTGTAATACCAGACATTGCTACTAGAACTTCTTTTTTAACTCTCAGGTTGCCGTGGTTATCCATATAAGTGGTAACACCAACCCATCCAGCACCAGTCTCATAATCACTGCCAGTCGCAGCTGCGGCACCAGCATCGGAAACACCATAGACATATCTATCATGTCCACCATTATAATCAGAATTCTCACTATACAAAGGATTAGTTGTTGTATACTGTGGAAGTTCACTAATCCAGAAACTAGTAGAAGCAATAGCAGCACCACTAAGTCCCTCAGTAGATGCAATTGTACAGGAAATTGTGCTGGCAACACTCACAATAGCAGCATCTCCAAAATAGGTTCCGCCAGTACCCCTCCATCCAAATCTAATAACATCTCCCTCTTGAGCAAATCCATCTACACCAAAACTAGTACCAGCTCCAGTAACCGTCTTAGTACTATAATTTAAACTTACAGTCCCAGCCACTTTATAGCCGACGTTATCGTTATTTCCCCAAAGTGCCATGTTCTTTCTTCCGTAGAATTCTTGTGCTAATGAATATTTATAAAAATAGAATGCCTAAGATTTTCTAAAGATATGCCTTAGAAATGTTAGTTGCAAAACCAATTACGGTGACTCCAGCAGCAATTACTGCGGCCGCACCGATAACCCATTTCTCAACTACCTTAAGTCTTTCACGCAAATCTTCTTGTTTTTCCTCAAGTCTTTCGATCTTGAGTTGCATCACAGTAATCCTAGTCTCCTGTGATGCATCAAGTCCAAGTTCGGTCATGATACAAAATCATCTGCCTTTTCTTCACGATTACGAATTGCTTTTGCTACTTGCTCAAACAATTGATCATCCACATCTGTCTTGGTAGTCTTAACTGCTTTAGCAAGAACTGTCAGACAAATCTCAACTAATCGGTCTCCAATTGCTGCGTCATTAGGAATAGAAGCAACAGCATCTCTAATAATCTTAGATGCAAACGGGAGGAATGCTTTGAACATAATTTTTCACCAGTAAATATTGTATTCTTATTTAGTCTTTATTAGATACCCACTTACCATTGACAAGTTTCTTAACTTCACCAGGTCTCAATCTATTCTTTTCAGCAGCTGCCTTTGCTGCATTTTTCCAATCATCATATTTTTTTCTACCCAATCTTGTATGAGGATCACCAGCAGATTTACCATGCTTCATACGGGCATTACTTCTTGCAATATGATCTTCTCGCTCTGCCCTCTTTTGAGTATCAGACCTCTCATAAAACAATTCTCCTTCATTTACATCCACATTACCTTCACCAGTTTTCTTATGCAAACTCTTATACCTCGCATTCCTTGCAGCACTAGTTTTCTTTAATTCATTATCTCTTTGTTTATAAGTTTTTTCTTCTTCCTGATACTTCTTATACTTCTTATTAGTGCCTGGTTTATAATGTGGTTTATCACCTTTATTTTTTTGAGCCCACATTATAGCAAACATATCAGATTTGCTGCCCTTGAACCTACCCTCTTTACGGGCACGATCAAAAGCAGCAGCAGTACCACCTTTCTTATCTCCCTTACCACTCTTAGTGTGGCCAAACCCAGGAGGTGCTACTTCATCTAACATCAATCAGATTCCCCTTGTCTTGCTTTATAAGGATTGTCAGATGGTTTTCTTTGTGCTGCTCTCCTTACTCTCTCTGCTTTCCACTCTGCTTTTTGTGCATCAGTTGCTTTGGGAAGATCACTAGCCATTACAGCACCATCCTTTTTTAAATTACCAATAACATTAGCAAGTGCTTTGTCTTCTTTCTGTAATCTTTCTCTTGCTAGTGCGCCAGCATCTCTACCTTTCTTCTTGTCAGTACCCCTATTTTTTTCAGATTTTTTATACTTATCAATAATGGCTTTCCTTTTTTCATTAGGCATTCCATAAGTAGCTTTCTGCACACTCATTAAAGTTTCATCAATAACTTCACCTTCTGGTTCATAAGATGCTGTAATACCATCTCCACCAGTTCTTAGTGCTTGCAGTTTCTTAATAAGAACTTGTTTTTTAATATGATTTTCCTTTTTCTTTAAAGGATCATCTTTTTTGGTATCATCTAATTGCTCATCAACATGTTTTGGATGTTTTGCCATAGTCCACTTGGCATAACTCTCACCTTCTTTCTTACTCTTGAGTTTACCAATACCCTTCCTTCTTTCAGAAGCAGCATCTTTCCTATCTTGAGTATCTTCACCCTTTACTGCTTCATTTACTTTACCCAATTTATGATGGTCTTCACCACATTCTACACAAGGATTCTTTCCACAACCCTTACAACCACAATCATCACAGTTTCCTTCATCAACTTGCCAACGCTTAATGTCAGCCTCTGCTTCTGCCTTCTTTACTTTTTGAACAGTCTCAATATACTCATCAACTTCAACTGCTTCAAGAACTTCACCACCAATCTCTTTAATGGATTCTTGAAAAGAAGGATTGATAATAACCTTATTCTTTACCTTCTTTTCAGTAACTTCCTTTTCTGCTTTCTCTTCTGGTTCTGACACAATCTCAATAAGATCATTTCTCCAATTAGATAATGATTCTGTTTTCATCTTAACTTTAGAATCAACTGCCATCCTTCTCTTATAGAGTTTATCAGGATCTTCAGTTTTATCAGTTTTATACTTGGCAGGAGTGTCTTGAGCAATCTTCTCACGTCTGTAAAGATCTGCTGCTTTTTTCTTACGCTTCTCTACAGGGTCAGGTTTCCATCCTTCACTAGATATCATTCCAGCAAATTGATCAGATACTTGATCATTCTCAACAGGGTCCTGTGCTACACTAGACTTCGTAGATTTTTTTCCTTTCTTACTACACTTTACTTCTTCTCTTAAAGAAGCATTCCTTTCATATGCTTCTTTACTATGCCAGGAATCAAGTGCATCTACATGACGACCCCCCTTAGCAAGAACAGAATTTTTATGTTTCTGAAAAGCAGCAGCACTTTTTGCTCTTGCTTCCTTTTCTGCATCAGCCTTAATCTTTTGCTTTGCTACCCCTTCCTGAGATTTTCTATCAATCTTCTCACCAGGAGACTCTTCTGCAACCTGCGATAGATAAACTCTAGAGATATCATTCAGATGATTATTAGACATTTTATTACTAGATATTTTGGGCCTTACGCTTATTTATGAATTCTCTAATATTAAAGTTTTTGATTTTTTGCTGACCAGGAACTGATGCCTGAGCATTTTTCCTATATCCAGAAGTTCCTACAAGAGTATTTGGATGATCTTTATCTCTCATTTTACCCTTCATATGAACTTCAGTGTATTCCATGACATCACGAATCCAAGATTTGAACATATTGTCTTCTTTTGTGACGCAAATAAGATGATTTGTACCTCTCCTAATGATTTCACCAACCAATCCTGTGTTTAAACTCTCTACAATATCTCCAATTCTAAAAAGTTTTCCTCTTACATACTGCTCACGAAGAGATTGCTTATCATACTTTGGAGCAATCTCCCAAAGATTATATGACTCTTTCTGCTGAGTCTTTTTAATCTTCATTCCTATACGAACAGCATTAAATACTGCTTGAACATCACCATCATCAACACCCTTAGGCATTCCTCTCTTAAATGCATCAAAATCATCATCAGCAACTGCCTTTCTTAACTTAGATGCAGACATTCCTTCCACACCTTCAGCATCTGAGTCTCTTACTCCAGCAGAGATAACCCTAATATTAGAGAAATCATACAAATCTCCATTATATTTGTTTGCCAAATTCTCAAACTCTGATTGTCTATCAGCACCTACTACAATATTAACATTCTCATATTCTTGATCTGCTGTAGTAAGAACATCAAAAATAGATTTCATTTCAGCATCATTAACAATTTGCTCCTCATAATCTGGGAACATCTTCCTCATATAAGATATTTTCATATCAGGATCTAAAGGATTCTTCTTATCATCCTGAGATCTGGAAGGATAAA
>Ga0181408_1000610_pt1 | contig 11518 bp, 15 predicted proteins | sample 31SPOviralmetaG_FD_130137 | JGI IMG/M metagenome (GOLD analysis project Ga0181408, IMG submission 130137) | Marine viral communities from the oligotrophic San Pedro Time Series (SPOT) site, San Pedro Channel, CA, USA - 31 SPOT_SRF_2012-02-16 | ecosystem: Environmental > Aquatic > Marine > Strait...
ATTGGGTACGAATGTGCAAAAGCTTGCAAATATTTGCTAAAAGAACTAGAACCGATTAAAGTAAAGGGTAAGGAAAGTAAACTGAGGGTGTATACATGGGATTCAAACTTGCAATCATTGCCACCGGCCTCTTAATTGTAGTCTCTGGTGGATCTGCTTTTTACATTAAGTATCAAGCAAACGAGATAGCCACATTAAAGGCTAACTCTATTATTTTAGAGGGCAAGATTGAAGAACAAAACGCATCCATTGATAACTACTTGGCTAAACAAAAAGAAACAACTGAGCAGATCAATGCTCTGGCCGCACAAAATCAAGAATCGATGCGTGAAGTAAACCAGCTCAGAAATACCTTCCAAAGACACAGCCTGGGAAACCTGGCACTAGCCAAACCTGGCTTAATCGAAAAAATAATCAACAAAGGTACTAAGCAAGTCGGACAAGACTTTGTGGCCTTAACAAACCCAAATATGTTTGATGAAAAACCTACTACTAATTAGCCTTACTTTTTTCATGTGCAGCTGCTCTCTGCTGCCTAGTACACCACCGGTCGAAGTGAAAACAATTACTTTGCCCGCACCAATGTACCACCCTCCGATGCCGCTTGAGGTAAATATGCAAGATCTGACATGGAGGGTTCTTACACCAGAGCTAATGGCTGAGTATCTAGCATTAGTAGAAGAAGGGAAGGCACCACCAGAGGCTTACTATGCTCTTAGCACCCAGGGATATGAGTCGCTTAGCATGAACATGGCTGAGCTGAAAAGGTACATAACAAATGTTTTAGCAATAATAGAATACTATAGGGAGCAAGATAAAGAAGCTGCTGTAGAAACGGAGAATGATAATGAGTAATGCACCAAATGCTTTTGTTTATAACGCTACCCTGGACAGAATTATAGATGGAGATACTTTCGATTGCGTTTTGGATCTAGGTTTTGATGTAAAATTACACAAACAGCGTGTTCGTCTGTCGGGAATTGACACGCCCGAATCTAGAATTAACACCAAGCGATACCCAGAGAGAGCTAAAGAAAAGATTATGGGTAAAGCCGCAAAAGTTAGATTAGCAGAGTTATGCAAGGGTAGCTTCAAAGTGCAATCTCTGGGAAAAGGTAAATATGGTAGAATTTTGGGTATCCCTTATACAGAAGATGGCAAAGATATTTGCCAAATACTTATCAATGAGGGGCACGCCGTTGAGTATGACGGCGGGAAAAAAATTAAAATTTGGGGAGAATAATATGGATGATTTTAGAGTAATATCGCAAGAGGGCCTTGCGTTAATAAAAAAATTTGAAGGGTGCGAACTAAAGGCATATAAGTGTGCCGCGGGCGTGCCTACGATCGGATACGGTTCCACAGATGGCGTCAGCATGGATATGGAAATCTCACAACAACGAGCAGATGCTTTGTTGCTAGAAGATGTGGCTGTATTTGAAGAAGAAGTCAATAAATCGGTAAAAGTACCGCTTGAGCAAAATCAATTTGATGCTTTAGTAGCCTGGACGTTTAACTTGGGTGGTTCTAATCTTCGCAGCTCAACCATGCTTCGCGTTTTAAACGAAGGCCAGCATGAAAAAGTACCCAGCGAAATGAAAAGGTGGAACAAAGCCGGAGGCCAGACGCTCCAGGGCTTAATACGCCGACGTGAAGCCGAAGGATTGCTGTGGAAAAACGAACCTTGGCACGAGGTTTAATCCTAAGATATGCCTGAAATCTCACTGAAAGATTTTGATGTTCTGTCACAACAAGACAAAACAGAAGCTGTTGCGCTTCTAAATAGATATGACCAGATAGAATTACAAGATAAGTGCCAGGGCGACTTTATCAGCTATGTAAAACATCTATGGCCAGAGTTTATAGAAGGGCGACACCACAAGATAATAGGCGAGAAGTTTAACAAGATTGCCCAGGGCAAATTAAAACGTCTGATAGTATGTCTTCCACCCAGGCACTCAAAGTCTGAGTTTGCCAGTACCTACTTTCCAAGCTGGATGATGGGATTGCGTGGCGACTTAAAAATAATACAAACAACACACACCGCGGAGCTTGCTGTTAGGTTCGGCCGTAAAGTCAGAAACATAATTGACAGCGAAGATTATCAAAGGGTTTTTCCGGATCTAAAGCTCCAGGCAGATAACAAGTCAGCTGGTCGATGGACCACAAACCAAGAGGGTGAATCATTCTATGCTGGTGTAGGTGGTGCGATTACAGGTCGTGGTGCGGATCTACTTATTATTGATGACCCTCATTCTGAGCAAGATGCTTTGTCACCGACAGCGATGGAATCGGCTTATGAGTGGTATACATCTGGACCAAGACAGCGTTTACAGCCTGGCGGAATCATTATAATAGTTATGACGCGATGGTCCACAAAAGACCTGGTTGGTAAAGTATTAAAGAACCAAAGTGCAGATCATGCGGATCAATGGGAGATTGTAGAGTTTCCAGCAATTATGCCAGAGACAGAAACACCCTTGTGGCCAGAGTTTTGGAAAAAAGAAGAGCTGCTATCTGTCAAAGCATCTTTACCTATAGCCAAATGGAACAGTCAGTGGCTGCAAAACCCAACAGCTGAAGCTGGATCTATAGTCAAAAGAGAGTGGTGGAACCGATGGGAAGATGGCGATGTACCACCTTACAGCTACGTTATACAGTCTTATGATACTGCTTTTAGTAAAAAAGAGACTGCTGACTACTCGGCAATAACAACCTGGGCAATATTTAAGCCTGGCATAGCTGGTGACGAAGATGCAGACCAAATAATGCTATTAGATGCAAAAAGGGTGCGCGTAGACTTTCCTGAACTAAAAAAATTAGCTTATGACGAGTATAAATACTGGGAGCCTGATTGCGTATTAATAGAAGCAAAAGCAAGCGGTACGCCTTTGACCCAGGAATTAAGAAGAATGGGTATACCAGTAACAGCGTATACTCCAAGCAGAGGACAAGACAAAGTGGCCAGGATGAACTCGGTCGCTCCAATATTTGAAAGCGGCATGGTTTGGGCACCCGATGAAACATTTAGCGATGAAGTAATCGAAGAAATGGCCAGCTTCCCGTATGGTGACCACGACGATTATTGCGATAGTGCTACAATGGCATTAATGAGATTTAGGCAAGGTGGCTTTTTATCCCTTAATGAAGACTATCCGGAAGAGGCGAGTTTTTTAAATAAGAAGCGCGTGGTGTATTATTAACAACTAACAAAAGTGTTACACTGAATTATGGCTATAGAAAAAAGAGAACAAATTCAAAGCGAAACCCCAGATGTCAAAGTAACTGGTTCATCTGTTGAGGTTTTTCCAGAGGCGTCTAGAGCAGATCAGATAAGAGATGCTGCCGAAATTCTTGTAGCTGAAGAAGGCATTCTAATTGGAGACGAACAATTAGAAGAAGAAATGCCGGTAGAAGATTTTGGTGCAAACTTAGCTGAGCTTATAGAAGACAGCGTTCTAAACAAGTTAGCTGGTGATATTCTAGATTCAATTAACCAGGACAAACAATCCAGGTCAGACTGGGAAAAAACGTATACCGATGGCCTAAAATATTTAGGCATGAAGTTTGACGAAGGTAGATCACAGCCCTTTGAGGGATCTAGTGGAGTCATACATCCTATCCTGGCAGAAGCTGTTACCCAATTCCAGGCACAAGCCTACAAAGAAATGCTGCCAGCAAAAGGACCTGTCAAAACCCAGGTTATAGGCGCAAGAACAGTAGAGACAGAAACACAAGCAGATCGTGTCCAGGAGTTTATGAACTTCTACATTATGAATGTAATGAAGGACTACGACCCAGAGCTTGATATGTTGCTCTTTTACTTACCATTAGCGGGTAGTGCGTTTAAAAAGGTCTATTACGACAATGTGTTGAACAGGGCGGTTTCTAAGTTTATTGCTCCAGAAGATCTAATCGTACCTTACGAAGCATCTGATTTATCTAGTGCTGAGCGTGTAACTCACGCCATCAATATGTCAGAAAACGAAATCAAGAAGCAACAGCTCTCTGGATTTTACGCAGATGTAGATGTAAGCAAGCATTCATACGACTCTACTGAGTCAGATGTAGAAGCTGAAATTGACAAACTACAAGGCATAAAAGGTAGTTATGCCGAAGATCGGGACCATACGGTTTTTGAAGTACACACTATTTTAGACCTGGAAGGGTTTGAAGACATAGGCGAGGACGGCGAGCCTACAGGATTAAAACTGCCATATATTGTGACGATTGATGAACAATCAGAGCAAGTATTATCTATTAGACGTAATTACAACGAAGGCGATTTATACAAGAACAAGATTAACTTTTTTGTTCAGTATAAGTTTTTGCCTGGACTTGGCTTTTATGGATTAGGCCTATCGCACATGATTGGTGGTATATCCAAAGCAAGTACATCAATTTTAAGACAATTAATAGATGCCGGTACGCTGGCCAATTTACCAGCTGGTTTCAAAGCTAGGGGTATGCGAATTAGAGATGAAGACGAACCATTACAACCAGGTGAGTTTAGGGACATAGACACAACGGGAGGATCTTTAAGAGAGAACCTTATACCGTTACCAATTAAAGAACCAAGCAACGTACTTATGAGTTTGCTTGGTATTCTAGTAGATTCTGGAAAGCGTTTTGCAGCTATTGCCGATACAAACATAGGCGATGCCAATGCAGCCATGCCAGTCGGTACGACTGTAGCTCTATTAGAGCGTGGCACTAAGGTTATGAGCGCAATCCACAAAAGGTTGCACTATGCCCAAAGGCTTGAGTTTCAATTACTATCAAAAGTCTTTTCCGAATATCTACCCCCTGATTACGGATATGACACAGGCACTGGGCCTGGTGCAGTCAAACAAACTGACTTCGACGATCGTATAGACGTCGTACCAGTATCGGATCCAAACATATTTAGCCAAAGCCAAAGAATTACTCTGGCGCAAGAGCTATTACAAATGGTTCAAAGTAATCCGGAAATACATGGCCCGCTTGGTATGTTTGAAGCTTACAAAAGAATGTATGCAGCCCTGGGTGTTGACAATGTAGAAAGCTTATTGCAACCACCAGCTGATACAACACCGAAACCTATTGATTCTGGATTAGAAAATAGTGGTTTGATGATGGGCCAGCCACAACAAGCGTTTGAATCACAAAACCATCAATCGCATATTGAGGCGCATAGAAGTTTGTTTTTGACTCAAGTGGTTAAAGAAAACCCACAATTACAAACTATTATTATTAGTCATTGTATGCAGCATCTACAGTTTATGGCCGCGCAGATTTCTAAAGAACAGATACCGCCAGAAGTACAAGAGCGTATACAGGCTGTGCAAGAACAAATGCAACAGCTACCACCTGACCAGGCACAGGCTGCTGCGTCAGAAGTGCAGATGATACAAGACCAGTTTGCCTCACCGATATTAGCGCAGATCACTCAAGAGTTTTTACAATCTATTGGCCAAGGTGGTTCGGACGATCCTCTGGTTGCAATCAGACAACAAGAATTAGATCTTAAAGATAAGCAGATGGACCAAGAGCAAACACAGTTTGAAATGAAGCAAGGTCAAAGAGGACAAGAAAAATTATTAGAGAACGAAATCCAGCGTCAACGCATAAATGTACAAAAAGATGTTGCAGATGATAAACTGGATGTGTCAATTCAACGATTGAAGCAGCAAGCGGACCTAAAGCTGCTTGAATTGGAACAAAAAATGAGAAGCTAGGTCCAGGAGCGATATTATGAATAGCGATAGGGTGGATGAAATTGCCGCATTAAGAGAGCAAAAAAAACTGGACCGTCAAGCAGAAGTAGAAGCAAGAGAAGCCAAAGAGGCTGAAGAAGCAAAATCTCACAAAGCGAACATGGAAAGGATAGCCAAGAAAATGGCTAAAATTGCAGCTGGTGAAAGTACAGTAGTCGAAGAAGCTCCGGTTGAAGAGCCGGTAGTCGAAGAGGTTATTGAAGAGCCAGTGGTTGAAGAGCCGGTTGTTGAGAAGCCGGTAGTAAAACCAAAACCAGCACCAAAGAAAAAAGCAGCCGTGAAAAAACCTACGGCAAAAGCTAAAGGAAAGTCACGAGGCAGACCTAAAGGTTCAACCAATAAAAAATAGGAGTATTTATGGCTATTAAAAAAGTGCCAAACAATAAGTCTTTTGACAAACCCAACCCTAATGCTATCGGTAAAAACAAGGGCGTTACAGCTATTGTTGATATGAAGGGCAAGGGCGCGGCGACCAAAGGCTTAAAGTTTAAAGTAAGAAATTAATTAGTATGGAAGACCTTACTTATTTCGACGTTGTTAAGAAGTTAATCAGAGAACGAGAAAAACAGATCTCTGAGACACTTATGTCCGGAGCACTAGAAAGTATAGAACATTATAAATTTTTGCAAGGCGAGCTAAATGCGTTATACTATATCGAAGGTGAACTAAAGGAACTTAACAAGGAAAAATAGTATGGCAAAATCGGAAACAGTTTTAGACGCTTATGTGGATCAGGACGAAAGGGTTTTGGACCCCACAATTCTAGAACAGTCTGCTTTAGATCGTATGCCGCAACCGACAGGTTGGAGAATGCTTGTGCTACCTTACGGTGGTAAAAAGACTTCGGACGGTGGTATTTTACTTACACAAAAAACCATAGACAAAGAAGCCCTGGCAACAGTGGTTGCTTATGTCGTCAAACAAGGTCCTTTATGTTACGGAGACAAAGATAAATATGGCGAAGAAAAGTGGTGCGAAGAGAAACAGTGGGTTCTCATAGGCCGATATTCTGGTGCTAGATTTAAATTGGACGATGGCGCAGAGGTCCGAATTATTAATGATGACGAGGTTATCGCCACAATCTTGAATCCTGATGATATACTGAGCGTGTAATTATGATAGAAAATGCAAACCAAGCCGAAGAACAAGAAATCGAAATAAGCGTCGAAGAAGATGCTGTAGTAGAAGCTAAGTCTAGCCCAGATGAAGAGCTAGAAACTTATACAAAATCGGTTTCTAAAAGAATCAACAAGCTAAACGCTAAAACGCGGGCCGCTGAAGAGAGAGCTGCAATGGCTGAGCAAATAGCTCACCAGCGCGAAGCTGAGATCCAGGCACTAAGAAACCATTCGCAAATACAAGCTGGTTCGGTTCTACAAAAAGAAGAAGAAGCCTTGCTTGCCAAAGAGCAACAAGCTGACGATCTTTACAAAAAGGCCGTACAGTCTGGCGATGCTGATTTAATGAGCAAAGCAGATACACTAAAAAGTGATCTGAGCATCCAAAAAGAAAAGCATAGACTTTCAAAAAACAGACAAGAACAAGCACAAGCTCAATATCAACAACAAATACAAGCACAGCCAGTACAACAACAAGCACAACCTGTTGTTGAGCCTACAAATGAGGCTTTATCCTGGTATGAAAACAACAAGTGGTATGGAGATGCAGAGGACCAGGGTAACCTGGAAGCTACTCAGTACGCATATTTCCAACACTATAATCTAATCAATGAAGGCCATGAGCCAGACAGTGACGATTATTATGAAGAATTAAACAATCGAGTTTATAAAGTTTACCCGCATTTGCAGAACGCAAGTGCAAGTAAAGACGCGCAAGTCGAAGCTAAACCCTCTGTGCAAAGAGTTGCTTCAGCTACTGTAGGCAGTGGTCGTCAAAAAACACAAGGTAAGAAAAATGGCGTAACATTTTCTAAGTCAGAAGTAGAGCGTCTTAGAGGGCTAAAACCGCATAATATGTCTGAAGAGGCATGGTTAAAGCGTGTGGCAGCTGAAAAGCAACGAATTGCATCTAGGGAGGCAATATAATGACAGAAGAAAAAAAAGTTACTGCTAACAGGAACTCTCGTGAATCCGAGGCTCACGATAAAGAATCTCGTAGAAAACCATGGCGACCAGTAAGAAGGTTAGAAACGCCGCCGGCTCCTCCAGGGTATACATACCGTTGGATTAGGGAGTCAATGTTGGGACAAGAAGATCGCGCAAATGTCAGTAGACGTTTAAGAGAAGGTTGGGAACTCGTAAGAGGTACAGACCTTCCTAGTGATTGGGAACTACCAACAGCGGACGATCAAAGCCGACACGCTGGTATTGTTTACAATGAAGGATTACTTCTTGCCAAAATACCTAACGAAACCGTTGAAGAGCGAAGAGACTATTACCAAGGTAAAAGTAAAGACGCTGTAGATGCACTGGACAATTCAATGTTTAGTGAATCTAGGAGAGATGGTAAATACGTTAAGTATGATCCCCAAAGGGATTCAAGAGTATCTTTCGGCAAAAAATAACCAGTACAGAAATGTACTTAATCATAAATAGGAGAATATAAGATGGCGAATAAAGACGCTTCTTTTGGACTAAAGCCTGTGAAAATGATTGGTGGTGCTCCGTATAATGGCGGACAGTCACGTTATAGAATTGCTGCAAACTATGGCACGAGTATTTTCCAAGGCGACTTGGTAATGCAAGTAACTGGCGGAGGTGTAGAAATACACGCTGTTGGCGGAACTGTACCATTGATTGGAGTTTTTAACGGCTGTTCATATACTGACCCAACATCTGGCGAACAGGTATTTAGTAACTACTATCCAGCATCTACGAATGCTTCTGACATCATTGCAAACATCATTGATGACCCTATGGTCGTTTATGAAGTGCAAGCAGATGAAGCTTTCCCTGTTGCGGATTTACTCGGTAACTTCGATGTTATCAAAACAAACTCTGGTTCTACCAAAACTGGTATTTCTGGAGATGAGGTTGATGTATCTACAGGTGCAACAACCGCAACTTTACCCCTGAAAGTAATTGATATTTCTCAGGATCCCAATAACCAAGACGTAGGCTCTTCCAATACAAATGTGTATGCTGTTATTCAGAATCATGTATTTGGTGTGAAAGCTGCGGGTCTAGCATAAGGAGTTAATAAATGGCTATTTCAAGAGCACAATTAGCGAAGGAGCTAGAACCAGGTCTGAACAGTTTATTCGGTATGTCGTATGATGAATACACAAACGAATACGCTGAAATCTTTGCCCAAGAAGACTCTCAAAGAGCTTTCGAGGAAGAAGTTTTAATCACAGGCTTTGGCGGCGCTCCAACAAAAACTGAAGGCGGCTCGGTTGATTTCGACCAGGCTACTGAAAGTTACACTAGCAGATATACGCACGATACAATCGCGCTTGCATTTGCTTTAACGGAAGAAGCTGTAGAGGACAACCTTTACGATTCTTTAGGTAAAAGATATACAAAAGCACTAGCGAAATCGATGGCTAACACCAAAGAAGTCAAAGGCGCTGACGTACTCAACAACGCATTCTCTTCATCTCATGTAGGTGGCGATGGCGTATCTCTTATTAACACTGCGCACGTCCTAGCGGGCGGTGGCACAGCTGCTAACAGAGCTACATCAATGGCTGACTTAAATGAGACTTCATTAGAAGATGCTTTGATTGATATTGCTACTTTTACAGATGACCGTGGATTGACGATTTCTGTCCAGGCTGACAAACTTGTGGTTCCACCACAGCTAGTGTTTGTTGCTGACAGAATTTTAAATTCACAAGGAAGACCAGGATCTGCTGATAATGACCTGAACGCAATTAAGAGCACTGGTGTTCTTTCTGGCGGTTACACAGTTAATCATTATCTAACTGATCCAGATGCTTTCTTCCTTCTGACTTCTGTTACATCCCAGGGCGAAGGCCTCAAGATGTTCCAAAGAAGCCCGATGGAGACATCTATGGAGCCTGACTTCACGACTGGTAACATTCGTTACAAAGCTCGTGAGCGTTACAGCTTCGGCTTTAGTGACTGGAGAGGAATCTACGGTTCACAAGGTGCATAACGAGTAGCAGCGTTGACTGTTATAGAAAGGGACCTTCGGGTCCCTTTTTTTTGCCTAAATTATTTTACATATATTTGTATAAAAACTTGCACATAACGACACGATAACCTATAATTAGTAAGTAATGATAATTAACAAGGAGAAAAAAAATGGCGTTTAACAGAGCATATTTAACAACTAGCAAGTTTGGCAGCAAGGGTTTGCTTGAGGGTAAAAAAGAAATCACTTTAGGGGTTGAGATTCCTGACGGTTACTTCACACAAGAAGTAGCGCCAGAGGCTCCGCTTTACAGGTTTGTGTGGAGAGATGCGTTTGGTTACCACCTGGAACCTGTTGACCAGCCAGAAGGCATGATTGGTCCAATGGCCAACGGTGTCTACGCTGAGATTCCTAGCATGGTTAGAGAGAAGCTTGCCAAAGCAAAAGGTATCAAAGGTTACGCGGTTCCAGAACTTATGAAGGTCCACGACAGGTTTGAGACTCAAGAAATGTACGATATGTTGAGCAGATAAGGAGACGCGAGTGGAATTGTACCTAGATTGGTCAAAAGGTGAAAAGCAGTCGGACGGCCGGCTGCTTAAAACCGCCAGGCCTACGCCTGAATTTTGGGCGTTATGGAAAGTCAAAAAAACGACAATTAAAAAAGCTGGTTACACAGTCAGCAAGATTAATGATGCCTGGCTAGTAACCCACATGGTAGATGACAATGCTGCGATCGAAGATTCAGTGGCCACAAACTCAGATATGCAAATACCCGTACCCGCGGGCCTTGAGTATTTACCTTATCAAAGAGCCGGTATTGCTTACGCTGCTGGCCGCAAAAACACTTTGATTGGTGACGAAATGGGCCTGGGTAAAACCATCCAGGCAATCGGCACAATAAATCTAACTTATCCAAAGACGGTCCTGGTCGTTTGTCCGGCGTCGTTAAAACTTAATTGGGAAAGTGAGATGGAAAAGTGGTTAGTATCTAAGCGCACAATTGATGTAATTAATGGTGGGCGTGAGCAGATACCGTCTAATCCCGACGTGGTTATTATTAACTATGATGTTCTTACTAAGTACGCCAAACCATTACAGTCTAGAACCTGGGACATGGTTATCATGGACGAAGTGCATAAGATCAAAAACCCAAAAGCTAAACGCACGGTTGTAGCCGTGAGCATTAAAGCAAGGCGCAAAGTGTTACTTACAGGAACACCTATAACCAACAGGCCCATAGAGCTACAGCCAATAGCTGGTTACCTTGATTATGATAGTTTTGGCAACTTTTTTAATTTTGCACGAAAATATGCTGGAGCATACAAAGGCAAGTTTGGCTGGGACTACAGTGGATCTTCTAACCTGGACGAGCTGCAAAGAAGGTTGCGCCAGTCATTTATGATAAGAAGAAAAAAAGACGAAGTGCTTAAAGAGCTACCGGCTAAAAGACGCCAGGTTATTGTGCTGCCAAGCAAAGGTTACGCCAAAGAGCTAACCAAAGAGTTTGACGCTTTAGCCGACGCGGTTGAAGAAACCAGTTTTGAAGAAGTCACGTTTGAAAAAATGTCTGGTGTAAGACACGAAATGGCCTTGGCCAAAGTAGACGACGTTATAGAGCACCTAGTAGATCTGGACCACCAGGTTGTAGTCATGGCTCACCACAAAGATGTTGTCCAGGGTATTAAAGATGGTCTTGAAGC
>Ga0181408_1000612_pt1 | contig 11510 bp, 13 predicted proteins | sample 31SPOviralmetaG_FD_130137 | JGI IMG/M metagenome (GOLD analysis project Ga0181408, IMG submission 130137) | Marine viral communities from the oligotrophic San Pedro Time Series (SPOT) site, San Pedro Channel, CA, USA - 31 SPOT_SRF_2012-02-16 | ecosystem: Environmental > Aquatic > Marine > Strait...
TACCTTGACCTAAACTTGATGCACCTGCATCTTCAAAGTCGCCTCTAGTAATATCAGAAGGTTGTTTGCTATATTTTACACTGTACTTATCTGTTCCAGCTGGAGCTAATCCTGCAGAACCTGTAATTACAAATTCTAGGTTTGAACCATTAACTCTTGTAAATGCATTAACTTGATTGATAGTACCACCTGATCCTGTTGCTATAATAAATGATCTTACAGCTAATGGATCGTGTCCTGGTAAATCAGATAATGCAACAGATATTACACTATATGTACCAACACCATTGTCAGTATATGCAGAATCATAGTTTACAGAAGCAGAAGACGCAGCAGTAGCTGTACCATCGATATCAGCAGCTGTTGCTTCGTTGATAGAATATCCAAATCTACCAGCACCATATAAACCACCTGTTGGGTCACCAGCTTCGCTAGTTACACCAAACATAGAGTCATCGGCATTTGGAGAACCAAAAGGCTCACCTGTTCTATTTAAATTGTCGTTATCGAATCCTGGTTGAGCTGTACCATATTTGAAATCCAAATAAAATACAAGTCCTGATGGCAAGTTCATTGGTTGTACAGAAACAAATTCTTTAGCTGCAAATTCAGCAAAGATTCTTCTAACCAATGGAAGTGCTACACCAGCCCATTCTTCTGATCCTTCTGCAGTACCAGTAGAAGACGCTTCTTTTACAAGTTGTCTAGCCTGATTCTCTAGAAGTTGAGCCATTCCAGCTCTTTCAGTTTCGGACTTAAGTCCTTCTAGAAGACCTGTTCTTTCCCATTTTTGAACTGTAGCTACTGCTGCATTTCTTTGGGAAGGATTATTATCTTCTAATAATGATGAAATTTCCATTTTTTTATTTCCTTTTAATTAATCTAGTAATCCAGCTAATTTCTTCCATCTATTAGCTAATTGATTACCTTCATTGATTATTGTTTTAGACTTAGGAGCAGTTGATTCAACTGGCTTAGAGGCAGAGCCTTCTTTAACCACTTTTCTCTTTTTTACAGGAACTGTAAAATTTTCTGCTAATGTACTAAATACAAGTTTAACTTCTCTTGTATTACCAGCTCTATCGAAATTTTCGATAACTGTCATTTTTTGACTTTCTGATAATTCAAAATTTCTAAATAATTTATTCGTGTAAAGAAGTTTTGCATTTAAAAGATTAACTTCATTGATAGTGTCTCTTAAAGATTCAATAGTGTCATATGCTTCCGTTAATTCTTCAGTCATTTCTTCTACTTTTTCTTTAGATTCTTTATCATCATGATCTTCACCTTCTTCTACTTTATCCTTAGGTTCTTCTTCTTTGTCTTCTTCCGAAAGAATTTCTTCAATGATTTCATCAATATTGAATTCTTCATTTTTCATTTCTTTTGGTTCAGCCATTAAATCATTGCCTTTTGCATCAGTAGAATCAGCTGCGTCAGAATTGTGAGCATCTTCTGCTAACTCTTCTTCAGTTAATTCTTCTTCATTTAAATCTTCTTCTAACTCTCTAATGATTGCTTCTAGTTCTAGATCTTCTTCTACTCCGCTAGCTTGATCCATTGGATCTTCGTCTACGTCGTACATCATACCATCCATTACCATATCATCATCAATTGGTTCTTCGCCCATGTCCATGTCAGCTGCATCTATATCTACATCCGTTTCAGTTCCTTCTGCATCGTCGGATTTAACATATGTTTCACCGTCGATAACTACTGATGGTTCTTCAACTGGTGCTTCTATTTCTGCATCCATGTCCATTTCTTCGTCTTCCATCATATCTTCTGATAATTTGGTTGATAGCATGTTGTGAATTCTAGGAGCAAAAGCTTCTTCAAGAGCTATTTTAGCGTTTGCTAATGCTGTTTCCTTAACGGCTTTTGCATCTGCAATTGCTTCTTTTAGTAAGTCCGATTTTTCGTCCATTACTGTTCTCCTTAAATTTTATTTTGGAAATAAGATTATTTTGAATCTTAATAAGAATAATTAATAATATTTGACACTATATAGAGATAGTGTATTTACTATAAATATAGACAAACTGAAAAAACAGTAAAATAGTCCTGAACTAAATCAGGACTATTAATTAATTATATTAATCAGAATATAAATCAGAAATCATTTGTCTATATACTGCGTTTTGTTTCTCTCTTCTTTTAGTTATACTAGGTTTTTCATATTCTTGTAGAGATTTAATTTTTCCTAGTACATCAGATGATTTAATTTGTTTTTTCCATAATCTTAATGCAAAATTAATATCACGATTTATAACTTTAGTTGAATTTGATTTGCCTGGAACTATTGATTTGTGATGTTTTAATTGTTTATTCATTTGTATTTATTGATTTTGTAACTTGTTTTTTCTGGATCGGTTGTAATGTAAATTTAAATTTTTCAACCTCCGGTAATTGACTTATAAAGCCTTGCACACGCTGTGACTCTTTTGCAGGATCTTCTCCTAATCTAATATAAAAGAAACCTTTTCCGGCTGCGTCGTCAAATTTTGTTGTTATAACATGCATTCCTTTTTTGTTTAAAAATGCTTGTATATCAGCTTTAACATTTCCTGCAGTAGCAGGATCTAATAGTTTATATAAAAATCCGCCTTTATAATCAACTAATTTATTTAATAAATCTGCTTCATTAGTTTGGGGCTTCATTCCAAAAAATTCATGATACATGTTATCAATACTTGACATTTATTTCCTTTATATATTATAATAATTTTTTTTATAAGATCCAAATAATTAGTCTATATCAAAATATTTATTTAATCCTTGTCCAATATCTTCATATGCAGCTGATAGTCTTTCTTGGAGTTGAGATAATTCTTTTGCTGTTTTTTCAAATACTTTATATGAATCATTTATACTTTTCATATGTCTATTAACAGTAATTCCATCAAACCAATCTCCTTCGGAAAGAGTTACTTGTTGAGCTGTATCGACCATGTATTTAACTTTTTCACATAATTCTTTAAGATCTCCTTTTCCATATACAGATTCTCCTAATTGTGAATAATTTCTAACAGCATCTAAAAAAGCACGTTTTTCTTCATTTGTAACTTTTACTGGTTCTCTTTCTAATGCTTCTAATATTTCTTTAAATTTCATGGTAATATCCTACATTTACCACTATCACATAATATTGATGTAATAATGTTATTTACTTTTGTATAATCTTTACTAGCTTTATTTACTGATTCATTCATTGGTCTTAAAAATGCTCCGTGGGTCGACGGATTTGAAACAAAATCAAAACATATCAATTCAAAGTCTTCTTGTACCTCTACTGCAGACTCTTTATATAATTCTTTTACGCTACCTAATCCTCTACTTGATATTCCTAATGTTATGCCGGCGTCAAATAATGATTTTAATATTTTACCGGAAGGAGTTTCTAATATTTGAACTGCTCCCATTAAATCATCACCTTTCCACCACATTTTTAAAATATTATGTGATACGTTATTTAAATTAACAACAGATGATTCCGGATGATCTAATTCTCCTAATGCTCTATTTTGATCAATATATTCTTTTTGATATTTTTTAGCTTCTCGATCTAATATATGTTTAGGATATACTCTACCATTTTGATTTTTTGCTCCTGCACGTTGTAATACTCCTTGCACTACTAATCCGCCTGGAACTCCAAATTTATTAGCCATTTGTTCATTAACAGATCCAATTGGTTTAAATGGCATATATTCTACTAATAATGATTTACTCATATTATTCTCCTAAACTCCTAATTCGCTCAGAAATTTTTAATAATCTTTCTGAAATTTTATGTAATGCTTTATGAGTAGATTTGCCATACGTTGATCCAGCTATGTCTGATTCTTTTTTTAATCTAGATGTATATCCAACTACCTTTTCTATTTCTTGTAGTTTCTTAGCTACATCTTTAATTGCATTATTAACTTTTTGTGCAGGTGATAATTTTGAATCTTCTGTTACAAATTTTGAATATGACTCAATCATTGCAGCATATTTCTGATCCATTGCTGATTGAACTGACTCGTATTTTATTTTCTTTTTCTTTTTAGCTTGTGCTTTTGTTGAAAATGCATATGGTGTTTGAATATCTCCCGGAACTGCTGCTGTTGTATTCATTTCGTCTATTGCTTCATTGGCATCAGCTGCAGCGTCTTTCATATCTTCTTCTGTATCTCCATCTCTATCTAAATCTAAAAAGTCAGGTTTAGCTTCTTCATTATATTTTTTATTTTTAACTTTTGCAATTGCATCCTCTTTAGACATTCCAGATTTCATCATTCTTGCAATCATGATATCTGCAAAGTTTTCTTTATCATCATTATTATGATCTTGTTCTTGAATTTCTTTAAATTTTGATTCTATTTCTTTTAAAAATGATTTCATTTGTTTACCTGTTTTAATTCTTTAATTAAATCATAGTATCTTAATACAGTTAAAATATGAGATTCTTTAATAGTTTTAATTGTTTCAATATTACAAAGCATTTCAGACAACTTATCAACTTTTATTCTTGTTACACGATCGGCAATTTTTGAAACTTGTTCTTTTAAAGAATTTTTTATGTCTGGAATAATTTGTTCTAAATGAGCTTTTATTGCATCTGAATCATTAACGTGTGTAATATATTTATTTAAAATATTTTTTTGATTTTCATCTAATGAAGAATATTTTGTATTAAATTTATCTACTAAAAGTTTATACGTTAATAGTCTAACATCTTTGTCATATTTTTTATATTTTTCCAATAATGGAGATAATTTTAAACTTTTAATATTTTTTCCGCTTAAATGATCTACTATTGCAGATTTACATTCTAATAATTCTTTTGGATTATCTGATTCTGCATATTCAAATAGTTTATATATAGAAGCTAATTCTTTATAATTATTAATTCTAATTTTTGATATTTTATTAAAATCAAAATTTTCAGAAATTTCTTTAACTAAATTATATCGCTGTCTTCGTAATGCACTTTTATTAAGTTTCATATGCGAATTTTTGCAAGTTCTAATAAAATCTAATGCTTGAGCTTCTGATTTAATAGTTTCTTTAATTAATGAATTATATAATTGTAACTCTTTCGAAAGTGCTGTATTTTTACCAAAGTATTTTTTGATTATTTCTACAGTTACCGTTTTATCAGAAGTCATAGTTTCTGAAGTAAGTTTTCTTACTAACATTTCAAAAAGAATAGCAGTATTTTTATACTTTGAATGTTTTAAATTTTTCATGAGAATACACAGTTTCTTTTCATATAAATATAGGAGTGTTTATAAAATATTATTTTCATCTAATATTGATCCAATATCATTTGTTTCTTTTTGTGTTTCGAATAATATTTTCGATCGATTTTTCTTTAATTTTTTTAAAATTTCAATATTTTCAGTTGCAACATTTTTTGATTTTCTTTTAGGCTGACCTTGAAATGTCGTAGCTTGTTTTATTGTTTTTGCTCCTGTTGGATCCCATCCCATATGATTTGCATGTTGTCCATATTTTATTCCTTCGGGAGGCCGGCCTCCTTTATCTTTTTTTGTAACATCATCTGTGCTTTGATGCATTGATGCTAAATCATGCGGAGTACCATATGAAAGTCCAGTTAACGTAGGATCGTTCCCTTCTTGTTCAATTTGATTTTGTCTGAATCTTAATTTTAAATCTTCTACAATATTATTTCGCTCTTCTAACCATTCATCTTCAGACATATTAAAGATATATTCATATACATATTTATCTGAAACTAATTTAGAATCTTTCATTGCAACTGCTAATTGAATTTTTTCATTCATTAAAGCAACTTTTTGTTGATCGTAAATAATAGATGGAGGCGTTAATGACAATTCAAAACCAATTAAGTCTTCTCCTTCATATCCTTGTGCATATAAATGTACAATTGCAATTTTTGATAGTTCTGATACTACTATTTTTTGTATTCGTTCAATAGTTCTAGCAAATCTAATATCCATGGATGCCAATGTTGTTTTTCCTTCAACTCCTTCATCATAACCTAAAAATGGTTTTGGTATTTTCAAAGCGGCCATCATTTTATGCTTAACATATTCAATATCTTCAATTCCAGTAAAAGTCATTCCTGGTAATGTGTCTATTTGAGTTTGACTATTACCACCTCTAACTGGTAAATAATAATCTTCAAGCATATTATTTAAATTAAATTTTAAATTATAATTTCCTGTATTTTTATCGACATATGGAACTTTTTTCATTTTATTAATAATTTGTTCCATAAATGAATCAACTTCATTTGGTGGAATATTACCAATATCAATTTTAAATACTCTTTTTTCTGGTGCACGCATAATTCTATGAATCAACATTGCATCTTCCAACATCATTAATTTTTGAAATTCTTGTCGTGCGCCTTCTAACATTGATCTACCATATGGTAAAAAGTTAGAATCAGATATCATTCTAAAATGTGCAACTTCAAATACATCATATTTTACATTATCAGAAATTGTATGTTGAAAATTAATGTCATATTCTCCTGTTTCTTGATTGAATTCTTCCATACGTTCTACTTCATATGCAGATAAAGGTCTTGCATTTAAAATACCAATTTCGTCAGCAACATCTAATTTTAAAAAGAAATCTCCATATTTAGCTAAATTACGTATCCAAGGCCACATATTAAATTCTATATTTAAAATGTCATAAAATAAATTATATAATATTTTTTGTATATGAGTTTTATTTGTTTTAATAGTTAATATATCACCAAATTGATCTTCTAATGTGGATTCGTCAGAATATATATCTAATGCTGAAGAAATAATTGGATCTTTATCCATCATTTCATAATCAACATATAATTGTTTTCTATTTTGTTGAGAATAATAATTTGCATCATAGCCTCCGTATGCAGATCCGTATGATCCATAACCGTGTTTATTTGCTCCATGTAATCTAGAATATCTATCAGTAATTTTACTCTGTGCTATATTACCGGTAGATTGTAATCGATTAGTATCAACAACACGTAATTTATCTTTACCATATTTTCGAACAATTACGTTTGTACTAAATAATTTTTGTAAACGTTTTCTTAATGACGCCATAATATTTTCTTTTATTTATTATAAATATAACTAACTACAGAAGCCATGTTAAATTTTCATTATCTTGACCATTATTCCAATCCCATGTTTCATTTGAATTTTGATCTTTATTTGTATAAATACTATAATCAGTTTTTTGAAATTTTGATAATGCTCGTTTATTTAATTCAATTCCTTGCTGTCTTAATTTTAAACTTGTATCTCGTAACCATAACGCAATTGCATAAGCCATTACTAAATCATCATTATATCCAATCTGTGCTTGAGCTTTACCATTCAACCAAACAAATACAAACATTTCTTGTATTAATCTTTTTGATTTTATAATAGGAGTTCCTTCCCGCATATACATTTCTAATGCTGATATCATTAATGGTCTTGTTCTTGATGTTGTAGAAACTCCAGGCACCATTTTAGTTTTATCTTTTTGATCATATCCTTTTAAAAGTTGTACTTCTAAATCAACATATCCATCATCTTTATATGTATAAAATAAATTTTCATAGTTTCTATCTAATGCTGGCTGTACGGCTGCCCACCCAATGTTTGCATTTTCTATAGCTAACAATGCATTGTTCCATTCTGTTGCAATTGTTACTAACATATTACCAAAATCTTTTGGTGGTAATTTACCTTTATATTCTGCTACTTGTGTAATTGTTTCTACATCTATAACATGGAATGTTGACCAGTCAGCCCCATCACCTCTAGCAACATCTGCTACTATTATATAATTTTTTTCATAATTTGGATAATCCCATAACCAATAACCATTATCAAATCCTCTTTTTTCTACAGGCTCTTCGCATTTAGATTCATACTTTTGTAATATTAATCCGTCGACAACAGTATGTCCAGAGGATATAAAATCACAATCACATTCTTGTGCTGCTCCTCTTTCTCCTAGTAATTGAGTTTGTTCATCTCTCCATGATTGATCTCGTTCTGGATGTAATTTCCAATCTAATTTAATTGTTTGAAATCCATTAACACCAGTTTCAGCATCTGCCCATGTTTGATGAAACCAATTTCCAATACCATTAGGAGTAGATAATACAATAGCACCTCCACCAGTAGATAGTGTTGCTTGAGAAGCTACCCATATTTCTTCAATATTTCTAATAAATGCAGCTTCATCAACTATCAATAATGATAATGCTTCTGATCGTGCGCCCGTTGATGCACTTGATATTGCTTTGATTTGAGAGCCATTTGCAAATTTTAATGATAATTTATTATTTGTAACTATATTTGTTTTTAACCAACTTGGTAAATTTTCGTTCATTATTTGAACTTTACTTACTAAGTTTTTAGCAACGTCTTGAGTAGTTGCTATAACTAAAACGTTGAAGTCTTCATTAAATAACATTGACCATAAAGCATATCCTGCAGATAGCGTTGATATACCTAACTGTCTTGATTTTAAAATAACATTATATCTGTTATTTTGTAATGTGGTTAATGACTCTTCTTGGAATGGAAATAAGTTAAATTTAATTTTGCCTTTAGTAGGATGTTGAATATAACAAAATTGACGCATAAAATATACAGGATCTTCTGCACATTTTTTATATTGCTCTTGAATTATTTTTTTTATATTTTGTTTTTCACTCACTGAACTACTTCAACAATCATTTTTCCTGTTAATACTGCTGTTAATATTCCAGAGCTAAACCATATAACTTTATGATCATACCATTTTGGTTTTAAATATTTTTCTCGCTGTATATACAATTCTATATTATTATTTAATAATTCTATTTTTTTATTTGTATATAATAATTCAATAGAATCTAAATTTGCAATTGTTTCTAATTCAGATATTAATGTTTCTTGTTGTGAAATAATTTCATTATTGATTGAATCTAAATAATATAAAGAATCCAATGTTTCTGAAATTTCTATTATTTCATTTTCAGTAAAACATGTATCTGGCATTTGTCCTTTAAGAAACAATGGCCATAATAATATTATAATAAAATATTTTTTCATTTCCTAATTTTCTTTTTAATATTTGCCTTTGCACTTTTAACTGATTTCTTTGGTGCTGCTTTCTTTGGTGCTGCTTTTTTTGCTTTAGTAGAAGCTATTTGTTTTTTTGTTGTCGTTACTTTTTTCTTTGCAACTGTTTTTTGTTTTTTAACTTCTTCTATTTTACCATCTATTTTATTGATATTAACATTATTATTATCAATTTCTTTTTTTGCTTGTTCAGCTTTTTTATTATTTGATTTTTTTCCAAAAATAAATATTAATCCAAATATTCCGGCAACTATACCAGCAATAATTTTCCATGTTTTTTTAATCATTGTTTTCTTTCTTTTTATTTAAATTTTCTATAAACTTAGTTTTAAATTTAGAAAATTCATTTTGTATTTTTTCTTCAAATTCCTCAGATGTCATTTTAGCAGACCAATGTTCTACTTGTCCATCTGCATTCATAACTGTACTAGATGTCTGAGTATATGCTTCTTTTAACATATTGACATCTTGTTCTGCTTTTCGTAACCAAGCTTTTGCATTTTCAGTCATTTTTTCACGTTCATATTCTTCGTATTTTCCTTGTTTTTTTAATTCATGTTCCATATCAATAACGCAATCTAAACACATTCCATGTATAATACGCATTTTTTCATCAGTTGGACCAAATGTTGTTTTACAACAATCTTTTTTACAATTTGGATATGAATTCAAATAATCACGAATCTCTTTAGAAACTGAATTTTTTGGTTTTTTAACACGGAATCCGTCTTGTTGTTCTATAATATAAACTGTATTTCCGATTTTTTCTTCCCATGTTTCACCAATATCCCTACGTTTATTTTTTTCTGCTTTTTGTTTTGCGTCTGAAAATCCGTGTGTTTTTTTGGTTTGAAATGAATGGGTACCGTCAAGCATTTGCTTGACAGCTTTTATATTTTGTAACTTTTTTGACATATTTAAAAAATTTATTTGTCTTTTAAAGACTTATCAATTACTCTTTTTAGTAATCCTAAAAATCCTATTTTTGATTTTTCATCTTTATCATTTGTTATGCTTTTTACAACTTTCATCAATAATTTAACTTGTTGTAACATTCCTTCTTTTTGCTCTAACGATTTTATAAAATTATCAACTCTAGGATCTGCGTCAGATTGATCTGAGTCTTCTGGAGAAGAAACTTCTGAGTCTTTTTCTATAGATGAATCTGCAGGAGTTTCAGAATCTGTTGGTGCAGGAGTTTCAGTAGCTGCTGGTTCTGTATCTATTGGTGCAGGAGTTTCAGTATCTGCTGGTGCAGGAGTTTCAGTATCTACTGGTTCTGTATCTGCTGGCTTTTCTTCTGGCGTTGTTTCGTCTTCTTGTTCTGTTTTAATAGTATTTAATGCTTGTTCATCTAAAAATTTAACAACTTTTCTTTTTACAATTTCTTTAACTAACTTTTCTTTTTGCTCTTTAGTTAATTTTTCTATTTGTGTCATATATCCACCATCTTTTTTTGATAAAGTATCAATTAATTCTTTTACATCTTCTTCTTGATTCTTTACTAATGTTTTTAATGCATGAGATGGCATTTTAGGATCACCATCTTGTAATTCTTTAGTAACATATATTTTATCAGAATCTTTTACGTTAGGTACCATGTTTTCAACATCATCAATAACTTCTTTATCATCTTTTCTAGGAACTTCAGGTAATGCTTCACCAGATGCATTTGGTACCATACCTTTAGCTTCTTTATCAGCTACATAGTCTTTTAAATCTTTTCGAGGATTATACTTGTCATTTGTTGGTTGTTTATATTTTGCCATTTCTTTTCCTATTATATTTTATATAAATATTATCTAGAATACTTTAATGTTCCTAATATTTGATTTAGCGGAGCAAACGCCCCAGTTAGTTTATATGTATTACCACCATATACAAATACAATTCCTTCTACTGGAACTATTTTTTCGAATCCGCCTAATCTTTTAATTTTGTCTAATTGTGTTTTTAATAATTCCATTTTTGATATATCGTTAGTAGATCTCAATGTACGAATTATTTGTGCAATTTCTTTTCTAATGTCTTGTACAGCCTTTGCTGGATTTGGTGCTAAAAAGTTAGATACATTTTTCATTATTTCTGCACCTAATTTTAAGAATATAGATTCAAATGGTTGTAAATTATCTTTTATATATTTTTTAAAATCTTTTTTATCAAATGGTCGCATCCATTCTATAAACTCTTCGTTATCTATCATTTTAGCTACTTTAGAAATATTTGGAGATTTAATATCATATGCCCATCTATTCATTAGTATATCTGTTACATCGTCAGGTATATTATAATTAAATTCTTTTGCTTTATCTCGTATAACATCTCTCCACCATAATTTATGATATTCTGCTACAGGATCTGTGTCTTTTAAATTATATTTGTCACGTAATTGATCTAATTCATTAAATA
>Ga0181408_1000613_pt1 | contig 11509 bp, 19 predicted proteins | sample 31SPOviralmetaG_FD_130137 | JGI IMG/M metagenome (GOLD analysis project Ga0181408, IMG submission 130137) | Marine viral communities from the oligotrophic San Pedro Time Series (SPOT) site, San Pedro Channel, CA, USA - 31 SPOT_SRF_2012-02-16 | ecosystem: Environmental > Aquatic > Marine > Strait...
AATGGGCCCCATAATTCAATAACTTTACGTTTTTTATCGTACCACATGTACGATAACTCGAGGTAACGCGTTAACCAATAAAACTTTTTACCGTTCTTACCGATAAACTTGAAAATATCATCCTCATTATAAGCAGATACGTCAAACTGACTGTAATGAGCACTTGGTGGGTTGTACGGAGCCATGGTCCTTTTGGTTTGTCTTACTGTTATTAAGCGTCTCTTGTTTAAGCCTAATATGTTTTTGTGTGTAGATTCCTTTTTTAGCTTTCTTGTCGTTCTTAGTGACACGAGTCTTAAAGGGATCTTTCATATATTACTTTTTATTTTTTTTATTAGAAGACTTAGGTATACTATATCTGCTATTTGGCATCAAAAAAAGTCCTCTTTTTAACTTTTTCTTAATTTTTTCAATCCTGCTATCGCTTTCCTTTGTCTGTCCTCGTTCTCTTTCTTTTTTCTTTTCTCATCCCTTTCCCTTTTTCTTTCCTCCTTTCTCGCGTTTTCATTTGCTTTCTCCTTCGCCTTTGCATTATCTTTAGCCTTCTTTTCCGCATTCAACTTCGCAACAAACGATTTTGCCCAGTCAGGATTTAAACCATGTGAAAAAACTTGTTTGTTTTTAATATCGCTTAATTTCAATTGTCGAGCCCATCCTTCATATATCTTAACGCGTTCTGATTCAGGAGTATTTTTACCATATATACTGTTCCTAAATACGTTAAACTTATTAGATAAGTTCATCGGAAACCAGTGGAGGGAACGAGGGGCATTAAATTTCACTTTACGTAATAATTCCTTATAGTCATCTCTTTTCTTTTGTGCTTGTAATCGTTTCACATCCTTTGCACTTACCTTAATTTTAAGGGGTTGCGCGAGGTTATACTTAAACTCCGTAAGTTGTCTATTTTCTTTCGCGTTTCGTACCTTATTTTTTAGTATGTTTCTTTTAACTTTCTGTACCATTTTATCCCCGTACACGTTTTTTAGTAACGCCTCATTCGACTTCTGTGCACTTACCGTAACTTTAAGGGGTTTCGCGAGGTTATACTTAAACTCCGTAAGTTGTCTATTTTCTTTCGCCTTTTGTACATTATTTTTTAGCATTTTTCTTTTAACTTTCTGTACCGTTCTGGTACCATATTTATTTTTCAATCGCTCCTCATTTGCATTCAAATTATTTTTGTTATTGTTGCTATTATTTAACACAATTGGATTATTCTTTGTACCATTCGTCATTTATATTAACCTGTTATTTTTTATTGCGTAAAAAACTGTTAACCATACGATTTATATTCTCTATGGTAGGACTCTTTTTTGGTGAAGGAATCTTTTTTGGTGAAGGAATCTTTTTTGGCGAAGGACTCTTTTTTGGTGAAGGACTCTTTTTTGGTGAAGGACTCTTTTTTGGACTTTTTAATTTACGATTAGGGCTCGAAGGTGTACTAGACGCATTGATTACATTGGCGAAACGTAACGATTTTTTTGGTGAATTAAACGGAAATTTTGCATTTATGATCCCTTGTATATTTACATTATTTAATTTACTTGGTTTAGGTCCAGAACTAGAATCTGTATTTTTCATTGGTGTATTAAACGGATAATGAACCCTATTCAAGCGATTTTGTGCGAGTTTCTCATATAATTTTACAGCACCCGTTTTTCTGTTTAATTCTGAAATTTGATGTTGTATACGAATATATTGTGTTTTATACTTTTCCCTGGTATCATTGCGTTTGGCTCTGTTAATTTGTTGCTGTTTAGCAACCGATCTTTTATAAAGTGTGTGAACCAATTTTAAATGTTTAATTTGCGTATTATCCGGAACCCGCATTTTATAATATACACCTATTTTTTATTTTTATTAATAATATAAAGACGGTAATTTCGTATTTGTATTATTGATTTTTTCATTCGTGAATTAATAATTTTCTAAACCATAATGTTTAAATAGTTTTTGACTTGAAGTTTCATTAAATTCTCTTAACATGGCATTAATATTTCTTTCTTTTTTATTCTTCTTAGCTTTTTCTGTAATTTTCTTGGCTCTAAATTCCGCAAAATGGAGACTTTTTGAAATTTTATTATTTTCTGTATTCGTACTTTTTTCGTTATTAGTTTTTTTAATTTTATTCGTTCTATTCGTAGTATTCTTATTATACTGTTTCACCTTTTCTAGGTTTTCACCTTTTTTATCCGCCCACGTTACGGTTCGTTTCGGCTTTTTAGACTTTTTAGGCGTTACGAGTTTAACAGATTGACCCGGTTTTAATTTCTTTTTAGAAGGAGATTCTAGACTTTTTTTCTTTCTACTAAAAGGAAAAGTCATATTTAGTATACCCTGATATTTTTTACTTACCAGCGCACATACTGCAATAGTTTTCGGTTTTCAAGGAAACCTTGCTACTTACTTTCTGTTGTATTCTGTATTTAACATCCACATCGTAAGTGTATACGATCATCGCTAAGAAAAGTATTCCTAAAAATACGTATGTATTATCCATTTTTATATAATACACACATTAAAATTCAGAAATGAGACTAACAGTTGATCCAGAATCAGAATCAGAATCACTTAAATATGGTTCGTATTCCGTATCAGACAGATCTACAGTCGCATACATACCATTTTTCAATTGTTCGAATAAACCCGTATCAGATAAACACGTTGTATCATAAAATCCCGAAATGGATTCCCTTGGTACAGTATCCAATTCGTCGTTAAATTTCCAAGTTTCGTATCCGTAATATTCTAGTGTAGATATTTGAAGTTCGGTACCCAAATCTTTTATTATTCTAGCTATACACTTCATTCCATCGTCATATTCAATATCAACAATCTGTCGTTCCATAGATTTTTCTTTATTAAAGTTTTTATTCTTAAAGTATATTAATATGAGAGAAGTTCTTAAAAATCGGGTTATAGGCGAAAAAGATGCAGTTATGTTTGATATCGACGATACACTCATTTTTACATCGGGTAAAGCAAATGTAGAAATGATTCAATTATTATATTATGCAAGAAATCTAGGGTATAAAATTGTTATAATAACAGCTAGGCCTACTAACGAAATAACCGCTAAAATCACGAAAATGCAATTATGGAAATACAAAATACCCTACGACTTTCTTTACATAACACCCGCTGAAAATAAAGGTAATGTAAAAGTTCAAACCGGGTTAAATTATATATTATCAGTAGGTGATCAAGAAACTGATCTCACACACACGCTACACGCAATAAAAATTCATATCAATTAGGATTTCCATCTTCTATTACACGTATGACACGTAATAAAAACGGTCATGGGTTCATCTGCACTACGTGTTTGCATTTGATAGAATGTAGTCTTATACCCTCTACATTTAGCACACTTGAATAAACCTTTATAATCCTTATCGTGCATGTAGTTAGCAGCGTGTAATTTCTTCATTTCTATATCAGCTATATATTCAGACATTTTTGCACATGGACCATCGGGCCATAACCCTTGGGGAGACAAATTAATAACAGAACCAGTTTTTAATTCACCCCCTAAAATACGATCCTTAAGATTAGACGAATTTTTTAAATTATACATAATACTCAAAAACTTATGCTTGTATCTCTGTACATGATTACGGTTATTTTCAGCAGGTATATCACCGAGATCCTTACTTCTTCTATACGCCCAATTAAACGTATGTATTTCAAGGTTTTTGACGATGTTATGGTCGAGTTCCAAACCCATAACATCAGCATATTTTTCCCTTGCATATTCTCGAGATAACATTATTTATTAATTAAATTGTAGAATTTAATATCTACTTAGGTGAGGCATTTTAGTCTTTTTACATTCACTAAACGATTCAGGGGAACATTTTTTAAAAGGATCAGCAACACGTTTCGAATTTATAGTATCGCCATATGGTTTATCGAGAAATACTCTATACATTTCTGTACGATCGAGTATTATGTACACTATCATGAGCGCTATAAATAAAGTAAAGAACTTGTTCATTTATTAAAAGACAACTTTTTTTTATTCACCTAGAATAGATGACCCGGGTTGTTTTAATAAACGAAAGGCGTAACGATATACACGAAATAAATATTGATATATCACCAAGTAAAAATGAAATATTCAAAATACTAAAAGGTAAAGCAAGCTTCTTGGGACAATGGCCTGATGAACAAGTTGTTATAGTTAAATGTGAACCCGAAGACGCAATACAAGAATTAAACCTGAACCAAAATAGATTACCTCGACCTTTCACAAACATGATTGTTTTTGGAAGAATAATACTCATACGTATGGACGACGACGCAGAACCACAAAATTTTACACTAAAAGAATATCACAAAATGACACAATTAACACGACCAAGAACACGATCATCTGCTAATCTAATTAGCAGACCCTTGAGTAGGAATATAAGCTATTCCTCGCAAGACAGCTTGGGAATACTTCATACACAATTGGAAATGTGATTGTGCCCATTCCATTGGGTTCGACATTTTAATACCAAACGGGTTATTATTTACACTTGACATGAAATCAACAACACCATATTTTCCCGGATCTGATGCTTTACTCATGGAAATATCTATTTCTTTTAACCACAAAACGTGTTCTTTATTAGAAGGATCAAACTCTTTTACAAAGGACATTTATGTTATATATTCACACATTCTTTAACCTTGTATCTAACCTTGATTTATAATACAAATCGTTCACTTCACCGTCTATTTTCTGTCCAGTTATAGAAATTCGCAATAAGTCGTCCTTATATTCAAAACAGTGGCAATAAAAATAAGAAACACCCGTCCCACTTGACATCTCATCGAGTTGACTCTTTACCTTTTGTTCAATGAAAATATATTCCCTTATATTTTCAGGTGTTCTTTTCTTAGCATCCTTCATAGGATTTATACGCGAATTAGGTTTATCCATATTCATATCTGGCCATACACCGTAATATGAACGGTATTTACTCATATATTCCGCACATTTATTAGCAACACTTTTTTTATTAAAACAAATTATACGGGGTTTACTATCTGGATCTGTTATAGTAGTATAACCACGACACCCTGTAATACCTATAAACTGGAATTTCATAATATATATCAACATTAAATCCTTATACTTCATCCAAGGACCTACTTGGTTCTGTATTCAAGTTAAGTGATTTATCCAACTGTTTTATCGACAAATCCATATTGTGTTTAGTCATTGCTATACCTGCATCTAAACCACCTGTGCTTGTTATTTCATGTATCCATTGCCTCATTAACCCATCTCTATTCGTCATTATTCTATTTGCAATCTCGGGTTTCCCTGCATCATACAGAGCTTCTATAAAAGGATCGCCTGAACTGGGTTTATTCTCGTTTGCAAAATCAATTAACCAGTTAAATTCAAGTTTCATGAGCGATGGATCCGTCTCATAAACTTGACCTATTGTGTATTGTACAGATCTAAATGTAAAATATTTAACCAACATCGTATTAACATCTTCAAAAGTCTGGTCAGAATATGCATAATTAGGACCTGTTTCACATCTAGTAATTATTGTTTTTCTATTACCCACCTTTTTAATGGATAAACCCGTTTTAACAGTATTTAACTTAATACAGCCCACCATATAATTATTTTAGAAAAAAAAACCTTAAGTTATTTTAACCCATGAATTTCCCCAAAACCCAGGGTCAATGTAAATATATGCGGGTATTACAATCACATAAACCTATTATAGTAGCAACAGGGCCTGCAGGAACGGGTAAAACCATGTTTGCATGCCAACTCGCGACTGAAAATTTAATGAATAGAGAAATCAATCGATTAGTATTAACACGTCCAATTGTTGGTGCAGACGAAGATATGGGATACCTTCCAGGTGAAATGGAAAGAAAAATGGAACCGTGGACAAGACCGATGATAGACGTATTCGAAAACTATTTAACACGGGGACAACTTGAACATCACGTACATATAGAACCACTAGGTTTCATGCGTGGGAGAACATTTGATAACGCATACATAATTGCAGATGAAATGCAAAATAGTACACCTAATCAAATGAAAATGTTATTAACGAGACTTGGTAAAAATACGAAACTAGTTATAACGGGTGATTTAAAACAAAGTGATCTTGGTGATAATAGTGGTCTCTCAGATCTTGTAAACAGAATAGACGGCTTAACCCTAAATTATATCGAACATGTCACCATGGAAAATGATGACATCTTGCGACACCCTGCTGTTGCTGAAATAATTAAAATATACTAAGATTTGGATACACTCTTCTTTAATTTTTTTATTCTATTCTGAACTTCTTTTACTTTTTTTTCGTATTCTACAAATTCATCTTTATATAAATCTGCCCAATCTTTCATTTGTTTGATTACCTTTTTATTATGGGAATACCATACTATTACCTCTTTACTCATCTTATCACAGGTTGTATATTCATCCATAACGGATTTGGAACAATCCCGGCCCATCTGACAATATTTTAGAATATCTTCGAGCTCAGCCATGTTATCTGTATTAAATGTACTAAGCCCATCAATATATTCTAATTCTTTCTCGAGCATTACTTTATCATGATATTATTTTTTGACTATTATACAATTCCTCTGCTTCTTTTATTCTATAATCTAAATCCGTAGAAGGCCATTGAATGATAAAATCACCTTCTTTCCACTGTCCATCGTGCCCTAATATATCTTTATAATGAGACCTGTCCTTAAGAAGTGGTATTTTCTTATAATCGTATGAATTGAAAACACGTTGAGGTAATATTTTAATAACTCTACCCCATAAAGTACCACCCGCTTTTACACCCTGTTCTGTTAAATGTGTACCAATACACAAATCTTGAATGAGTTGATTTTCAAATAAATACCATTCGCGATAAAGCGGTAACCCAGCTATTATAGTATCAAGAAAAGCCTTACCTATAGGTGAATTTTTTATAAACATATTACCACAATTAATACCATTACAATCTGATGGTATTATAACGTGAACGTTTGTATCTTTGGTACATTCATTTACAATATCTTCCAATTTAATCGTCATGTTAGTTATCATAACATCACAGTCAGTATTAAATACCCACTCACAATCTGGATACTTTTCAAATGCATCTTTTATAGCATACACTTTAGCCCACCCAATAGGTAAATGATCTTCTGGTATAGGAGGATTGCCAGCTCTCATTGGTTTACCAACTAACGATTCTGCACCATCCTCGTAATGTTTTAATACATACCCATGGCGCTCGCAATACACTTTCTTATTTTTTAAAACTGTCCAGTCAGCTAAAGGTTTGTATTTCTGATCGTTAACAGATACAACAACATACATTATAATATTAATTGTATTAACTCTTTAAACTATCATACGTTAAATTAATAAATTAAATACTAAAGAATATCTATTTTTTTCACATATATAAGATTCACCGATCTCAGTTTCATTCAAAATTTCACAAGTCGCACCAAACTTATTAGCCCATTCAGATAACTTTAACTTTTCCGGATATACCAAATTACACTCTTTATCCTTTCTATATCCCGCAACATATTCAAAAACTACACGAGACACGTCTTTTATATCTATAAAATCAAAATATTTATCCTTTTCTATAACGACGTGTCCCTTATCTTTACAGATAGCACTAAATCTTGTAGATAATTCACCGGGACCATAACACCCCCATATTCTCAAACTGTATGCGTTAGGTATTTGAGAGATACGTTTATCTATTACCCATTTAGAAAGACCGTATGGATCACTTGGTGGATTACCATGGAATACCGCACCACTCGAAAAATAAATAATCTTACCCTTAAAAGCACGGACTACATTTTCAAACATGAGTATATTATTTCGCAAAACATCACTTGTATCTTCTTTTAAACGACTACCACCCACTACTGCACAATGTACAATAACATCAAATTTATTTTTTTCAAAAAATGTTTCAACCGATTTTTGATCTAACAACACGACTTCTTCACGTGTAATAGGAATCCATTTATATTGTTGTAAAAAGTATGCACCTAAAAACCCATTACATCCTAAAACACCAACTTTCATTTACTTTTATAACGAGTAAATACTTTAAATACTTAAAAACAAAAATTGATATATTTTTACATGGAAAGATTATTGGAACTTACATTAAATAATAATTTGGGTCATCTAAGTAGTACTTTAACAACTTTACCTATTCTTGAATATATTTTTGAAAATAAAAATTTAGAAGATTATGTAGTATTATCAAATGGACACGCGGGATTAGCACTTTATACAATTTTAGAAAAAATATATGGTCACGATGCCCAGAAAATGTATGAAGATTTTGGAATTCATCCATACAGGGATGTAAAAAGACACGTTTATGCAAGTACAGGTTCATTGGGATCAGGTATATTATTAGCAACAGGTATGGCATTGGGAAATAAGAATAAACAAATTCACTGCGTAATATCTGATGGAGAATCACATGAAGGTAGTGTTTGGGAGGCATTAAGCTTTATAAATAGAAATAACATACAAAATATTAACATTTATGTTAATATGAATGGATATTGTGCATACGACACTATAGATCAAGAATATCTAAAAACACGACTTAAATCATTTTTACCACGTATAAAAATTTTTAAAACAAAAGTTCCAAATTTTGATAAAATAGAAGGTTTAAAAGGTCACTATCATGTAATATCAAAAGAGGATAAAGATAATATCATTAAATTATTAAATGAAACGACGGGAATTTGTGAACTTATTAATCAATGAAATGAATAAAAATGAAAAAATATTCTTACTAACAGGTGATTTAGGTTTTGGGTTATTTGATGACATAAGAAAAGATTTCCCAAACAGGTTTATAAATGTAGGTTCTTGTGAACAATTAATGATAGGATTAGCCGTAGGTCTTTCTTACGAAGGCTGGATACCATTGTGTTATTCTATAACACCATTTCTGTTATATAGACCTTTTGAATTTATAAGAAATTACTTAAATCATGAACTAGCTAATGTAAAATTGGTAGGTGGAGGTAGAGACAAAGATTATAAAAACCTAGGGTTTTCTCATTGGGCAGAAGATGATGTCAAAATTATGTCATCTTTAGAAAATATAAAAATTTATAAACCAGAAAAAATGTCATCAGAAATTTTTAACGAATTTATTTATAATAATAAACCATCTTATATCAATTTAATAAGATAATTTCATTTAAAGAATATATAACTCTAATTTATAATGCATAAGAAAGTCTGGTATGCCCCTAATAAATTCGAGTCATATGGCGAAGAAGAAATTAAGGCCGTCGAAGAATGTCTCAGAGACGGTTGGTTAGCTGGGTTTGGTAAACGTTCCGAAGAATTTGAAAAACGAACATCACAGCTTTTTGGTAAAACAATGGGTCTTTTTGTAAACTCAGGGAGTAGTGCTATTTTACTCGCACTCGCCGCACTCGATCTTCCAAAAGGTTCAGAGGTTGTTACACCCGCGTGCGGATTTGCAACCACGGTTGCTCCCATTTTACAACTCGGTCTCATACCAAAATTTTGTGATGTTGAATTAACAACATACGTACCCGCTCCATGGCAGGTAGTATCCGCGATAACACATCGAACAAAATGTATTATTATACCAAATCTCATTGGTAACGTACCTGATTGGGAAGGTATTAAATCAGTTTGCCCAGGAATACCTATCATAGAAGATTCAGCCGATACAATTACACGGAATGAATGTACGCATATAAGTACTACAAGTTTTTACGCGAGTCATGTTATTACCGCAGGTGGAGTTGGTGGTATGGTTATGTTTAACGATGAAGAACAATATAAACGCGCACTCATGTTCCGAGACTGGGGGAGAATTGGTGATAATATAGAAGAACCGTCAGAAAGGTTTAATCATTCTGTCGACGGTATACCTTACGATTGGAAATTTCTATATGGAGTTGCTGGGTATCATTTAAAAGCATGCGAAATGAATGCCGCATTCGGTCTTGTACAACTCGATAAACTTGAAGGATTTTTAAAAATCAGGCGTGAAATGATAGAAAGATACATCGAAAACTTAAAGGATTGTTCATATTACACACTTCCAGATGATTCTAAAAAACCAAATTGGCTCGCTATACCTTTCCAATGTGAAGATAGACTTGGTGTTGTAAAATACCTCGAAGAAAACGATGTTCAAACCCGTGTTACATTTGCAGGAAACATTACAAGACACCCCGCTTTTAGAGAATTCAAACAGGATTTTGAAAACGCGGATAAAATAATGCGTGATGGTTTCTTACTGGGTGCACATCATGGTATGACAATAGAAGATGTAGACCGTGTGTGTAATTTACTTAAAAATTTTGCTAAAGATAAATAATAATGACAACTGTCCTTGTTACAGGTGGTTGTGGATTTATAGCCTCCAACTTTTTAAATTTAATGAAGGAAAAGTACCCCGAAATTAAATTTATAAACTTAGATAAACTCGATTACTGTTCAAATATATATAACGTAAACCCAGGTGTTTCTACATTTGTAAAGGGTGACATATGCGACGAAGACCTTGTCGGATACTTAATCAAACAACACGATTTTGATGTCGTTTTTCATTTTGCAGCCATGAGTCACGTAGATAATTCGTTCACTGATCCTAAAAAATTTACTCTAAATAACGCTTTTGGTACACACGTTCTATTAGATAAATTCCGAGAACTTAAACCAGATGTAGAGTTTATACATTTTAGTACTGATGAAGTATATGGAGAATCTATTACAGACAAACCATTTTCAGAAGATACAGGTGTGTTAAGACCAACAAACCCATATGCAGCTTCCAAAGCTGCTGCGGAAATGATAGTTCAATCGTATATAGATTCGTATAAAATGAATATCAAAACGATACGGTGTAATAACGTATATGGCCCAAACCAATACCCAGAAAAACTTATACCTAAATTTAAAAACCTTTTACGAGAAGGAAAAAAATGTACCATACATGGTACTAAAAGTTCTGAAATACAACGCGCTTTCATGCACGTAGAAGACGTTGTGAACGCAGTTGATATAGTATGGAAAAAAGGTGTACCAGGTGAAATTTATAATATCGCTTCGGATGATGAAATATCAGTTATGAACGTCACAAAACTTATGATTATAACCATAAAAGGGTCGGATGATTATGATAAATACATAACGTATGTTGATGATAGACCGTTTAATGATAGTAGGTATTATATATCTTCAGAAAAACTCAAATCAATAGGGTGGGAACAAAAGAAAACAAGACACGACTTAATTGATTTTTTAAATGATTAAAGAATACATTCAATTAAAATATACATGATTATTTCCTACGCAATATGCGCGTGTAATGAATCAAAAGACCTTTTTTCACTCATTTCTTTCTTATTAAAAGTCAAAGACGATAAAGATGAAATTAATATTTTAGTAGATACCGCACACGTATCACATTCAGTTAAAAATGTTTTA
>Ga0181408_1000614_pt1 | contig 11505 bp, 8 predicted proteins | sample 31SPOviralmetaG_FD_130137 | JGI IMG/M metagenome (GOLD analysis project Ga0181408, IMG submission 130137) | Marine viral communities from the oligotrophic San Pedro Time Series (SPOT) site, San Pedro Channel, CA, USA - 31 SPOT_SRF_2012-02-16 | ecosystem: Environmental > Aquatic > Marine > Strait...
AACGAATGATTCTTTAAAGCAAATTCGAGTAGTCAAACCAGATTCAATTAATACTGTGGTCAGTGCATTCATGAAAGCGATTAAATCATAATGACTTCCGTAACTACAGATGCCGCTGAATCAGTATCGATACAGTCCGTCACGATACAGTCCGAAAAAATCGGTGACCGGATTATCAATATCACTGCTAACGTCAGTAACATAGACATCTATGAACACATCGATAAACCTTATCTAACCGCTGCGATTACTTTCGCAGATGATAAGGATGTCATGGCGAGTGCTAACATCGGTGGGGGTGAGAAGGTAGAGGTAGTATTACAGAGCACACGAGATGAAAGTGAACCTGTTTCCAAAACATTCTACCTAGACACCGTCATAGCATCGACCAAGCTAAATGACAATTCTGAGTTCTTTGTGTTGCACCTGATAGAAGACATCGGATTTATATCCAGTCTGATAAACGTCAATAAGTCATACTCCGATAACCCATCCGAAATCCTTAAAGGCATCTCTTCAAGTTTTCTGGGTAAAGAGTTACTTTCTACTGATAACACACAGAAGAAGATGAAGTTGATTGTACCTAACCTAACACCAATCGAAGCCATGTGTTGGATTAAGAACATGTCGTGTACCACAGAAGGGTACCCGTTTTACCTTCTATCTACCCTAGTAAACGATGAACTAATGTTCGTCGACCTAAAGACACTTATATCAGCACCCGTCATTAATGCAGATATGCCATACTCATATGGTGAAGCACTTATGTCCACTGGTAATCCATTGATGCCTTCACACCGGAGAGTTATCAAGGGATACAAATTCTCTGATACAGATAACCTACTATCTCTTATAAAGAAAGGGTTAGTTGGTGCAGAGTACAATTACTTGAACCCTACCAAGAAGGATGACGAAGAACTCAAGAACCATTATGTATTTGATGTACAGAAGGATGTCATCGATATCATGCCAGAATCGAAGTACCATTACAGTGATGAGTACAAGGTAGATAATAAGTCATTCAATGAGTTTCCGTCTAGGACAATAACACAGGTAGGTTCAACGGATGCGTATGATGAAGAATCATCGTACCACCAAAGTGCGAAAGGTCACTATAAGTTAAACACTATTAATCGTGCTATCGACAATCTAATTAAAAACAATCCACTGTCAATCATAGTCAACGGAGTAGATTTTCTGGATGGCACTGCACATATGACTACCGGACGAAAGATTGCGGTCAGGTTCATGCGCAACCAAGCACCCGAAGATACTGATTACTTTTACGACAATAGAAAGTCAGGGGATTTCTTAATATTCGCAGCAAAGCATTCCTTTAATAGGGAAGAGTACACTGCATCTTTATCATGCTTGAAATTATCAGAAGGTGATGTAGAATGATACCTAAAGATTATATTGAATTTTATGGGGACCAATCACGTTGGTTCCTAGGCAGGGTTGTTGATATAGAGAATGACCCTTTGCAGTTGGGTCGAGTCAAGGTCAACGTGTACGGTGTATACGATGAGATCGATGACGCAGACCTACCTTGGGCACAGATAGTTGTACCTATTACTCATGGTGTCCACGAAGGTAAAGGACAGAACCTAGGTATCCTCGTGGGTACACAGGTGTTCGGTATATTCCTTGACGGACAGAACTCTCAGTTGCCTATGGTGATTGGTACTGTACCTAAAGAAGGGGACACGAACTCCAAGGCACTAGAGAACTACCCACACAACAAAGTGTATCAGACAGATAGTGGTCACTATAAAGAGTGGGACGACACTGAAGGCAAGGAACGTATCCGCGAACAACATAGATCGGATACGTATTACGAGATACAGCCAGATGGTTCACGTATAACCGTCATTGAAGTAGACGATACTCTTGTCGTGAAAGGTAATTGTCTTATTACCGTTGTAGGTAATGCTACGATCGCAGGGGAGAATGTTGTGGTTAACGCAGTAGAGAAGGCTACGGTGTCTGCAAAGAATGTCTCAGTAACAGGTACAGATACCGTTACAGTACGCGCAGGGAACAAGGTTAAGTTGGGATGACAACCATTGCTCTTCCATGTCCACCTTCAGGTCTACCAACCAAGGCGGACCTCACCAACATGTTCAATCAGATCACTGCGATACCTAGTGACATACAGGCGCAGATAGAAGAACTGAAAACCCAAGCGCAGACGGACACTAGGGAAACCCTCGAGCGTATCCAGAATCTAGAGAACGAGATGAAGGAGAAGGTGGGAGAAGAACGTGCACGGGTTCAAGCACAGATAGATGCACTAGAGAATGGCGAAGATCCATTTGGTATTATATCAGAGTTAGAAGATACAATCAAGGATATTGAAGAAACTATTGAAACTATCTCCGACTTGTTTACGCCATGGTGGGATAAGGGTAAGGTTCGGCAGTTAGAGAAAGAGGCAGAGGACGCATTCACCGAACTGGTACAAGAGTTTCATATCTACATTCCCGTGAAGATGATGGAGATGATATCGAAGATTGTTCCTGTATCGTTTTCCGTTCCGGTGCTAGGATTAACTATTGATGCATTACGCATCATGGAACCAGAATACCAAGAGGAACTTAAACAACAAATTGCTGGTATCACTGAAGAGTATACCACAAAACTAGAAACATTGCAACAAGATTTTGAATCCGGTAAGTTACAAGAGGACGCATATAACTCTGCAATGGATGAGCTGGAAGACCAAAGGTCACAGATCATTGATGCAGTGTATGCACTTGTACCTGAGCAGTATCGTTACTTTGATGGTGAGTTCGGTGTAGAGTGTGCAGAGTGGAAGGCAAAACTTACATGGTCGTACATAAAGAATGAGATCATGGAGTGGTGTACAATGTCGCTCTTCAAACTATTAGATAAATTGATTGGTATGTTCAAGGAGATATGGGATGCATTAGGGTTACCCGATCTACCTATCCCTCTCTCATTTGATATGGCAGCATGGGTACGTGCAGTTATAGATCAGGTCGTCGCAAAGTATCAAGAAGAGATGGACCGTATCACGGGCGATATAGAAAAACTACAGAACTTTGATGTAGAACAGGAAATCGCTGACTTAGAACAGGACGCCAAGGACAAGGCAACAGAGATAGAAGACAAGATCAATAACTTTGATGCACAGAAAGAACTCGAAGATCAACTAGCAAAGTTGCAGGGTGATATTGTATCACAGATTATGGAATTGTCAATACCTTTACCATCACCTTTTGATATCAGTATACAAGATATCATGGGTGGAGAGATCGAAGGTAAGGTGCAGTGCCTCGAAGATAAGATAAACCAGATATGTACTGCGGCTAGAGACTGGAAGATTATCACTATGAAGGAACTGTTCAACATATGGTTGAAGAAGATTAAGAAGTTCCTTGATGCAATTGGTCTAGGTAAACTTCTAGACTTCCTCACTCTCACTTTCTGTGACGTACTTGAGTTGATAGGACTTCCATTAGAGATCCCACTGCCAGGTTTAGACAAATTATCAGCACTAGGAGTGTTGCCTCCTGTCCTTACGGGAGATATACTCGCGTCACATGATAGACCGCAAGTTACTCTTCCCAGTCTCAGTGATGATGATATACCCGACTTTGATAATATGACAGAAGAGGAATATCAGGAATTTCTTGAAGGTCTTGTATAAGAAGGCTTCAGTTTCTGTATAAATAGTAGAAAAAGTATATAACGATGGATAATCGATATGGGTTCGGCAAAAAGAAATTTTTCTATACAGGATGGTAATTTACAGAAGACTCCGATTACGACTTCGGTTACTCGTACCTATTCAGATATAGACTGTACATTCGAAGCATCCCCTACTGGTGGCATCTATAAAAAGACAGATGCCGCGGCGGTATTGCAGTCTGTAAAGAATCTTCTTATGACTAATCATGGAGAACTTCCATACAGACCATATTATGGTGCTAACCTATACGATCTTCTTTTCAGTCTATCTACAGATTTAGAAGTAGAGGACGTTAGTGCTAATATTAGTTATGCCCTAGAGAAGTTCGAACCCAGAGCAAGGATACAAAACATTAGAAGTTTGGTAAATCCAGACGGCAATTCCTTAGATGTGACTATAGTTTTTGAAGTGGTGAATACCCAAAAAGTTGTTACGTTGAATTTAAACATTGCAAGGACCAGATAAATGGCTATACAAAATTCAGAGTTAGACTTCTTTTCGATAAAGTCTCAACTACAAACGTATCTAGAACAGCAAACAGAATTTCAAGATTACGACTTTACCGCAAGTGGTCTATCTAATATACTAGATGTATTGGCACACAACACACATATCAATGGTCTGGTTGCCAACATGGCGATTAACGAATCCTTTCTTGGGTCCGCACAGTTACGATCATCGGTTGTATCACATGCAGAGTCACTAGGTTACATTCCTAAGTCACGTACTGCATCGTCTGCCATTCTATCACTATCAATTGTAGGTCATACTACAGGTCCTGCTTCATTGTCTCTACCTATCGGTACAGAGTTCACCTCTTCTTTGGGTACGTCGGTATATACGTTCACTACTCAAGAGCAATGCACAGCACAGTTCGATAATGGGAACTACGTATTCAAAGACTTCTCTAATGATTCGCGAATAACTGTACGGGAAGGATCTACTAAAACAAAGACATTCCTTGTCGGTGAAGAAGGTGGTGTATATGTACTGCCAGACGACACGCTAGATGTATCTACTGTTAATGTTAAAGTATACGATAACTATCTGTCTAACAGATTCCAGAGATTCTCTGACATCAACAATGTTACTACAGTAAACTCTGACTCTAAAGTATTCATTCTACGAGAGACTGCTAATGGTCAGTACGAGTTATTCTTTAGCGACGGTAATATCTTAGGTACTGCGCCACGCGCTGGTAACCGAATAGAAGTAACTTATATCACGTCCCGTGGTTCAGAAGCAAACGGTGCAGAGGTGTTCAGTACTTCAACTACCGTTGATGGTCAACCTATTCAGGTATCAGTTATCGCTGCAAGTGGTGGCGGTGCAGAGAAAGAAAACGTAGAATCAATCAAACTAAACGCACCTAGGTCATTTGCCGCACAGAACAGATTAGTTACAGCAGACGATTATACTGCATTGATATCAAAAAACTATGGTAACTTCATACGTGATGTCATTGCATGGGGTGGTAATGATAATATACCACGACAATTCGGAAAGGTATTTGTTAGTCTTAATTTCTTAGATGGAGTAGCGCCTTCGGTCGAAGAAGAAGTTAAACAGAATATCAAAGACCAGCTGACATCCAACCTATCTATTATGTCCATCGATACAGAGTTCGTTGAACCAGAGATGACGTTCTTAGAGTTGACTACAGTATTTAATATCGACCCACTAAAGAGTCCTTCCTCTACCGAAGCATTACAGGCTCAAGTCGACGCATTCATTAGAGATTATATGGATAGCGTTTTAGGTACATTTGAATCAGTCTTCCGTCGTTCTAATCTATTAACTCAGGTAGATTCATTGTCTTCTGCGATACTTAACTCTAAGATGTCAGTTAAGGTACAGCAACGAATTGACCTTGATAGTCAGATTAAAGCAATCGAAGAATCAAAGAATGCGCTGGGTAGACCACTACTATCGTACATAGAAAAAGATCACACAATTAAATTCCCATTCTTGCTTGCAGAACCAGACAAGGATGACCATATAATAAACTCTTCAGTGTTTAAATCAGATGGCAAGAACGTTGTAATCAAAAACCTATTGGGTTCAACTCAATTACAACTATTGGACCTTGATGGCGCAGTCATGATTAATAACATTGGCACATACGATCCAGTGAAGGGAACCATACTACTTAATTCAATACGTATTGACAAGGACGGTTATGTAGGAACTGGTATTCGATTATCAGCAGTGCCTGCGAACCAGATCACAATTAGTCCACTACGTAATTACATCATAACATTAGATGAGAGTGTATCGTCGACTACTGGTTATATAGATGCAGGGGCAACTAGGGTTATACAATAATGTCTAACATATCCAGACAATACAGAAGTGCTCCCAAGTTCTACCAGAGTCAGGTATCTCAGGTATTGCCGGAGTTTTTCGTAGATGAATATCCTAAACTAATTTCGTTTATAGAGAAGTACTACGAGAGCACTGGAGAGGAAGGTAATACTTCTATAACCCAAAAAATTCATAACTTGTTTGATGTGAGAAGTATCTCTAGCACCGAATTAAGTTATTTGGATCAACTGATAGGAGAGATAAGTGACGGACTAGAAACGTCATCATTCTATCAGAGTCCACGGTTGATGGCAAGACTTCTTGTTGACCTTTACCGCGCTAAGGGTACAGGTATCTCAACCGAACAGTTTTTTAAAGCATTTTATGGTGAAGATGTAGAAATAAGTTATCCTAAGAAAAACATCTTCATATTAAATGACAAGCCTGGCGGTTCATTAATTGGACCTCAGTCATTGAGGTATATACAGGACGATAAGAAATACCAGATATTTTCAGTTCTTTTGAAAACAGGTATGTCCTTGAGTGATTATGAAACACTATATACTAAGTTGATACACCCAGCTGGGTTCTACCTTGCTGCCGAAACAGAAACACAATCAGTTGCAAGTGTTGATTTAAAGGCAGGATTAACCGTAGACCCATTAGAAATTCCTAATTATGCTATACTACTTGAAGCAACTGCACTAGGTACACATGTACAACCTACCTATTCTCTACTTACTATGGAAGAGAATGATGCAGTAGATGTTAGAACACAAGCACAAAAGGATGAGGGTTCAGGTATCATTGTAAGTTCTCTAGAGACTTTGGACAGATACGAAAATGTATCTCTGCAACAGTTGGCTGATGATTTCGTAACAGTCGCAGATTGGGCTGGCGTAAGACCACCAACTTTGGATGATGAAGGTTTAGACCTATCTCAAGAATACGAAACCCTAGACGCATCAGACCACACATAACGGAAACCTATAATGTCGAGAAAAATTCTAAATACTGGCGGTTCTGCGAACGACGGAAGTGGTGACACTCTCCGCGAAGCCAGTGAAAAAATAAATCAAAACTTTGAGGAACTATACTCTCAGGTTGATATTGGTGGCGGTGATGGTATCACTCCAGAATTTATCAGCAATCTGGTCGATACCGAAGTTCTGGAAGCCCTTAATGGGGTAGACCCTAGCAAAATTACCGATAATGCTAATGATATTACTAACTTGGATGCACGAGTTTCTAACATCCAAGAAATCATTGACAACACAGACATTGGTGAAAAGGGACCTCAAGGAGACCCAGGCGAACTCGGTCCACAAGGTGGAGTCGGTCTACAGGGGGGAGTTGGTCCACAAGGTGCACAAGGTGAAGTCGGACCACAAGGTACTACGCCAGGCCCAATAGGACCACAAGGTGCAGTCGGACCACAGGGTATAACTGGACTTCAAGGTAACCCAGGCGAAACCGGACCTCAAGGAAATCAAGGTCCGCAGGGTATAACTGGTCTCCAAGGTAATCCTGGCGAGACTGGTCCTCAAGGTGAAACTGGTGCTCAAGGTGAAACTGGTCTTCAGGGTAATCCTGGCGAAACTGGACCTCAAGGAGAGACCGGACCACAAGGTATAATCGGACTTCAGGGTAACCCAGGCGAAACTGGAGCACAGGGTGAACAAGGTCCACAGGGAATCATAGGTCTCCAAGGTAACCCAGGCGAAACTGGACCACAGGGTGAACAAGGTGCTCAAGGTATCATTGGTCTTCAGGGAAATCCTGGCGAGACTGGACCACAAGGGGAGCAAGGTTCTCAGGGTGTTATTGGTCTTCAGGGTAATCCTGGCGAGACTGGTCCGCAAGGTGAAGCTGGACCGCAAGGAATAATTGGTTTACAAGGCAACCCAGGCGAAACTGGAGCACAAGGAGAACAGGGTTCTCAGGGTGTTATTGGTCTTCAAGGTAACCCAGGCGAAACTGGTCCTCAAGGAGAGACTGGATCACAGGGTGCTATTGGTCTCCAAGGTAATCCTGGCGAGACTGGACCTCAAGGTATACAAGGTGTTCAGGGTAATGTAGGCCTACAGGGTAATGTAGGTGAAGTCGGACCACAAGGTAATGCAGGGGCAGTTGGACCACAAGGGGTCCAAGGTAATGTTGGTGAATTAGGACCACAAGGTTCTGCTGGCGCACAAGGTGCTGCTGGAATTCAAGGTAATGTAGGTGAAGTCGGTCCTCAAGGTGAACAAGGTTCTCAAGGTTTCCGTGGTCTCCAAGGTAATGCTGGAGAGCAAGGTGCCACTGGTTCTACTGGTGTAACTGGTGCTACTGGTTTGCAAGGCAATGCTGGTGCAGTTGGTGCACAAGGCGCAGATGGTGCTCAAGGTGCTATTGGTATTCAAGGTAATGTCGGTGAATTAGGACCACAAGGTTCTGCTGGCGCACAAGGTGCTGCTGGAATTCAAGGTAATGTTGGAGATAAAGGTGCTACTGGTGCAGTTGGTGCTCAAGGTGCTGCCGGACTTCAGGGTAATGTTGGAGATAAAGGTGCTACTGGTGATGTTGGTGCTCAAGGTGTTGCCGGACTTCAGGGTAACCCAGGCCCATTAGGTGCAACAGGTGTAACAGGTTCTACAGGTTCTACAGGTGCTGCCGGAGCAACTGGAGCGCAGGGTGGTACTGGACTTCAAGGAGATCCAGGCCCTAAAGGTCCAGCAGGTACTACTCCAGGCCCAGTAGGTCCGCAAGGACTTGAAGGAGACCCAGGCCCTCAAGGTCCAGCGGGTACAACTCCAGGCCCAGTGGGTCCACAAGGTAACCCAGGCGATGCCGGTCCTCAAGGAGCAGATGGAGATACTGGACCACAAGGAGCAGACGGTCCACAAGGTGTCGCTGGTCCACAGGGTCAAGTTGGTAATGTTGGTCCTCAAGGTGCGGATGGAGAAAAAGGTGCACAAGGTGAAACTGGTGCTCAAGGTCTTGTAGGACCTCAAGGTGCTGATGGAGATACTGGACCACAAGGAGCAGATGGTGCTCAAGGTCTGGTTGGTGCCCAAGGTGCTGACGGAGAAAAAGGTGCACAAGGTGAAACTGGTGCACAAGGTCTAGTAGGACCTCAAGGTGCTGATGGAGATACTGGACCACAGGGTGAGCAAGGTCAAACTGGTAACAATGGTCCTCAAGGGGAACAGGGTCCAATTGGTAACCAAGGTGTTAAAGGACAAACTGGTGACAATGGTCCTCAAGGTGCTGATGGAGAGAAAGGTGCACAGGGTGCTGATGGCGCACAAGGTCTAGTAGGACCTCAAGGCGAACAAGGTAATCAGGGTCCAGTAGGTTTCCAAGGAGCGCAAGGTTTAGTTGGTAATCAGGGTGAACAAGGTTCACAGGGAGCAGTTGGTTTCCAAGGTGCCGTTGGTAACAATGGTCCTCAAGGTGAACAAGGTCCAGTTGGTAACCAAGGTATCAAAGGTCAGACGGGTAATAACGGTCCTCAAGGCGGTCAGGGTCCAGTTGGTAACCAAGGTGTTAAAGGTCAAACTGGTGACAATGGTCCTCAAGGGGAACAGGGTCCAGTTGGTGCTCAAGGTGTCAAGGGTCAAACTGGTAATAATGGACCACAGGGTGCTCAAGGTGAAGTCGGTAACCAAGGTGTTAAAGGACAGACAGGTAATAATGGTCCACAGGGCGCTCAAGGTGAAGTCGGTAACCAAGGTGTTAAAGGACAAACTGGTGACAACGGACCACAGGGTGAACAGGGCCCGGTTGGTAATCAGGGCATCAAGGGACAGACTGGTAACAATGGTCCTCAAGGTGGACAAGGACCCGTTGGTAACCAAGGTATAAAAGGACAAACAGGTAACAATGGTCCTCAAGGTGAACAAGGTCCTGTCGGTAATCAGGGCATTAAAGGTCAGACAGGTAATAACGGACCACAGGGTGGACAAGGTCCTGTCGGCAACCAAGGTATCAAGGGACAGACTGGTAATAATGGACCACAAGGAGAACAGGGTCCAATTGGTAATCAGGGAATAAAAGGTCAGACGGGTAATAACGGTCCTCAAGGTGGACAAGGTCCAGTTGGTAATCAGGGTGTTAAAGGTGCAACAGGAGACACAGGTGCACAAGGAGCTAAAGGTAATACTGGTGACCAAGGCGCCCAAGGAAGCAAAGGTAATACTGGTGACCAAGGTGCTCAAGGAAATAAAGGCGCAACAGGAGACACAGGTGCCCAAGGTGTCAAAGGTAACACAGGTGACCAAGGTGCACAAGGAACTAAAGGTGCAACAGGAGACACAGGCGCACAAGGTGTCAAAGGTAATACTGGTGCTGCCGGAGCAACTGGTTCTCAGGGTGAGCAAGGTGGACAAGGTCCAGACGGTCCAATTGGTGTCCAAGGTGGACAAGGTGTTGCCGGTACCCAAGGTGGACAAGGTCCGGTTGGTGGATTTGGTAACGCAGTAATATTTGATACAAACACCACATTCCCTTCTAACGTAAACGCCACAGCGTCTTCACAGATAAGGTCTTTCCGTACTGTTGATACAGTTTTCATTGGTGATGTATACTGGCACATTAATAGTGGACGGGTGTTCCGTGCCACAGTAGATAGAATAGAAACTACTACTAACTCTTCCTTTGATGAGTTGACCAATAACCAAGGATTTTTAGATCTTAGTGGTCTTCTAAATACAGCTACAAGTGGTGCAAGGATGGAATTTGGAGCTGACAATATTTCAATATTCGATGCTGTCAACACCTTCCCAAGAGTTAAGATAGGGGCATTATAACCCCATACAACACAGGTATATTATGTTTACAATTATTGATAATTTCTATGCAGACCCCGATTCAGTTCGGGGTTATGCTTTAAGTCAAACCTTTGATGTGACAGGTAACTATCCTGGCGTAAGAACAGCACCATGTACTAATGACGGTGGTTACGTCGATTCGATGATAGCATCAATGGAACATATTATAGGTAAAACTATAACTTACTTTCCATTAGATGAATACAACACTTCCTTCCAATATACTACCGAAACTTGCAAGACGTGGATTCACCACGATCGAATGCAGTTCGCTGCGGTAATATATCTCACCCCAGATGCGCCTCTAGACTCTGGCACTGCAATCTATAAACATAGACCAACGGGAATCATGAAGCATGAAGATTCCTGTCCAGTCGACTTCAATGAATTTCAGTTGATTGAAGGTGACTGGGATATTGTTGCAGAATCAAAAAATATATACAATAGACTTGTAATATATGATGCAATGTATTATCATAGAAGTGTAGTTCCTGGCTTTGGTACAAATCAATACGACGGTAGATTATTTCAGACGTTCTTCTTCGGAGCAGAATAATGAAATTGATGACAACGTTGCTGACCTCGAATGATGTTCCGAAGTTGGCGAGACTTGTTAAGTCGGTTAATAATGTAATAAAGATAAGCCCAATAGAATGGGAAGTGGTGATCGTTGTA
>Ga0181408_1000617_pt1 | contig 11444 bp, 15 predicted proteins | sample 31SPOviralmetaG_FD_130137 | JGI IMG/M metagenome (GOLD analysis project Ga0181408, IMG submission 130137) | Marine viral communities from the oligotrophic San Pedro Time Series (SPOT) site, San Pedro Channel, CA, USA - 31 SPOT_SRF_2012-02-16 | ecosystem: Environmental > Aquatic > Marine > Strait...
ATTTTAGAACATTCTTAGTTCATTATTTTACAGCATAAATGGTGTCAAAAATATCTGTAAATGAGTAAGATTTCGCACCATAATTACATATTTTACATTTGTGATTACATTTCTACTATACATAATTACACAATTTACATTTGTAATTACATTTGTAATTAGAAAGGTCCACAAAAACACAGAAAATTTGTCTTTTTTCATTTGTTCTCCATTTACAGCAGTTGGTGCATTAGTTGTAAATGAAGATTGTAAAATAGAAATTTATTATATCTTATTTATATTATAATGAATAAAAAAAGACAAAAACAAAATACAATAAAAAAAAGGACAAATTACAAGAAAACAAAGTGTAGAAAAACAATGCGTAGAAAAACAATGCGTAGAAAAACAATGCGTAGAAAAACAAGACGTAATAAAATCGGAGGATCAAACGCACCATCCAATAATGCCGGCGAGAGTGGCTACAACGGAAATGACACGCACGAATCATCCAGAGTTCCCAGAAATCAACGGCAGCCGCTACCGGCGACGAAGCCGAATACTAGGAGGGCTAGACCTCCTGTGACAGTGGTCGGTCCTGGAAAACACAAGCCCCCTCCACCCCCCCCTCGCTGGCCGCCGAAGCCACCGCCACGGCGTTACGTGCACAGTTCTGAGGAATATGTTGCCAATAATTCATCATCTAATGATGAACAGCCGCCCCGCCGCATCATCGGGCCACGACATTGGTGGCGGAATAAACGCAAGGGAACAACCTGGCACCGCTCACCATTACCACCCCCATGACCAAATTTTATGCTGTAAAATAATGAACTAAGAATGTTCTAAAATGACACCATAATTGCTGCGGATTTATTAGTTTATTTAGTAGCTTTTTTTTTCTCACTCATTTTTAAATATAATTTTAAATTCAAACTTCGTTATGCGCTGAAAGCGCTGAATTTAAAATTGTATTTGGAGGCCACCGCATTAATCTTTTTTTTAAAATTGATTTATAAATATTCAAACAAGAACAACCACAACCAGCAAGATGGCAGAAAATATTAACAACGAACATATTCAATTGAAACAAACACTTGATTTTGACATTTCAAAATTAAATAGGTATCAATCAATTTTGAACATGGATCCACTAAATATACCTAATGAACATTTACTATCATATGAAATTGCCAAAGAATCTTTGCAATCAAAACAATGTAATGAACCATACGAACGAATGATCTCGGAAACTCTATCTTTGTACAATAATCCACACAAACACGGGTTTGATGGATGGGATGAAAACCAGATCAATATTTATGAATACAAGCCTTGTTCATCTAATACTAATAATCCAAGCGGGACAATTAACGACGACACAATTGCAAAAATAGACAAATATCAAGAACTTTCTAATCAAGGAAAAAAAGTATGGCTTATACTTGCTGGAGTTAACAAAGAAACATTTTCACTTGACTCTATTTACAAATTTCCGGCTGAAATCTATGATCAAGATAGAAGGAATTATCTAACAAGGTTGATTGAAAGAAATAGAAATAACGGGAATAATAAACAAACGCGAGCAACATATCCAGTTGGGGTTAAAAAATCTATCAAACTTTGCGAACAATTCAATAAAGTATACTATATATGGAAAAGGTGATTCTATAATCTTATTATGATTTTTTGAAAACATATGTTATTTCCTTACTCTTTTTCGCATTTCCATCTTTTGATTTTGAACCTGGACGCACACTATTACCTACAAAGAACTCTGTATCTATTTTATTCCATCCTTTCTCTTCGTGCAATGTGACTATATCATCATACAATTTATAATTTTTATCTGTTTTGAAATTTTTTACTGACCAACAACTTGTACCATCTTCTTTTAATTTTTCCAAAACACCATGAACGACAGGTTTCAAAAAGGACTCATACCAATCTTCATATGTACCACCTTCTTGATGAGACTGAGTTTTCTCATCACTGTAAATCTCCAAATTATAATATGGGGGCGATGTTAGTGCCAGATCATACTTTTTTTCTAGTTTTGGTAGCACATTTTCTGCACCATTTTTGTGTAAAGTCGCATTATTTAATTTTAGCTCTTTTTTTATTTCATTCAGACCATCATATGTCTTTTTACACGGCTCTATTCCTGTATAATTTACACCCTCAATGCACGCCGAACCCAACATCCGCCCGCCCCAACCAACACAGACATCCAACACTTCTTTCGCTTCAAAATATTCCACTATCATCTTTGTCAATAGAGGTCTGTAAATTGTTACTTTGGACGTACCTGCCATAAACCCTAATTGACGAATTATTTCACTCACATATGGAGTAGAGTGTGATTTACGATTAACCTTCAAAACCTTTTCCAGATTTTCCTTTTCCCAAAGTCCTGATATACACTGTCCCTTGTAATTCTTTACGTCATAAATATGATTCATATGTTTTTTGATAATAGACAAACCGACTGTTGATTGAGCATTAATATTGAAAACATTTGTCTTTTTATGTTTGTAATTTTTCAGTTTATACCAATCATCTGATTCTGAAGATAAATTGTCATTGTAATCTTTTACAATTTGTTGAAATCCATATTCCAATAAATTGTCTACAAGCATCGGCAATTTTTTATTGAACTCTTCATCCGACATCGTTTTATTCAAATTCTTTTGATTTAAATATTTGTATAGTTGATCCTTCACACTCATCTTGGTAATCTTATTTATGGAACATATTTTAAATCAATTTTTTGTAGATATTGAACAAATTTATTTTGTATATATAAGAACAATATGAAGAATAAACTGTCTTATAAAAAGACAAAGAAAAAAAGAAAGGGTATGAAAAAGCAACGACGGGTTACAGGTAAATATAGGGGAGGTTCTGGAGCGGCGGCTGAGGAGGAGAAATTGCCACCACAAAGACAATATGTAAATAAACCGCCGCCGCGCAATAATGTTCTCGACACTCAAGTACTTGTAGACGAGATCGCCAAATATCTCAGGCCGAGTAACGTGAAGGGTAGATCTATATCAAAATCAGTTAAAGTAATAAGAGACACACTATTAAACCAAGTTACCGCCATAAAACCTAAAGATCATTATAGACGCGAAATTTCAGATCATAATTTAACTTTTCTCAAAAGCCCTGCCTTTATTAACCTTACCAATATTGACCTCAACTTCACGAATGTCACGGACATCGGCTTGCAGACTATTGCCGAGTCTTGTCCCAATTTAATCAAAATTTTTCTCAAATCAACGTTCATCAAGGACGTCAACGGGCAGGCGTTTGCACCTCGTTGGGGAGAAGATGGCAGCATTCAAGGCGGTTTCCCCAATCTTACCATAATTAACATCGCTGATACAAGTATTACCGACGCCGGTATACAAGCAATAGCCAATTCCTGCCCCAACCTTGAAGAAATTTATCTTCGCGACACAGAGATTACCGATACCGGTCTGCAGGCGCTTGCACCTCGTTTGGGAGAAGATAGCAGCCTTCAAGGCGGTTGCCCCAACCTGACAACAATTGATCTACGCGATAACACAAATATTACCAATGACGGCGTACTGGAAATTGCTAATAGATGTATACAATTGAAAACAATTGATCTGCGCGGCTGTGAGGAAATTACCTACGAAACCGTCAAGAACCTGGTAGGAGGTTTCACCACACTTTCTCATACGTGTCCAAACCTAGAAAATATTGGCTACGACTTACAGGAGGAAGAACAAGTAGTAGAATTGAAAACCATTTATAGAACGTTTCATCCGGATAAAACACTTGTAATATTTTAATTATATAATAAATTTATATATATATAATTAATGGGAAAAACAAAGTCTAAATATAACTTGGGCTGAGTCACAACAACAATGTGGGCGATGATGGCGTGGTGGCGCTGGCGAATGGCTGCCCCGAGTTGACCGAGATTCAGCTGAGCCACACCCGCGTGGGCGACAAGGGCGCGGCGGCGCTGGCGGGTGGCTGCCCCAAGTTGACCGTGATTTACCTGAGTGACACCCAAGTGGGCGACGAGGGCGCGGTGGCGCTGGCCAATGGCTGCCGCAACCTGACCAAGATTTGGCTGACTGGCACCAACGTAGGCGACAGGGGCGCACTTGCACTGGCGAATTACTGTCCCAAATTGGAACGCCTTGTGGTGGACTCTGCGAAAGTGACTCACGAGACCGTACAGATAAGAAGTGACAATCATCCTACTCTAATAATAAACAGACTCTAGGGTCATTAAATATTTTAATTGTATATCATATAATGAATTCATCACTTTCATTTTATTACATGATATGCATAGCGGTTCGTCTTTCCATTGCCTATATGGCATTTTTAACTTACAATAGTAATTGGCGCTACATACTCGTGTCATTCTTTTTCGCGGCTTCTATTGGATTTACTTACTTGTACATTACCAAACAAAGACAAAAGGGAGCATTTGGACAAAAAATATGGTGGGATTTTCTTCGTCCAATTCACGCAATATTACTCTTTATTTGTGGGGTATTATTATCGTTGAAATTTAAGGAAACTTATATTATTTTATTAATTGATGCGTTGATTGGTCCTATTAGTATTTTATTTTTTAGGCAATAAATATGAAATATTTTACTATAAAATATTGGTCTATTATATAGTAAAATTAACAATGACGAAAAAAACTCAGAAAAAAAAGGGGGGGGCGTCGTGGTTCAGGAGAAGTAAGAGTGTCAAAGCGGAGACGCCTGGGCGCGGGACGGGGGACGAGGTGATAGCTTCCGCAGGCCCTGCCGCTACAAAGCCGAAAAGTTGGCGAAGCAGAGCCGGATCATATTTTTCCCGCAAGAGGAAAAATAATCCAAACAATACAAACAAGACGAAGAAACCTAAAAAAAGAGTGGGTTCATGGCTAACCAAATCAGGAAGGACAGCCGCATATAAGAAAATGGCCTCAAATAGCGCGAATATTAGTAGTGCGATAGATAGAAAGAAGCGAGCTAGCGGGAGGTGGTCGCAAAACCGCGCCGCCCGACGAGAGCAGGGGCAAAATCCAAGAGTACGATTTTTCCAGTGCGTTGGCCCCGAAGAAAAATGGCCTTCGCAAAAGGCTGAGCATATGGTGAATGAGGCGAAAGACACTTATGAGTCAATAGTTAAAAAGGCGGGTACTTACAAAAATATGTTAAAGGAAAAAGAAATAGTAGGGGTACCAAAAAGCCAGGGGACTGTGGGAGCATTATTACCTGGTACTAGACTTGCTACAAGTATTGAAGACTATAAAAATACATTTCCCTATAAGACGCTGGTGTCCGAGCCTGCAATTGTAGATATGATTGCCGATATTTTAAAAAATCATAAGTTAATTAAAGATATAGGAAAGATGCAGAATAAATTTAATGTTGGAAAAAGTGAATTAGAAGCCAATGTTAAAGAGGATACGGTAAATTTATTACGACAAATAGATAGTTTTGAAGCAGAAGTGAAACAAGCGAAACGCCAAAAAAATAACGAGACTATATCGATTGAGAATTCCAAGAGAAGGAAGAAGATGGCAAACCGATATAACCGTAATGTAGAAAATAGTTACGTAAACGAAGAATTGAAAAGTAAAAAGACAAAATTAAGAAAACTAAATGGAACAGGCGGAGAAAAAGATGTAAACGAAATAAAAGCTGCGGTTAAGGATTACATTGAAACCATTGAAAAACTAATTGAAGAGGGGAAAACTGCAACCGACCTTGGCGATGACCCAGATAAAATAATATCAATACAAAATAGGTTAACTGCTTTTACTGAAGGATATAAAGGTGACTTGGAAAGCCTTCTGGATGTGATAATAAGTCAATCAACGAAAATTCAGAGATATCTCCGAGCCACGAAAGGGGAAGAAGGTAGAGAATTGGCGGAGAAGCTCGACGACGTGTTCGTCGAGGCGAAGAAGAAGGAGAAGAAAGCTAGAGAACTGACTAAAGATCTAGATAAAGTGAAGGATCAGCAAAAAAAAAAAAGGGCATTACTCAAGACTTTTTCGAACGCGGAAGGGGCACTCGTGCAGGCGAACATGGGCAACGTCAACGGCACCCGCCAGCGCAACAACAACGCCTCCGACAAAACAAGACAATCTCGTAAAAAACAATTTCTGGCGAAAAGAAGAGGCTACGGAAATGGAAATGGTGCCATCCCGGTGAATCAGGAAATGGCGGAATCGATAGGAAGGGTGGGGGATACGAGCAACAGGACTGGGGAGACTTTCAATCTTAACACAAACAATCTTTCGTCGCTGCCCAACAAGAACGGCGCAGCCAACAACGGTACCAACGGCAACAACAACGGCAAGGGCAACCGAAGGGGAGCGATGCTGGCCATCGAGAACGGCAAGGGCAACGGCAACGGCAACGGCAACGGCAACGGCAACGGCGCCCTTACAAAGGATGAACGAGGACTACTTAATGCTTACGTTCCCAATAACCAGCCCGCTACCAATACCAATATGAATGGCCTAAATTAAAAATACAAAACAATAAATTATAATAAAACAAATAAAAAATACCCCTTTTTATAATAATAATAAATAATGGATTATTATAAAATTTTAAATGTATCTAAAAATGCAACGAGCGATGAAATAAAAAGACAATATAAAAAATTGGCATTAAAACACCACCCCGATCGTGGTGGAGACTCAGAAATGTTCAAGAAAGTGTCAGAAGCGTATCAAATACTTTCAGACCCTGAAAAAAAGAGTGAATACGACAACCCCAACCCCTTTTCTCACCAAATGCCTCGCGGAACACATTTTTATCATACTCGTCCAGATTTTGTAGATCCTAATATTATTTTTCAGCACTTTTTCAACAACAGAGATTTTTTCCAACAACCACAATCACAAATGCGAGATCCACAAACAAGAAACACCACAACTTTTAATATAAGAACGGGACCTATGGGAAATATGAGAGGAAATGTCTTTCAAAAAAGCGTGTCAACACAAATTCGTGGAAATACAAAAATTGAGACAATAACCGAAATTAAGAACGGAGTAAAAACACAAACCGTCAAACAAACTAACCTGGAAACAGGACAGGCTACTACCGATATTAAACAGATTGATTCTTGAAATAAAAGACAAATATAATAATATTAAAAAATTGAAAAAAATGATTTAACATTATTATATATAAGCGATCTGCCATTAATTATGTCATCAGACAACACAATCTTGATTCTTCGTTTACGTCGTAAAAAGAAATATATATGGCTTGTTATAAATGTGAAAAGCCATGAATGTTTTGCAAATGCTGAGTGGACGCGTTGGTGGATTTATCGCCACTGTCCTCAACAGTATACGACAAGCAAAAGGTTGGCCTATCACATTTCTCAGAAAATAAACGAAACCCAACAAACAGAATATGGAATAATTCAGTTTAACAGTAGGGCAAATATTGACGACTTTGAATTAAAAAATGGAGAACTCGTTTGTGGAGAATCGGTGGTGATAGAGCCAGCCAATAATCATGCAGATATTGAAACGGAGGATTCTGATTGGATAATAATTGGAGAATAATTGACAAAAACAAAGAATGGATCGAGATTTGAAAATACAAAAATATTTTTTTTACTTTTTTCAAAATTTACAGGATTGTTTTTTCCCTGCTCCCCCCCCCTCATCATGTTTTTTTCGAGTCAACTTTTATTCCATGTTTTTTATAATTATGCTAACAAAAAGAATAAAAAAACATGGATGACCTCTTATCTTATATCATAATATATTTTTGTCTCCGTGTTTTTTTTACAAAAAAAACATGTAAAAAACATGGAAAAAACATGTAAATTAGTTTAAAGAAATATTATATTTTAATGTTATATAGTAAAAATGAAAAAATACAACTGCTTATCGTGCGATTATCATACAAACTTTAAGGGAGATTATACAAGACATTTGAAAACAAAAAAACATGAAAAGTCAACCAAAAGTCAACCTTTAGTCAACCAAAAGTCAACATTTAGTCAACCTTTAGTCAACATTTTACAAAAACCTAGTGACAAAGCAACTTTCAAGTGTAAATATTGTGATAAAAATTTTAAATTTAAACAGTCAATGTATAAACACATCAAATATACTTGCAAGAAAAATACAGACGAAGACTTCCAAGAACTTGCTCGCCTATTGAATGAGAAGGAAAAACAACTTGTATTGAAAGAAACCAAAATGGAAACCGAAATGAAGAAGATGCAGAAACAAATAGACAAATTAACAAACAAACTTCAGATTCAAAACATCAATCAAGGTATTGTCCAAAATGGCAATAATGTTATAAATATTCAAGTGTTGAATCATCAAGACACTGACTATAGCCATCTTACTCCGAAAGATTATATCAACTGCATAAATGACTGTAACAAGTGTGTCAAGACACTCATAGAGAAGGTTCATTTCAACAAAAATAAACCAGAAAATATGAATATTTACTTGTCGAATATCAAAGGCAAATATCTGATGATTTATAAAGACAATACGTGGCAGATACAAGACAAGAAAACACAGGTAGATGATCTATATGATAACAATGAGTTTGTCTTGGAAGCATGGTATGATGAATATAAACAGAAATATCCTAGTATTATCAAATCGTTTCAGAGATATTTACAAAACCGTGATGGGGATGAAGTACTGAATAATATCAAAGAAGAAATACTTGTGATGTTATACAATAAGCGTAAGATGATTGCGATTGAGGGATCGTGAAGATTAAATTTAAAGACTGGTTGTTAGAATATAAAATATATATGTAGATTATATGAAATTTTTTTCTTGGATTGTTTCATTTGTCTTTTTTAGCCCAGTTCAAACCAATTCATTTTATCTATCAAGAGCAGGTTTTCTTAGAAACGCCGGATACTCTGCTTTAAGTTCTGGTGCAAACCCATTCAATTGGATGAATGTCAACAATGGACCAGAAGAGGAACAATCCACTTTATCTCATTCCACCAAGGAAACCACACATTCTGATGCGGCATATCCGCTTGACATAAACTTTTACAGTCCTATTACGGTTGAATCGTGCATGACTCTTACAAACTATCTTAAACAATTGGATGTGAAATCAAAACAACTTCAAATTCAATATGGGGAGACTTTTCCGATACATTTACATATACAAAGCGGTGGTGGTATGTTAATGCCCACATTTTATGTGTGCGACGTTATCAAAAGTCTTGATACACCAGTGCATGTTTATATAGATGGTTATGTTGCCTCGGCTGCGTCACTAATCGCCGTCTCTGGTGCAAAGAGATATATGACCGAACATTCTTTTATGTTGATCCATCAATTACAATCACAATCGTCTGGACGATTGGATGAAATGAAAGATGAAATGTCAAATTTGGATTTTTTTATGAAAAATGTAGATGATGTATATATTAAAAATTCCAATATCTCAAAACCAATCTTAGACAAGTTACTTTCAAACGAACTATGGATTGATGCAGAAACGTGTTTGAAATATAATCTAATAGATGAAATTATACAATGAATTCGTCTTCGTTGAAAACTTTGTTTTGAATAAATTTATGCGTGTGATTAAGAAGATAATCAAATGAAAACTTTTTCTTTTTGCGAACCTTGTTAACAATTGTAAGTTCGTCGTCGGCTTCATCGTCGCTTTCATCATCGCTTTCATCGTCGCTTTCATCGTCTATTGTCTTTTTTTTCTTCTTTTTCCCCGTTTTGATCTTGATTTCGGTTTTTTTCATAAACTTATACACTTTATCAAATGTATAATGCGTAAATAATGTACTTAACGTGAGAACAATAATAATCAACCGAGCCCCTCTAAATTCTACTATTGGTTTAATGCTCAATTGCAAAATCACAAACACTACAATAAAATACAGAAATTTCAATAGAAGTTTTACAAGATCCATTTATAAAATGTCATTATATTTTTTATTACGACATTTTAATATAGTTTAATTTATCAAATACTTTGAAAGATTCATACAAAAATATTTGAACTGTACGACCAGAAATAAATACCAACAAAGCACTTGGAAAATAAATCAAGAATATTGTATCCTGTATTTTTTGTTGATTCTTTGGCTAAGTAGAAAATACCATAAAATGCCCATAAAATGAAAAATGCACCATAAAGCATCTGATTATTAACATTGTTGCCATTTTTTGTCTTCAATAAATATTTGTAATAAATGAATCCATATAAAAGTCCAAAAAAGACAAAGCCAATAATATTTGCAGTTAGTTTATTCAGTTTGTCTTTTTCTCCTAGATAACCAGATCCAAGCATTCCATAATTCATTAATAATATAAGCACGTAGTCAGTAAATTTTATCCCCTTTTGTCCGGAATTATATTGGAATGCTAATATCAATACTAGCAACATAATAGGAGTTGTAATAGACCAGTCTACGTAACGCATGTCATTTATCTTAGTTTCAAGATCATCCAACTCTTTGCTGTCTTTGTCTTTTTTTTCACTTAAAATTTGATTTTTGTATGGTTCCAATGTAGTAATAAACTTTCCATAAAAGTAGGCGGCTACAATAGAAATACACGTCTCTAAATTTAAAATGTGGCGCATGGCCACAATATCTGTGCGGAGAGCTTCAATAAAAGTGATTGTTCCAGTTGTGACAAGAAATGAACACGTGATAAAAAACGAAAGATAGGTTAAATAATTCATAATTGTTATTATAATATATGTAGAAAAAGAATAAAAAGACAAATCATGCATATTATAAAGAATACTTCTTAAAGTTTACAATCATCAATTGAATAAAATGGTCAGACTTAAAATGATGAGCCGTGTAAATAAAGAGATTCAGTTGTTGGAAGACTACTATGGAAAACACAATATTGAAGTGCGTACAGTTTTTGAAAATGAGCTACACGAATTTGCAATTAATATTTACAAGAACAAATATTTGTCTTTTAATGTAAAAGTAATTCTATATTACGATTATCCTTTCAAAGATCCTGCGTTTTGTCTTTATTATTATGATAAAACCGATAATATTATTCACACAATAAAATATTTTGACTTTTTTGCAGATGCTGGCTCATTTTATTGTACTAAAAAAAACGTATCTTTAGACGGATATCTTTGTCCTTGTTGTTACCACGCAATGTGTAATCGTCAACTAAACGATAGCTTATTAGAATTGTCAAAAGACATACAAAAATTTGGCGTTCAATTCATGCGATTGCGAGAGAAATATTTCCTTAAAAAATATATCCAGTCCACAAATAATTTAAATAATGATATATTAAATATTATATTAATTTATATTTGAATGTCGTATTGTAAGTATATTGAAAAAGTTTTGTACAAGGTTGCTTCTTTTAGTAAAAGAGTCGTGGAATTTCATTTCACCTTTGGTGTCGCAGTTGGTAAACAATATTTAGAACAACTTACCGATGAATTCAA
>Ga0181408_1000618_pt1 | contig 11433 bp, 12 predicted proteins | sample 31SPOviralmetaG_FD_130137 | JGI IMG/M metagenome (GOLD analysis project Ga0181408, IMG submission 130137) | Marine viral communities from the oligotrophic San Pedro Time Series (SPOT) site, San Pedro Channel, CA, USA - 31 SPOT_SRF_2012-02-16 | ecosystem: Environmental > Aquatic > Marine > Strait...
AAGTTTAATCTGTAGTTCCTTACCCTCTGGTAAATACTTCTCAGCCATAGCCTTCAGTAAGTTTTCTATACTCATAGACTTCATACTTGGGAAATGAATTTCACAATCAGTAGCATCTCGCATACAATCATATATCAAATCAACTGCTTGGTCTAAAGTCCAAAAAAATCTAGTAGCAGATGGTTCTGTCACTATAACTTCTTCGCCATTTTGTAATAAATCTCTCCACTTACATAAAACCGAGCCAGTTGAATACAGAACATTACCATATCTAACTAACCTAAATTTTATATTTGGGTAGTCCACCTCATACTGTTTAAACATTTTCTCCATCAACAATTTACTAGCACCATAAACTCCAGCAACTTGAGCAGCTTTATCTGTACTGATACCAATTACAAAATCTACTCCCTCTTCGACAGAACACTCTAATACATTTTTAGAACCTATCACATTCGAGTTAGTACATTCAACGGATTGAGTTTCTGCCATACCAACATGCTTAAAAGCAGCTAGATGAAATACACCAGTAACCCCCTTCATAACTCGATGTACTGAATGTTTATTTGTTATATCACCGGTTTCTATCTGTATCGATGGAAATTTCTGTTTTAATTTTATTAACTGACCTTCGTTTCTAGCAACAGTTACAACTTTACCACCATCTTTTAATATTCTTTTTATTAATTCACCACCAAGAAAACCAGAACCACCGGTTACTAAATATTTTTTGGTTGGTTGTATAGAACTAATCGTTTTCATTATATTCTCCGTAATTGTTTTTTATATATTTTATTATTTTTCATTCCAAATCCGTTTCCAATTATCTACAAAAACTTTCTCTGAATAATACATTTCAAATCTTTTTTGAGTTGTCTCTACACACAAATTATAAAATGTATCACTTCTCAATTTTTTAGCTATATCTTTAGCTTTATCTATGTCTCCAAGTTCTACTGTGGTCAATGGGTGTAATATTTTTTGAGTATTTAAATTTGAATACCCAATACACGGTATTCCATGAAAACTAGTATTTAATTGAAACTGACCAGCTGCAGCTGTTCCTAATTGTATACCTATTCTAAAGTTTGATAGTAAATCAATCCACTCTCTCCACATAACCCAAGGTATATGTTTTAACATTTGATTTTCTTCTTGTTTCATCCTACCAGTAGTTATAGCAGTTATATCATCTGTTATTTCTGATGCAACTTGGTATGAATCAAACCCACCATAATCCTTTACCCAATTACCACCAATGATGACACCATCACCTCTTTTATTTTTTCTATTAATACCATCTGTAATCATGACGGTAGGAAGTAGTTCAGTTCTAACTTTAGTTAATCCTGTATAATAATCTAAATCTACATCGTTGTGGCAGAATATTATATCCATCTCTGTAATAAAGTTAAAATACCAAATCTGCTCTTCAATAGGACTATCTTGCCAATAGTTGTAGTAACTTTCTTGCATAACTGTAACTTTTCTACATACTCTACGATATTGTTCTAATAGTGGATAGTTTAATAACATCTTTCTATTCTTTGGTAATATCATCACACCAATGTCATATAATTTATCAGGTAGGTTTTGTAGCCTTGAGAATGGATGGTGTGTTGCATCTGTTAAATACATCCAAGCAGCATCAGTTCTAATGTTTACATTATCCAATGTAATCTTACCTTCAAATCCACCCTCTGTAAAGAACCCTACTTTTAACCCCACACTAATTTCTCCATTTCCTCTTTACTCATCTTTTCAGCACTAGCAGAGTTGTAAGGTTTTGATAACTTATTAAACTCGGTATTCTTTTGAGCTTTTATATGTATATCATCATCATAGATAAAGGTGCGGGATATTTCTCTCTCTGATATTAAATCTTCATCAGTTTTCTCACCAGCTCTTTTACCAACTATCTCTATATCATCAGATATTACTTTAGCTAAATCTAACATATTCACACATTTCATTTTATATGATTTTACAAACCCACCACCATATTTTTGGGTAAAATCAATGGTTCTATTGATTAAATCAGCCGCATCTTCTTTTGTAAATATCAATCTATTCATATCTGGATCTGTAAGTTTCAATGGTTTACCTTCTGACTTTAACTTTAACCAAAATGGTAATACTGAACCAGCACTATGAGCTACATTAGCAAACCTAGTCAAAGCAAACCTAGTAGCGTTATCGTTATTAACATTCATAAAAACTCTTTCCATTAAATACTTTGAAGCACCATATACACTTTCTGATAAACAAGCTTTATCTGTACTAACACCAATTGTAATTGGGACATCATTTATTATACTAGCCTCAACTACATTTAAACTACCCATAACATTTACATTACAACCAGCAATAGGATTCTGCTCCATCAAATCAATATGTTTCATAGCAGCTGAATGGACTACCACATCTGGCTTTACTTCTTTAAACACCCTAAGTAACAACGATTTATCTTCTATATTGCCAACATAACATTTAACATTTGGATATTCTCTCTTTAAATTAGTTATGTTTTCTTCATTTCTACTTATGCTAATATACTCATTATTATTCTGTTTTACAAGCGATTTTCCAACTGTTCCTGTTCCACCTGTTATTAATACTTTCATTTAAACCCCCAACAACTCTATTACTTTAAATTGTTCTACCACATCTCTACCTTTTTTATTACATTGAAAATTATTATGAAAAGCGTCCAATGACTTCTTCTTAAAATAAGACTTATGACTTTGGGATTTAAACTCTTCCAATGACTTTAACTTATTATCATAGACAGATTTTATATCTATAAACAAGTTTGGTTGCCAACTATTAAGTGAACTGAATGTATGATATTCAATTAAACTTATGGGTGAGAACCTACATAAAGCTGAACCAAACTTATTTACAAACCTATGTTCAAACATCGAGTCATCGCCAGTTGGAATAAATATCCCATCATAATTATTCTCCGTTACAAACTCATTCTCGATATAGTTAATCCAACCAGGCTCGGTACAATCTTCAAAGTAATCATACTTAGAATGGTGTACTTGAACATGGTCTGTTACACCAGGTTTCCAAAAATTCCAAACATTGTCAACTTCTTTTCTTCTGTCTAATTTATTAGTTTCATCATAACCTTTTGCACCACCTTTTGTTAAACATAAGACATCAAACATTGTTTCATAATATTTGAATATAGTGCCCATCATTCCTATCTCCACATCATCAGGATGTGGCGACAAACATAAAACCTTATTTAAATTTAAAAATTTCATATTGACTTAAAAAACCTATCGGTATATATTTTTATACCCCTTCTTCTTAAATAATCTCTTAAATCTTCTGAGACATCATTTATATGACCGGTAATTGTTCGTTCATCTATATCATAAATAGTTTCAAAGTTGCTCTGATACAAATATATTTTTTGATTTTCATATCTAACTTTTATTGTACGGGTTATCTTTTTCATATCACATTGAATTTTCCAATCTGAAAGTATACCTTCAACCATAACTTTAATTACATCCTCACTTAATTTTTTAGGATATACATTTTCTTTTAAAACCTTACAAGGTATACCAGCAGCCAGGCACCCACTTGGTAAATCTTTATTAACTAGTGAGTTAGTTCCTATAACCACATCATCACCAACCGTTACATTTGGTAAAACAATACTTCTCGCAGGTAACCAAACATTGTTACCAATCTTCACAGGACCAAAGTCTGATGGGAATCCTTGTGTTATGTCCAACCAAGCACCATGTGTCCATATCATTACATCAGCACCTATTCCGCAGTTGTCACCTATCTCCACCGACTCTGATGGATTAATTACTACATTTTCAAATATACCAACACCACTACCAATTTTAACATTTGAGTTAGGACCATTACAACCACCTCGACCAACTTCAACACCATGCCACATAAACAACCAACTGTGAGCTTCAAAATTATTACATTCAATTGTAACATTGTCACCTATGATACAAAACTCACCTAACTTTATACTTTTGCAATTTATATTAACATTTTTTCCTATTTTTACTGATGAGTGTATATCTATTTTATCGGCATTTATGTTAGCCATATTTACCTCCGACTTAGTAAATGAATATCATTTTTTACCATTATATTAACCATCTCTTCAAAAGAAGTATTAGGTTTCCACCCAAGTTTTTCTCTAGCTTTACTAGAATCCCCACAAAGAACATCTACTTCAGCAGGTCTCATATATCTCGAATCATGTTTAATATACTTACTCCAATCTTGGATGTCAATACAACTAAAAGCGACATCTAAAAATTCTCTTATACTGTGAGCTTTGCCGGTAGCAATAACATAATCATCAGGACTATCTTGTTGCATCATCAACCACATACATTCTACATAATCAGGAGCGTAACCCCAATCTCTTTTTGAATCTAAATTACCTAATGTTATGTAATCTGATAAACCAAGTTTTATCTTAGCAACACCATCTGTAATCTTACGAGTTACGAATTCAATACCCCTACGTTCCGATTCGTGATTAAAAAGGATACCACTAACATTAAACATATCATATGATTCTCTATAGTTCTTTGTAATCCAATGGCCGTATAGTTTAGCAACTCCATAAGGTGAACGAGGATAGAAAGGTGTAGTTTCTCTTGCTGGATTCTCTACCATTCTACCAAACATTTCAGATGTTGATGCTTGATAAAATTTAATCTCTTTACCATACTCTCTGATAGCTTCCAGCATTCTTAGGGCACCAAGACCTGTTACATCACCTGTTTGTTCTGGCGTATTCCAACTCTCACCAACAAATGATTGAGCAGCCAGATGGTATATTTCATCAGGATCACATTCTTTTATACACCTCAACAAAGAGTTTTGATCTGTTAAATCTCCGTTAACAAATGCTATCTTACCTTCTAAGTGTTTAGTATTTAATCTATTAGGATATGAAGTTCTTCGTTCCATACCATAAACAATGTAGTCTTTTTCTAATAAGAAATCAGCAAGGTGACTTCCATCCATTCCGTTAATACCTGTTATTAATGCCGTTTTCATCTTGACTCCAATACTTTTTTAAAATCTTCGTATTCTTTAAATTTACCTACACCTGAATGTAATATACTAATATTATGTTTAGAAAGCAAGAGAAATTCTTGAAAATTATTATGTTTTTTATCTATGAAAGAATGAGTGTTGTTCTCGTCTTTGACATACATTCTCTTTTTTGGATGGCGTCTAGCATGAACATGAAGAACATTCTGACATACGAACTGCATAAAGTTTTGACCTAATAGTTTTTGACACATTATCGACAAACCCTCATCGTCATTATACAACATACAAGATGGTATGTTCACACCAAACTTAATTAAATCTGATGATAATACCAAACAAGCTCCACTTATCTTTGGGTTAGTTATATATGAAAAATCAAACTCCTCAGCTTTATCATTTATCTTATTCATCTCTTCTATAGATAATTGTGATTTGGCTTGATTGGTATATAGATGCCCATTGTCATCATCTATAAACTTAACATCTCGATAATCAACATGAACCAATGGATCCCAACTATCATCCCACATTTTTCTATCCGAAAAACTCAGTAAATATTTATGTATTCCTTGTTCATCCGTGTATTTAGCCAATGTTTCTATCACTTGAAATGCTTCTCTTGGAAAGAAACTATCTGTTTCACCCCACATCACATAATCTACTTTTTTACAATAATTATAGTTCAAATCTCTTCTGTAATCGGTGTGGAAATAAAACTCGTCTTTTTCTATGATTCGCTTATTTACATTTAACTTCCCACCCAACTTAATCTGAAACAATTCTGTCATTTCGTTAAATTTATATTCTAATTGTTCTGCTGTTATTTTATCCGTATCAATTTTTTCTATGACTTCTGACATATTGAAACATATATCCACTTGAACATTATAAAGACTATCTTCGTCTATATTTGTTAGTAAATTTACTAACCCGTTAAGAAAGTCTTCATACATCTCTATCTCGAACCACATCACATGAGTTCCTATTACATATTTTTTTTTCAAGTTCATATTAATAATTCCTTTGGAAAAGTTTTAGTTTCTGTATTCATATCCATTAACAACTCTTCGTTTCTTTCTCTGATTAATTTAGTAAAATTACTAATGTTTTCATACCCTTCCTCTGTCCAAGAATACGGATGTGTTAGTAACTGCATCTTCTGTGGTAAATCCCAATAGTCTATATTAAATGGATGACCATATTTCCAATCATGATTTGAGTCTGCTAGGTAGTGAACTCTAATCTCTTCAGGGTTATCACCACTAAAATAATGAAAGAACTCTTTAGCATAACAATTAATTTTATCAGGTACCTCAACATATCTTTCTAATATACCTGGATTACTACCACATCTATGGAAGGCAAATCTATCAACACTAAATCCATAATAATGTTCAAGTGTTTCTATATCTTTTGTTATGTAATCTACTAACTCATCATCACTCATCTGTGGTGGATTTTGATGTAGCCCAATGTAATGCCCCATAGATTCTATTTCTTGAATGGCTTCAATATTCTTTTGAGATAAAGCATTGTAGGTGTTATTTCTTAACTGAACTGTGTATGTAGAATGTACACCTAAATCATCATGTTCAATACGAGCCATTTCTAATGCTCTATCTATTGAAAATTCTATATCATGCCTTAACACACAGAAAGCATTGACTTCATCATTGACTTCTGAAAAGTCCATTATCGGTAAATTTTGTTTCACCAATGTAATTATATTTCTATATTCTATATATGAAAATTTATTCATTTAACTCACCATAAAGATATTTATAAGTTTTTTCCATAAAATAATTTGTAAGTTTATTTTCTTTATTGTTTGGTATAGCGTTATATTGATATACCCACCCACATTTTGTGAATAACATATCGTCGGATAATATTTCTTTTCTATTCATATCATTCATGTTAAATTCATACGATAATAGTTTCATATCTATATTTTTTTTATGAACCAACATATTAACAGGAGTCTGATCTGTACCATTGTGAAATGTGTTCTGTATCTCTATTAGGTTATCTTGATGTGTAAAATAAAAACTTACTATATCTTGAAAGAATTGTCGATGTGATTCGTTTACAATTATAAAACCACAATCAAAATATTTTTTCCAAGGCATCATAAAACCATCAAAGATGTGTTTAGAATAATTTTCTATACTTCTTAACACCCAATCCCAACTACCATCAAATTGAGCACCACATAATTTACCATCCGTCATCTCGAAAAAATTAGGACAATCAGGATGAACTATAGTATCAGCATCTACCATCAATATTTGATTATATTCAATTTCATTTGCTTCCAATATATCAAATAAATAATATCGTTGCCAACAGATTCCCATTTTGTCATTATCTAATAATAGTTCATTTAAAACAAATAACTCACAATCGTTTTTATCACACCATTTTTTCCAACTATCTATCGAATACTTGTAAGCTGCTCTTCTATTACTAGCATACCTACCATCACCCTTGATGTCCACATCCATCATAAATACTAAATTTTTCATACTAACTCTCTTAGTTTATCCTTAACAACATCCTTAATCTTAATGTCGATGTTTGGTTTTATACTTACAAATTCTTTATCAGAAAAAACGTAATGACCACAAATCTTTATTAACTCTTTCTTATTATCACTTGGAACAAAATCTTTATCTACCCACTTTTTCCATCGTTTTGAATCGTAACAAATCTGATAGTAATCTTCAATATCATCACCCATCTCATCTAAATAACATAGTGTTTCTACCTGACCAAACTCTGGTGCTATATTAATAGAATCCAATCCTAAATCAAATCTATCTTTATATTCTTTAGATGATAAATAATCACCATTGTGTTCTTTTGATTTCTTACCGAACTTTTTACATATAGAAACCATTTCTTCTAACCTATCAGAATTAAAAGTGCCTGTATTAGTTTGTTTTCCCAAGTCTAAACCAACACCTGATTGGACTACGGCATACTCAATGTTTTCAAATATATCAGAATCAAATGTATATTCTAAAGTCTGAAGTAATTTTTCTAATTCATAGGTTTCAAATCTTCTAATCGACTCTTCCGTACCAACTTCAAATTTAATCTTTGTATTATCTAATACAAGGTATATAAAATTAATATAATCAATAGTTTGTTGTAACCCATCTTCAAATTTTTGATAATGTTTCCACGGGTCTATGTGGATAATATCAAAATGTTGTGAATCTTGCATAAAAGACTTCATACCATCATCTTGTCTATAGCCTTGACCAATACCACCATGATCTCTTTCTATTGGAACTCTACCATCTACATAAGTAGCAAACTCACCAGTACTCCAATTATTAACATAACCACCACTATAATCTACTTGTCTCCTAGATGGAATAAATCCAAAGTCACCATTAAATTCAATGACAGCATCTACTACATTTTTACTCATTGGACCTATCCAATATTTCATAATGGGAACTCCTTGTCCGTATATAGTTCAAATTGTTTAGATGCTTGTAACCTAGCCAATTGTTTTCCTGTATCTGTATCCACTAAACAATCAATCCATTCATTAGATTTGGTATGTAGTGTGTACTTTAAACTTTCTGGTATGCAACTATAAATAATTGATTTATGTGTCATACCCAACCCCATATGAATTCCATTTTCTTTTCTTGTTCGTTGTTCCACATCAAATCCAATTTTCTCAGCAGCCCATCTTACTGCTTTAGCATAACCACCATTACCTAATATAACTAACGGTTTTCTATTGTCATAATTGGATAGGAATTTTTCAGCAGCCCAAGCATCTGTATTATATGCATGTAAACGACCATTAGTATTGATTACCGTATTTGCTGCTCCTATTTTTTTTACGGAATCTTCCATATCATGAACATACTTCAATACCTCTACTTTATACGGCATCGTTATAGCAAACCCTTTAATACCTAAAGTCAATACAGACTCAATGGCATCTTCAATGTTATATACTGAAAATGATTTATATATCTTATTTAGACCATAATAATAAAATGCTGTGTTCATCATCTGACAACCATTGTTACCAGCTTTTTCAGCAAACGAACAATATATTTCTGTGTCTTTATTTATCATATAACTTTTGTAACATCTCCTTTGATTTGAAAAATAATAAATTACCAAACTTTTTCTCATGTAACGGAGCCATGTTTAAAAATATTATAGAGGTTATTAACTTAACCTTATCCAAATCATAATTATTATCTTGTATCCACCTCTCATATATTGGTTTGAACTCATCCAATATTGGTTCTGGTTTGTGGTCGTAATTTACAATATTTTGGTCAACAAAGCAAGAGAAATTTTCCTCATTTTTCATTAATTTATATGACATCAAAATACCACCATACATCTTTGCCAAGTCGTAATACACATCACCAACATCACTACCACCAAAATTCTGTCTCCAATCTAACAGATAAAAGTTTTCATCACCAGCGTGTACGATATGGTCAAAATGAAAATCACCATGAAATGAATTAGTTGGTATTCCATTAAAAACTAAACCCCAATCAAAAATCTCTAGTAACCCATTGATACTATCTGTTCGTACTCCGTTTACAACGTGGTTTCCTGTAAAATCATAATCTCTACTTTCAAGAAATAATTTGACTCTACTCATAGTCTTATCATAGTAGAACTTTTTACAGACCGTACTGAAATCATAATCTACACTCACTTCTTTCCAAAGATTTTTATTCGCAAAATCTAAAAATCTTTTCCATGTTTTTATATTATTGTAATCGTAAAAAACCTCACCATTAATCCAATCATAGGAGTATAAATTTTTCCCCTTATAGTTTAGTTTTGGTGTTAATTTACCTAGATTGTCAGCTCTTTTTATTCGTTGTTTTATAAAGTTTTCATCAGAGGATAGTTTTATAAACCTATCATTGACCTTATATAAAAACTCACCATTCGTTTTTGGAATACTATACACTTTACTATTCTTGAATAGTTTCTTAGCTTTTATGTAATTGTCCACAGTTCCCACATCATACCAATCAAATACTTTAGTTTTCATATTCAAATATTTATTTAAGTTATAATAAGCACTAACTATCTCACCACAATCTACATCTAGTTCGTTCCAAAATGTTTCATAATCATAAACACCAGCTAAACCAATAAACGCATTTTTGTAACCTTTTTTATCCTTGTTCTTAAAACTAACAGCAACATTATCAGTTACATCAACCGTTGCATATAGTTCAGGTATATCAGTAGGATAAACACCTAACCAATTACTCTCTATGTTTGGTAACTCATCTGAAATAATAGTGTCAGCAGTAACCCAAATAAATGGTCTTTGTAAATGTTCTTTGCATTGGTTTATAGAATACGCTGGACCTGTACCCTCACCCTCATATTTATCAACCTCTACAAATGTGAAGTTTATATCAGGATGAGCAGCTTCACAATATTCCCTAACCATACTTCCCTTGTAACCAAGTGCAATAACTATATCATACTCTTTTGGTGTCTTATCTATCATGTGTGTTATAACAGCTTTATTGTCTAATGGTAACAATCCTTTATTGATGTGATTTGATAAATTCTCTAACCTACTACCAACACCAGCTGCTAATATACAAAGTGCTGGTTTTTTATGTTCATGTTCTATCTTTCCAGAAACACGATTTGAATCATCATCAATTCGTATCACATCATCAACCTCAGGAGTAGAAACCTCTTGTAAAATTATATCAGTAACTGCTATTACTCTATGTTTTTTCGGTGGTCTTACATTAAAGAATTCACCAGCTTTCATTATCTTCTTTTCTACGACACCTTCATCATTTTCTAACCATACTTCAGCAGTTCCTGATATTAAGTAATTAGTTTCTAACTTCTTCTTGTGATATTGGTAACTTGTTTTTGTACCAGCATTAATATAAATTCTTTTATAACAATACTTATCATTTAATTCTAACCAAACTTCTTTACCCCATGGCTTATATACTGTTTTCATCTACCAATCCTTTATTTCTTTCTAAATTAATAACGTATGCGGTATCTCTTTCACTATTAGATTTTCTATCATTTATCAGTATCCTATCTCCACCACCAAAACCCATAATTAGTTGGTCATAATTAATACCAGCTCTCTGCATTTGTTTAATTGTTGCGTGTCTAGCACTTTCTTTTCTACCAGTTGTTATTATAACGTGATACCCTTTAGTATCCCATTCAATTAATTTTTCATGTACACCTGGTAAAACTTCTAATACTAAATTTGGGTTTTGTATATCAATTGGATTGGTGTGTTTTACCAAAGTACCATCCAAATCACAAAATATAGTTTTTGGTCTATTCATAATTTATTATTTCTTCTCTAGT
>Ga0181408_1000624_pt1 | contig 11378 bp, 10 predicted proteins | sample 31SPOviralmetaG_FD_130137 | JGI IMG/M metagenome (GOLD analysis project Ga0181408, IMG submission 130137) | Marine viral communities from the oligotrophic San Pedro Time Series (SPOT) site, San Pedro Channel, CA, USA - 31 SPOT_SRF_2012-02-16 | ecosystem: Environmental > Aquatic > Marine > Strait...
ACGGATAGATTGAATAATGATCTTCCATCGGGGGGAACAATATCAAAGGCAATATTCAAACAAGAACTTCATGAATTAAGAGATGATACTTTACAATTTGTCATCAATTATTATATTCCTTCAAGATGCACGAACTCTTTACATTTACCGAGACGATGGATGTATAACGAACTCTTGGTTCGGAATAATTTTGTCATTGCGGATAATAGAACCGCCCAAGGGGTCAGTTTAACTTATCCCGATAAATCTAATACTTCACTAACTAATTTATTATATAATAAAAAGGCATTTTATAAATGTATAAAAAACGGCAATAATGAGAATATTTTAAAACCGAATAATGATAACGCTAAATATACTTTACTCGTTAGAAATGAAACTTATTTCACGGAGCAAGGTTTAAACGGATCAGAATTGCCGACGATAGATATGCGAGATCCTGAAAACGCTACGTACCAAATATACCGAGAATTAAAAAAACTTACAATTCCTGCGGGTTTTAATAGTCCTGATTTTATAGCGACTGAAATATCCCGTCAGATGCAGGCGATAATAAATGATGAAATTGTGGTACAAGACAATACGGGTGATGACGCACACCCCGTGGGAGTATCAAAAATACTTGAATCAGAAACTTATAAAGCATTTTATTCGGGGAATATTGAAGATAATTCAAAACAGAACTTTTTAGATTATTTCAGTCTTACGGGTTCGGGAAATACTGCAGCGGATAAACAATATCAAGCGGGACATCTAAACGGTTCGGGTTTCCAATGGTTAAGACAATATCAATTCGTCGCCACGAAATATCCTGAATTATATGAAAAAGGGAGATTATTAAATCGTGATAAAAATGGAGTTTATAAGGGAATAAAAGGAGCAACTACAAAAAACACAACAATTTTGAACGCTGTAGTCATAGACAAAAACTTTCCAATTGAGTTTGATATTCCATACGGAGACTTGAATAATAAAGACAGAGTGAATGAGTTTAAAGCATTTTTTGATGCTCAAAAACTTTATCCTGAAATCTTGTCTGATTTAGCGAAATCGGGAAATGGATATAATGCATCAACATCAATTAATAATTGCCGATGGGTTCACATAAATAGATTTGATTATGAAAAACAATCTTTGGCGGGTGGAGTTGGCGGTCAGGAATTAGAAAATACCCAGTTGGGATGGGGCGGATATTATGAACCCCGTTCTTATATTCCACCAACAACCGCACAATTAATGTCATTATTATTGACAATATATTTTGATCCATTACAGGCAGAAACATACTATGAGAATCCCGATATAACATTAGATCAATTCACTTATGGATGTATTGGAAAATCAAATGGAAATATTGCGATTTATCCATGGAGATCTGTGAATGGGATTGATTCGGGAGTTTGGGATGAATTAAAAACGACTCTAACTTCAAACACGGGAACAATAGAACAAGGAAGAAAGATTGGTTTTGATTTACATTTCAACGCCCCAGGGATGTTTTATATGTTGCCCCTTTCGGGTTGGGCGTCCAGACCAAATCCCAATTCATCAGTTTCGGAACATCTTGGGAATTGGGCAGTTCCTGACGTTCAAGAAAATCGGACAATCACGGGAACTAAATATGATATGAACCCGTGGAAAAAACTTTTATATATTGGAGCAGATAATCCGTCTTTGGAGTGGGATGGAACTAATTTTGCTTTTAGTAATTTTCATACATGTTTGAATCGGGGGAATGTTCTAACAGCGGGCAATCCAATTTTTCCAACGGCACCCGCGGTTGATCCTGACGCAAGCGATGAAGTTTATAAAATCCATCCGAAAGATTTGGCGAATGATTGGACGCCCGACAGAACGCCTTATTCTTTTGATGATTACCAAATATACAGCGGCATCACTAATCCCGCGACAATCCCAATAAGAATTAATCGGGTTAATGATAATTATGAAAAATGGCGGATTTATGATGCATTATGTGGAATTATGATTGAAGATTTTGGAGTTCCCGAGCATTTATGGACGAGATCCTTATGGGGACTCCTTGGATTTAGTTATAAACAATTTCACGGAACAAATAACAGATTAGTCAACGTTCAACGGGGATCTGCAAATGATTTGTCTGTATTAAGTACTAATGCTGAAGTAGTTGAAGGGGATACAAAAATATTTAGTACTAACTGGGCGGGGACTCCGATGTATAATAATATGATAACAACTCCCGCGAATATTTGGGGATATTTAAAAGATCATTATAGCGTCACGTCATACAATCAAGTTTATCCAATTATAACTCATAAAACGACATCAATAACAGTCATCGCGGATAATTTACCAACGAGAATGATTCGGGGATATTATACAATTAGATCAAACATTCTTGAAGGAACACCATTCATCGGGGGAAAGGTTAATAATACAAATATGCCGATTATTGGAATAGTTGATAAAATAAATGGAGATGGAGATTTTTATTTCGGTCAAGAATCATCCCTTCAATTTACAATCACGAAACCTGTAAGACTCGCATCATTATCAATATCAATCCATGATCCCGATGGGAGTTATGCACGAACGAGCGAACAATCAACAATTTTATTTAAGGTACAGAAACCCGTAGTCGCGACTTTTAATGTTGCTGAAGAAATCATGCAAGATCAAAAGAATAAAAAGTAAAACCCGAAAATGTAAAAATATTATACTATAGAATTAATTACAAAATCGGGTTTTCAAAAAAGATAAAAATTAAATAAAAAAATAGTTGACATGATAATTTAAATCTTAAAAGTAATGTTCCATAAAAGTCTCCAGTCGTTCTTCGCCCCATTTTTTATTAATACTTTTTTCAAATGTAGTACCCCACAAGTCTTCATATTCTAAAAACTCGCAATCAGTTCTTATGTCTTTACCGACATACATATTGGATGCTGCACTTTCTCCGTGCTCGTCCAAATAATAATCTAAATATTTAATAAATAGATCATGTCTTTTTTTATATAAATCAGTTTGTTTATTAATTCTGTTTTGTTTGCAGATACTGATAATAATGTCGTTCGGGAGTTTATCCATTTTGTTTTCTATAATAATAATATATATTAATATATCTTTAGACCAGTTTAATCTGATTAAATTATAATAAATACTTAAAAACAAGGCAAAAAAGGATAAATAATCGGATATTGTGATACTTAAAGGATTAGATCTATAACTAATTTTAAAATTAATTATGAAAATAGATCCAATTTGCCCCTAAAATGATAATAATAGAAGATTAAACACTTAAAACAATAATCATGTCGGATTAATTCCTTATTTATTACTTAAAACGATAATAATATAAGATTATAAATATGATTATCCAAGGGAGAGAAGGTTCAATTGTTTTATTTTGGAAAGATAAATATATTTGTAGTTTCCCACTTGGAAATAATAAAGTTGAAGATTATAAATTACAATCTACAAATCTAATCATAGATAGTTTCAAACAAAATCACAATATTAAAAAACAAATTAAAGTTTATAAACATTATTGCGAATGCATCTATCAGAAGAAAATAAATAAAAATAAAATATCAGGATATGATCTTCAAACCTTTTCGGCGTGTTGTTTGGCGTTAGTTAAATTAAAAGTATTTGATGAAGACGACGTTATTTTTATTGCTCCAAGAAAAAAGAAACGCGGGAAAATATTTAAACAGCATCTCCCTTCTTAAGTTTATCTAATTTGTCTTTATTCTTTTTCTTTCGCTCTGCCTTTGGATCAATTACTTTTATATTGTTGGGATTTACTCGCGGTCTCCCTGGTTCTTTCTTTAACTTATCCCGTACCTTTTTCTTCTGTCTTCCCTTCTCATCAGCAATCGCCTTCTTTTTTATTTCTCTTTCTGCTTTCTTCTTTTCCATTTCTTTTTCTGCTTTCTTCTCTGATGCCTTCTGCTTCTGAAGTGCCGTCTTCTGTTTCGGAGTTAAGATCTTATCAGTATCTTTTAATTTGATCTGTTTACCACGTGAAACTTTTCTTTTGATTACTTTATTCTCATGATCTACTTCATAATTTTTCTCTTCCAATAATTTAACCATATCTTCTGCAGTCGCTCCCCTTGGAATTGTAATTTTAGAAACTACATTGTGGGCACGAATCAATTTACGAAGTTCAGTCTTTGACAGCATTTATTATTATAATATAAAAAATAGTGCGTTTAAAAATTAAAAATAAAATAAAGTATAAGTTATAATGATCCACAAGTCTCACTCCAAAAATGATTTAATTGATTTAATCAATCATCTCGGTCTCAAAATTACGTTCTCCCATCAAGATAATAAAAAAGATATTCAAGATAAGTTTAAGATTCTTTTAACGACTGATATTGAAATTAAAAAGAATTATTATAATATTGAAAATAAAGATGGATTGAAGTTCTTTCTTCAAAATCAAAATAAAAAGAAATTATTAACTACTAAAGAAAAAAATGAAGTCATGAATATCGCAAAGTTTATCATTAATTATTGCAAGAGCGGATATGATCTTGATTGCTCCAAATATAATTCTATTAAAGAAATTATAGATGATATGGATTATATAAAGCAGTTCGGAGATATTCCTTCCGTAAGAAGATGCTGTAAACTATTAAAGGACGATCTTAAAATATTACCAACCACTTTCAAACCTTACATTTCCCCACAAGTACAAAAAACTCTTGATGATAAAAAAATAACAAAGTCAGTCAGATACGCCAATCTTAAAATAAGACATTCTACTCCCGATAATCCTGTCATCGTGTATTTTGACTAAAACCCGTTTTTGTAAATAATTCTTTAGTATAATATTTTCGCAAAATCGGGTTTTGAAAAAGTGCGTTTAAATCATGAAAATTAAATATCTTAAGATAGTATAATATGACTCAATTTGATATTGATTACAAAAAAGGAAAAGATTCAGAAATTAAATCTCTACCCGATCTTCAAGATGTTTTCGGAAATGATCTAATATTAGATCCTGAAATGTTCGCTCATTTTGATTATCATAATGATAAATATATGGCGGAACTAAAAACCCGCGATGATATTGTTTTTAAAGATGGAGAGTTTCACTATACAACAAGGAAAGGAAAACAAATGATATTGGATTCAATTTATTTTGATGCTCCGAAAATGAGATTCGGTTTTCAACATAATAAATGGAGAAGGAAAAATAATGAAAAAGAAAAAAGATTTTTCTTGATTTGGAAATGCAATCAAGAATATTTTTATTGGGAATTAAATTGGGATAAAGTTGAATATTTTTCTGAAGAACAAAACAGAGATTTCGGTCATGGATATAAACAAACAAGAGATGTCATTAATGTTAAAGTTGATTATATTAAAAGATTATCTACTCTTTCTCTTTAATGTAAACCTTATTTTGAGTCGCCACCGAATGACCCATATTGTGAGCGAGTTCTTCTTGTTTTTCTTTTAGTTTTGCGAACTCTGTACCTTCTCCGAAGTGATGGGACGCGACTATCTTACGCATCATCGTAGTTGATACACTCTTTCCATCTAAATATTTTTTTGAAGTTCGCATCAATAATTGTGAAATCATATTCCGACTTAATGCATTCCCCGTTGATGAAGTAAATAAAACATCGCCACTCTTTTTTCCAGTTTTCCGAATATACATATTCAGAATCTTTTCAAGATCTTTTGGAATATCAATTTTCTTTTCACCCCATTTCTTACTTGTTTTATACTCGTTATATATACCATACATTTTTCCCTTTTCTTTGATTAAATAATTATTAGTCTTTTTATCATCGTCTGTTAAAGAATTATATGCCTTCTTTCCATTCAATAATATTTGACCCGCCATATCATTCCGAGTGGGAATCCTTAATAAAAAATTATACAGAGTAAAAACCATCAATAATTCTTTATCTTTACCAGTTAATTCAGTTTTCTTTTTTAATCCCTTCTCTTTTATTTGATCTTCCATCTTTTTAATCATCGCTTCAATCTCTTCATATTTTGCGAAGTTCTTGGACTGGGATTCAGAAATCTTCCCCGATTGTTGATTTTTATCATACATATCATTTAATTCATTCCGGATCTTATCATATTTTTCCAATAGTTTATCATATCTTTCATCATGATTCAACGCCATCAATAAAACAATAATTGCATTATAAGTGTTTCTTCGGGAAGTATATGCTTTATCTTTTATTTTTTCCGCGACTTTTTCAGGGTCATCAAGGAAATCATAATTCTCTGAATCAAATAGTTTTTTTAATTTATTCAAATGAGTTTCATACTGTTTGACAGTATTTGTTTTTAGATGCGGTCTTGCCTTTTGGATTTCATCCATAGCGTTATCAGAATTAATCTTCATATTTTTATAATATATATTAAGATTATTTTTTTAAATAATAAATAATAAAAAAAGATTATAAATGAAATAACCCAAACCCGATTTTGTAAATAAATCTATAGTAAAATATTTTTACATTTTCGGGTTTATCAAAGATTACTTCGTTTAAGCATTAATGACATCAAACATTCCATCCGATAGACGAGCGACTCGGAGATATTCGCAGAAGTTTCTCATAAGATCCACTCCACTTCCCGCATAATTTCCCGAGAAATGGATTTCAAGTCCACGCTGTCCGACCCTTCCGCCGGTGAGTTTCGTACCAAGATAAAAGAACGCTGCATCAAGATTTGTATTCTGTGGGCGACCGTTTAGAGTGTTCGTTGCAATAGTGTTTTTCTGTCCCGAATATTCTGACCGAGTGACGAATGGAACGCCTTCGGAATCTGTTAGAATAGAGAAAAGACGTGCTGTATTATCTACGTCAGAAGTAAACTCAAATCTGTCATTATATCTGATATTATATTTAACGATGCCTGGGACTCCTGCTGCATCACGCGGGGGAGCGATGGAATTAGATTGAGTTAAAATATTCTGTTCGCCGAGTCCCGTATCCGCAAAACATGTAATAACTCGCGGGACGAGACGATTCGCCATACCAAGATTTCTAATAAGTCCAGTAGTCAGAGAACCACCACCGACCGTGCTTTCTACGAGACGATAATCAACGAAAGAGAAACTCATATCTTTATTCGCATTCGCAAATCTTTCCATCTCATCACTTTCTCCATAGTATACATAATCAGCACAAAACTTAAGATCAGAACGACGAATAAGAGATGCTTGACCATTCGGGTCAGTGTCCGCGACTTGCATTCTGTACCCCGTAGTCGGATAAAAAGTTAATTCAATATTAATCGGTTCATTAATCATGTAAAGGGGCAACTGATTCACTTTAAGAAATGGAAATAGATCAGAAAGATCAATTGAATATGTTGGAGATTGTGATTTATCATCTTCATCCATCAATGCCCAAGTCGGAACGTGAAGTTCTCCATCTTCATATTCATATCCATTATCTAACTGATAAGTCGGTGCTTCGTCCTTTGTACCGTTCGTATAGTTGAAGGCGTGATTCATGAAACGCCCCGTCGTATACATTTCACGTTCTACATTATTTTCATTTTTAATTAAAGAAGATTTTACTCCAAATAATGCATCCCAAGAAGAAACTTCATTCAGAGTTTTATTACCAATTTTTAAAACTGCTTTTTTGACAATCTGTCCGATCCCCGTGACGGGGTTAAAATATCCATCATTCACTCCCGCACCTGCTTCAACGGAAAGAAATAATTTTGAATGACTATGAAGAAATCCTTTATTCTGTAGAGTAAATCTACAGAAACCATCTCGGGCAGCGTCGCCCTGATTGAATACTACTGGTTCAAGAAGATCAGTTTCTATCTTCTGCTGAAAATTAACTGGGATTTGGGAAAGCGAAATTAGATCGGGAATACTACCATCATCAGAATAACTCATTTTTATAATAATGAATATATTAAAAAAAAGATTAAATTATTATTAAAAAATAACGGATAGAAAACAAAACCCGATTTTGTGATTTATTCTATAGTAAAATATTTTTACATTTTCGGGTTTATATTTTCTCAAAAATAGTTATTACTCTAAATCGGTGATTAGTAGATTTAACCATTCCAATCCTTCCAAGTATTTTAAACTCTGTTTTTTTATAATTCGGAAGGACTTGATCTAACCATATCAAATGTCCGCCTTTTTTCATAACTTTATAACATTCTTTAAAAACAATATTTCTTCTTACCATACAGCAACCATAATGGTCGCAGTCTTCAATTGAGTACGGGGGGTCAGCAAGTATTAATTCATAAAAATCATTTGGGATTATTTCTGACATAGTTTCTGCATCAATTCCAGTATTATAATCAACTTTATCATATTCATCACTTTCGGGAAGAGATCCACTAAATAAATGAAGAGTTTTGTTTTTTATTAATGGAAATAATGAAATTATACGTTCTAAATATCCATATGGATAAGCACCATATAAAGAAGTTTTAGTTTGATAATTATTACCCATGACCCATATCCCTTCAATACATTCTCTATTTATTATTAACTTTGAATATTTTGGAAATGTTTTATGATAATTATTTACTCTTTCTTCAAGATTCATTTTATATTATATTTATATTTTATTTTTAATCTTTTAAATTACTGAATTAATTGAACCCCGCTTTGAGAATACAGAAGAGTTGCCTTTGCCTTGAAGAATAAAAAGACTCCGACGGGATTATCTGTATTTAGTTCTGATTCAATAGATACTCCGAACTGCTGATTCGTGAAATCTTCTCCAGCATCTCCGATTCCGTAAGTGACGCCGAGACCCATTATCGGTCCGCCATCAGGGATACGTGAATAAGATGTCGGTTCTTGTAGAGTTCCCATAAGATAATTACGATTAGCATTCTCGGGGGAAATAGTTGATCTTATTTGACTGAACGGGGGAACGACTGCATCATATAGACCCTTTATGATTTGCGGGTCGGGGAGTTGAGTGTTTGGATCATCTAAAATAACATTATTGAAATCAAACTCCGCGGGATATTTTGTACCACCTTTCAAGAACTGAACCCTTTTAATTGCTGCAAGTTGACCACCGGAAGCATTTACAGAAAGATTGGATGGATAAGTCGTCGCCGTTCCGTCGGCGGTTAATGTATTAATATTCGCTACAGGCATAAAAGTCATGAAAGCAGACTGAAGATTTTTAAGAGCGAGAGAATATTGGATTTGAGCATTCGTTGAATTGATGGAAGTATATAATGAAGTTATTGTATTAAACTCAAATGAACCCGATGGAGCAGATGCTCTCATATCGGCAGGCATATCCTGAACTTCACAACATAATTTAAGATCTTTCAGTCTGTAATGAGATTCACCGAGACCAGCACCAACTACACCATCTTCAAAATATAGAACATTCGCATCCGGCATCAACATAATTTCCACCTGGACACCCCCAAAAGCATCTGCTCGTAGATCTACAAAGTTTCCAGATTGACAGAATCCACAAGGAAGATGAGCAGAAAAACTTGTTGTTTGAGTTCCCGCTGCATTATTTTCAACGACCGACTGGCGGAAGGCATCGGGGTTCGGCATCTGAAGGGTCGTTTCTCCCATGTGACCGATCTGATCGTTCAAGGAACTTGTAAGTCCCGAGTAAGTATTATACCATTTAGCATAATGGCGGATTTGTTCGCAAATCATCTTGGAGCGATGAGCACGAATAGTAAGGGAATCAAATACATTATAAATCCCGAGACGGTTATTCATAGTTAATTTATTTCCCGCTTGAGCGGGGGTCGGGTCGGGAGAATCATTGTCAGAATAAACATTTAGATTGCCGACGATTCTAATGGACGCGGGATCTAATAGTCCATCTTGAGCAGAGATAGTAAAAGATAGTACGGGAAAACCGTTCTTAAAAGATACAACACCATCAGCGGGGACATTATCAGGGCGGATTTCAACATATCGGGAAGTCATTTTTATAATATTTATAATATTAAATATTAGAAAGAAAAATAAATAAAAAAAAAAATATTATTCATCGCGTAAATTATCAAGTTCGGTTTTTAATTCGCATATCTTATTCCAAAAAAATCTCAATTCATTATTTAGATCTTCTTTTATATCAATCTCTAATTTTAATTTATCATTAATATTCTCTATGAGATCCAAATATATATCATTCATATATTCACTCATATTTAACATATCGCAAATCTCTTTTTTAGTATGATTCTCCATGATTGACATTTTCTATTTTAATAATATATATTAATTAATCTTTAATATCTAATTTAAGAAATTACCTGAACCGATGCTTGACCGATCATGAGACGGCGTACCGAGACGACGAATGAGTTGAAAAGTTTCGGTTTCGCTGGAACTCCCGCTCCCGTATATTTTAGAATGACAGCAAGATCTTTTCCGCGGAGATCTAATGCTCCCTGGTTGACTCCGAAACCCCTTCCGAAAATAAAATTATCTTTGAACGCCCTGAATGATCTCGGAACGATTCCCGCATTATCAAGACATTTTTCAAGTTCGTAAAGATGGAATGCATCTATACTCTTGCGAGATGCGATTTTAGAAACATCAATCGGTCTTGAAGGAGTGAGTCGCCCGTTAATAGTATACTGAATATCTTTCAGTTCGTCGCAGATTCCCGTATAACCCGAGCGATTCGCGTTTAGTTGGACGTCTTCAGTATCAAGATTTTTAAGGATTTCATAAGTTCCAAATCCGCAAATCTTCTGTGCCGAAGTATATACAGAACTATCCTGTGGGATTACTAACAGAGATTTTGCCCGACTATTTTGTGCGTAAACCTGAAATGTTGTTTGACGATCTGAAGCAAGAATTGATGTCTTGTAATTTGTCGCGGTTAAAATATCTATTTCAATATTCTTTCCTTCTCTTACTTTCTGAATCATTCCCCGTTCATACCCTGGGTCTAACTGAACTTGGGCGATGTTTAGATTTACATTTGAAATCTTGTAATTTGGTTCAAACGATGTTGCTTCTTCAACTGCTACGCTATACATACAATCTGTTCCCGAAACAACTTCACTCGCTGCTGCTCCCGTATTTGAAACTCCTGCTCCATCAAGTTTAATTTCAATCAAACCATTCGTTGAAAGATTTATCTGATCTATCTTCATGGTACCCGACATATCAGATCTACCCGCATCTGCCGTGGTGTTCTTATCAATAAACTTAAAAGTCTCTCCAACTACAAAAGGGAACTTCGCGACTGCATCATCTCCAGTTAAATTATTATCTGAACGAACATAAAAGACCGTCTGTGCTGCTCCACCAGTCGCCCAATTATTGGGTGCGGCAACATCTCCGTTCAAAGAATGGAAAACGGGATTCAGGGGAAGACGGCGGAAGCGAGTGACGGAGTCTAATTGTTTAATAACGTCTCCGGCGG
>Ga0181408_1000625_pt1 | contig 11365 bp, 16 predicted proteins | sample 31SPOviralmetaG_FD_130137 | JGI IMG/M metagenome (GOLD analysis project Ga0181408, IMG submission 130137) | Marine viral communities from the oligotrophic San Pedro Time Series (SPOT) site, San Pedro Channel, CA, USA - 31 SPOT_SRF_2012-02-16 | ecosystem: Environmental > Aquatic > Marine > Strait...
ACATGGCTGATTGATACTACAGAAAAGTGGTGCCAAGATCGTGCGATCTATAATGCTGTTATGGAATCAATCTCTATCATCGATGGTAAACATGAATCATTAACTAAAGGTGCTTTACCCGATCTATTATCAAAAGCACTTGGTGTGGCATTCGATACAAACGTAGGTCACGATTATATCGAGAATGCAGATGATCGTTTCGAGTTCTACCATAAAGAAGAAAATCGTATTCCATTCGATCTCGAATATTTCAACAAGATTACTAAAGGTGGTGTTCCAAACAAGAGTTTGAATATTTGCCTTGCGGGTACTGGTGTAGGTAAGTCATTATATATGTGTCACCTTGCCTCGGCTAACCTTGCTGCTGGTTCTAATGTTTTGTATATCACAATGGAAATGGCAGAAGAAAGAATTGCAGAACGTATTGATGCTAACTTATTGAATGTACCTATTGACCAACTCGAAAATTTGTCGAAGGATATGTTCTCAACTAAAGTTGCCGATCTACAACGTAAGACAAATGGTAAGCTTATTGTAAAGGAATATCCTACTGGCTCTGCACATTCCGGCCACTTCCGTGGTTTACTCAATGAATTGAAACTAAAAAAGCAGTTTGTTCCTGACATAATATATATTGATTACTTAAACATTTGCGCATCATCTCGTATGAAAGCAATGGGAGGATCAATTAATTCCTACACGTATATTAAAGCAATTGCAGAGGAACTTAGAGGATTGGCAGTTGAATTCAACCTACCAATATTCTCAGCGACGCAAACGACTAGGTCAGGTTTTAGCAATTCGGATGTTGGTCTGGAAGATACATCTGAGTCTTTCGGTTTACCAGCTACGGCGGATCTTATGTTCGCCCTTATCTCTACCGAAGAGCTTGAAAACCTGGGTCAGCTCATGGTTAAACAATTAAAAAACAGATACAACGATCCCACACAATATAAACGGTTTGTTCTTGGGGTTGATAGAGCTAAGATGAGACTCTATGATGTTGATGAATCGGAACAAACGCTAACACCAGATCAAGATACTCCAGTGTTCGATAGGTCTATCAGTGGAGAAAAAATCAGATCTGAAAAGTTCGAGGATTTCAAGTTATGATTTATAAAGGACCGGAATTAAGTACCTATTGGGGAAGTGATGAGTATGCTGATAGACGTGCAGAAGTACTGCATGATGAAGAAGCTGGTTTCTACGTTGAAATGTATTATAAAGATGAGCTCATAGAAACAAGACCACTATATGAACATAGTGAAAGATATGCTGAAGACTGTGCAGAAAATTACGTAATGGGAATACCAAAGTAATGCAAGTATTGTGGCACTTAATGTTAACTGTTTGTATGGATGGAACCTGTGCTAAGCAGGAAGTACAAAGATTTGATCCACCAAATGCTAAAGTAAAATGTGAAGTAATGTTGCCAATATATAAAGAAGTTCCTCTAGATAGTGAAGGTGGAACAGTTGAGTATATTTGCAAGCCATTAGGAAGTGTAGGTACATAATGCAAACAAGACTAATCAGTTATAGTAAACCACCGGAGGAACTCTATGTCGGTAACGATCTCCAAGAACTTATTGCGTACGCAGCCCGTGTCTCGAATCCCTCGAACCAAGATAACACCGAAACCTCGGAAAAATTATTACGATATCTCATTAGAGAAAAACACTGGTCGCCATTTGAAATGGTTAGCGCTTGCCTAGAAGTTACAACTACACGTGATATTGCAAGACAATTACTAAGACACAGGTCATTCTCGTTTCAAGAGTTTAGTCAAAGGTATGCTGATCCTACACAAGATCTTAAGTTTCAATTTAAGAATGCACGCTTACAAGACACAAAGAATAGACAGAATAGTTTAGATGTAAACGATCCTGACTTAAAATTAGAATGGTTGCAACAACAGGCGGAGGTAGTAAATGCTGCAAAAAAATCTTACAATTGGGCAATTGAAAATAATATTGCGAAAGAACAAGCTCGTGCAGTTTTGCCGGAAGGTATTATGGAATCCCGCTTGTACGTCAACGGGACCATTAGGTCCTGGATCCATTATATCGGATTACGTTCAGGTCATGGCACACAAAAAGAACACATAGAATTAGCCAGATCTTGTGCTGAATCTTTAGAACCAGTATTTCCTATGATAAAAGAATTTTGTAACTAACCGAAACAGAAGGGAGAAACATATGTTTCGAAAATTACTAGTAGCGGGTGCAATGTTGCTTTCCGCTTTAACTATGGCTCATGCAGAACCAGTTAAAGTTGGATTCGTATACGTAGGCCCAGTTGGTGACCATGGATGGACATACCGTCATGACATTGGTCGTCAACAAGTAGAAGAAGCTTTTGGCGATAAAGTTAAAACAACTTACGTTGAAAGTGTTAAGTATGGTCCAGATGCTGAGCGTACAATTCGTATGTTAGCACAAACCAATGATATTGTATTTGCCACATCATTTGGTTATATGGAGCCAATGTTAAAAGTTGCCAAGGAGTTTCCTAACGTATACTTTGAACACGCTACGGGATATAAGCAAGCAGATAACATGAGTTCTTATGGATTGCGTCTATACCAAGCACGCCATGTGCAGGGTATTATTGCGGGTATGATGACTAAGACTAATAAGATTTGTTATGTTGCTGCATATCCTATCCCTGAAGTTATTCGTGAGATTAACACATATTATATGGGTGCCAAGAAGATGAATCCGGATGTCGACATCGATATCGTATGGGCAAACACTTGGTATAATCCTAGTAAAGAAGCAGATGCTGCTAACGTTATGATGGCAGAAGGTTGTGATATGGTAGCACAGCACACTGATTCTCCTGCACCATTACAGGCTGCGCAACAACAAGGTAAGTTAGGTTTTGGTCAGGCAAGCGATCAATACAAATTTGCACCTAAGGCACAGCTCACAGCGACCATTGATAATTGGGGACCTTATTACATTAAGAAGGTTGGCCAAGTTATTGCTGGTAACTGGCAAAAAGAAAACTACTTTGGACATATGAAAGACGGGGCTGTGCAAATGGCGCCATTCACAAATATGCCTGAAGATGTAAGGATTAAAGCACAAGAGATTAAAGATATGATCTCTCATGGTCATTACTTTGCATTTACAGGACCAATTAGAGACAACACTGGTAAGCTTCAATTGAAAGACGGTGAAGTCGCAGATGATATGCATCTTAATAGTATGATGTACTATGTAGAAGGCATTGACGCTACGGTACCGAAGTAATGATTCCAGTAATTGATTTCACTAGTGAATCAGTATTGGACCAGATACGCGAGGCCTACACTACCGTAGGCTTCGCAGTATTTACTAATACACTCACATCTAATGACCAGCGTATAATGTATCGTTGGTTTGAGGACATGAAAGGTTTCTTTGAATTAGACATAGAAACTAAAAAGCAATATTCATATCAAGCTGAAAATAATTTAGGATATAGCATAATGGGTGCAGAGAATGTAGATCCGACTGCTCCTAAGGATATGAAAGAAAGTTTTAATTACAATAATACTCGAATGCCAGAAGAACTCTGGCCGCGAGAAGTAGAAGGTTTCAAAGAGAATGGTTTAGAAACTATTCGAATTGCAGATGATTTAACACTGAGAATTTTAGAAAAGTTTGATACTATTCTTGATACGGGTACTACACTCGTGGATGCACACCAAGATCCTTATAATACCACACGTGTTATACACTATCCCGCGTACACGGGCCCGCTCGAAGATAAACAAATGAGAATTGGAGAGCACAGCGATTACGGTACTATTACGCTTCTGTGGCAGATTAACGATGTTCCGGGACTCGAAGTACAAGATCTCGAAGGATCATGGCACGCGGTACCGTATGCAAATGATGGAGTAGTAGTTAACATTGGTGACTTACTACAACGTTGGACTAATGATTACTTTGTGAGTACAAAGCATAGAGTTGTAAATACTCATATAGATCAGACACGATATAGTATGCCACACTTTGTAGATCCTACACCGGGTACTATGATCGTAAATCTTAGAGATGAACCGAGTAAATATGATCCGATTGAAAGTAAAGAGTACTTAATGTGGAGATTAGCACAGAGTTATTAATTGCATTTTTTTTCAAATAAAATGCATTTTATGGTGTACAAACGGAAAAAACTATGGTATAATAGATCTATAAAATGGAAAAGGAAGAGGAGTCCTTAATGTCTAAGCCAATTTCAAATGCAGCCTACAAGAAGTTGATTCTATCATTGTCTATAGAAAGACAAATCGAAAGTGTAGAGCGTATGCTTCGTGTAATTCCACATTGGTTGATGGAAGAAGCAGCACGTCCAATCCAAAACGAGAAAGTTATTAAGCATCTCGAGTCTCGCTTAAGACAAGCTCGATTAATGATGTCTTCAATCATAGCAAATGGAAGGGTTGTATAATGTTATTCTTAGACAAGTACGAATTACAAGCACCAAAGAAACGAGGTGCTCGATCTGAAGAGCAATCTTTAGAAATGTTTCAGTATTTAGCTGAAAAAACATATCAAATAAACATGTCACAAAAATCAGCAAATGTTGAAACCATGAAACAAATGGCTGGCACGGTTGGCGAGAATATGATCGCAGATCTTACAAGAGGACAAGTTGTCTTAAGAGAATTTGATGTACTTGTATTAGAAAATCAGCGTTTAACTAACGGAATTGATCTTCGTATTGGAGACCGAATAGAAGTAAAGAGCGCTGTAATTCAATCTGATGGTTCTTGCATTGCATATAGTTTGTCTGGTAAAGAAAAACATTGTGATTTTGTAGCTTTAGTTGATATGACTAGACAACAAGACGAGATTAGAATATCGATTATTCCAACAGATGTTTTCTTTACTTATGGTGCTTTCAATGGAAACAAAGAAAGATTCGGCTGGAGTGGAAGTTTTAACAAAAATGATCGTATTAGAGTAAAAAACACAGAAATGTTTTTAGAATATGAGGTGTGGGGTCAATGAAAAAGTTAACCAAATGGTATTTGATTGCATGTGCTTTGTCATTCGCCGGTGGATTATACACAGGAAAATCAGCTTTTGCTTCAGTTGCAAACGCACATCCTTTCCACTCGCCAGATGCAGAAATGAAATGCATTGCAGATAATGTATATTGGGAAGCTCGTAATCAATCAACGAAAGGAATGATCGGTGTCGCTCTTGTCACTCGCAATCGTGTTAATGATAGTCGTTTTCCTCACTCATATTGTGAGGTTGTTATGGAAGGACCTACACGACCTTCGTGGAAAAACGTTAACGTTTATATCCCTGTGCGTCACCGGTGTCAATTTAGCTGGTATTGTGATGGGAAGTCTGATAATATTCCTATTTTTGATCTCGACGTCTATGGCTTTGCTCGTACCATCGCTTTTAAGATCTATCACGGAGAACTCACAGATTTTACCGGCGGTGCTACTCATTATCACGCCGACTACGTAAGACCAGCATGGGCTAAATCTAAGACAAAAACTATTACTATTGATGAACATATTTTTTATAAGTGGGAAAGACCGAATGCAAATTGATTATAAGTTTAATGAAGGTGATCTGATTGACGAGTTTCAATCATATATTGATTCTACATATAACTCACACTATTCAAAAGATAAGTTCCAAGCCACCGAGTTTATCATTGACGGTGGCCATGGAACAGGTTTTTGTATGGGTAATGTTATGAAGTATGCACAGCGTTATGGCAAAAAAGGTTCTAAGTCAGACGCTCGGAAGGATTTGCTGAAAGTTCTTCATTACGCATTGATTCAGCTATACGTTCACGATCAAGATTGTGAATAGCCCAGAAGATTCTTTCCTTTATATCTGAACATCTTTTTTCTAGATCTGTTCGTGGTATGTGAACATACACACTATTTTCGTATGTCCACCCGACAAACAAAGAAAAAAGAAACAATAGAATGAAAGTAAAGACAAATATCATGCTGCTATGTACAGCACATAAATCATAGCACCACCTCCAAGTAAGATAGCAAGTACTATTATCATCATCATTTTCATTTGCTCCCAGAACTCAGCCTGTTCTTTGAGTTTTTGCTTTTTAATGCGAGCCACTTCTTCTTTATGTTCTTGTATACGTTTTGCTCTTTCAGCTAAGATACTTTTCCAAGTACCCGGGCCAAAACGCATGTCAACCATTTGTGCTACTTCTTGCAATTTCTCTTGAGCAAGTTTAGCATCAATCATTTCTTGTGCTACTGACTCTACACCGAACTGATCAGCTAGGCCAGGAGCTTTTTGAGCTTTTTTATTTCTATTCTGATTTGTTTCATCAACACCGCGAAAGAGTCCATCAATAGAGCCAGCAATTGCACTTATATCATTACAAGTATCAATCTGCGATTTGATAAAATCTACGCTTTGTTTAACCAAAGCTATTCCCGCTAAGGTTTCTGCAATCATTTTGATTTATCCTTTTTAAGTGTTATGGATAAATATGATTCACCTTTCGCATATTATGTCTCGCCCCTTGTAACTATTTATAAAAAATAGCCCAAAATTCAGCGTAACTTGTATATATAATAAGATTTATGTGCAAAGGAAAAATTAATGACACAACTTATAGACCCCAAGAAATTTACAGATACCGTTGGCCTATTAAGGTCTTTTTTTATAGGTAAAGGATTCCTCGAAGTCCATACTCAAAACAGACTCAGCATACTTGCTGCATGTGAGGATCCGTTCAATGTGGCTACTTACAACTATGCGGGCCAAGTCTGGCCTCTACCACAAACCGGCCAGATGTGGTTGGAACATGAATTGTTAAGTAGCCCCGATACTCCGGGGTTTTTTTGTGTTTCCACTTCGTACAGGCAAGAACCAAATGCAATACCGGGTAGACATGATATTATCTTTCCGATGTTTGAATTTGAAATGCCCGGTGACATAAACGATCTTAAAGATATGGAATATGAACTATGCGAATACTTAGGTTTTGGTGGCTTTGGTGAAATAGTTGCAAGACCATACTCAGAGTGGCAAAAACATTATGGCCTTAGTGAAGATACAGAGATGGAAGCAGAACATGAATTAAAGATGTACGAAGAGTTTGGTGCCACAATGATAACAGACTTTCCTGAAATGACAAGTCCATTTTGGAATATGTCACGCAATGGGGATGGTACAAGTAGAAAGATCGATGTTATCCTTGGTGGTATGGAAACAATAGGTAGTGCAGAACGTAGCACTGACGTTGATCAAATGAGAGATACCTTCCATACGATTACAGATGGTGCATACAGTAACTTACTGTTTGATCTTTTCGGTAAAGATCGAGTAGAAGCAGAACTAGAAGAGTTCTTAAAGTTTGACTTCTTTCCACGTGTAGGTGGAGGAATCGGCATGACAAGAATGATTGCTGCACTCGAAAAATACGACGGTCCATACTAAACTTATTGCTGGGTGGTGAAATCGGTAAACACGCATGACTGTTTCTCATGTGCGGAAACGCTTGCAGGTTCGAGTCCTGCCCCAGCAGCCAACTTGAATATTAGCTGTTTACTTTTATGAATAACTGTGGTATAATAATAGTTATAAATACTATAGAAGATGTTTGACGGTAGACTGGACCCGGGGGCGGTACCCGGCGCCTCCACCAATATTCACCGATAACGGTGCATGCTTATGGGGGCGAAATAGGATCGACAGATGCAGGAGTCTTCAAAAAAGTAAATGCAAACGATAATTTTGCACCTACAGGTTACGCCCTAGCGGCATAATGCTGATGAGCCCGAAGGAGCTTGGAAACAGAATCCTTCAACTTATTCATAAGGAGAAAACATGCCACCACGTAATCATAGTAATTGGACTAAGACACCGAAGGTAGAATATATTAGTAGTGAGTGCTACAATAATTATGAGATATTCAAACAAGAACAAGAAGATATATTTGCTAAAGTTTGGATTCCTATGTGTCATATAAGTGAGATGTATGACTTAGGTTCTTTCAGAACAACTCAAATTGCAGGTGTCAATGTTTTAGCAGTTAATTCTAATTTTGGTGTAAAGGCATATAAAGATCATAATATTAGAACTCCTAGTGGAGTAATGAGTAGTTTACCTGATGAAGGAACAGAGCTACATTGTGAAGTAAAACATGGTGGAATGGTTTGGGTAACACTCGATCCTAATCCATCACAGAGTGTAGAAAGCTGGACAGCCGGCGCTTTCGATTGTATTGCAGATGCAATCGATACAGAAGAGATGGAAGTATTTCACTATCATAAAGCAGTTATAGATACAAACTATAAACTGTGGCATGATACAAATAGTGAGTTCTACCACGACTTTATGCATTACTTTAATAGAGTATCAGGATTTAATGATGAATACTTTGCTAGAAAGAATATTCCTTTTGATAATGGTCACGTCAATGTCAGCAGTTTTACTGTTAACTATGAAGAATACGATGGGTTTGAGGATCGAGGTGAACTCTCATTCCCCAACTTACCACCGAACCAGTGGTACATGGTTGACCTCTTCCCAGGATTTAACTTCAACCTACGTGGCAGCGCATATCGTTCTGACGCGGTAACACCGTTAGGACCAAACAAAGTATTGATCGAGTTCCGTGGTTATGGACTCAGGAAAGATACACCAGAAGAAAGACAGACTAGAATAAAGCATCATAATTCTATTTGGGGACCATTCGGTCGCAATCTCCATGAAGATTTAATCGGTGTTGCAGGTCAAGGTACGACCATGAGAGAAGGTACCGAAGCAAGAAACATTCTACACGGCCGTCATGAAAATTCTACAATTCATGATGAAGTAGGTATGAGACATTATTATGAGGCATGGGGAAATATGTTAGGGGTAAACCCAATGAACCCTCTCACAACACAGGAGCTAAGTAGAAAAGCTGCATAAATTATCGGAGATAATTATGAAAGATTATGGTAAACGTGATGCGTTCGACAAGATAGACAAGTTCGGAGCACAATTGCTTGTCGCATTTGCATGTACAATAGCTTTATTAGTAGGACTTAACGTAGCATTTGCGGGGCCAAATGATTATAGTCCGCCACAAGAACAACCAACATGGGCAGAAAAACCAGTACAGTGTGCATCGCCTAATGCAGTGATGAAGCGTATTCAAAGAGACGATTTGCTGCCTATGATGGCCATGACTGGTAATGCACGTGTTGAAGAAGAGATGTACTCTTTACCATACGGATTCTTTTATAATCCTGATACGCAGTACTGGTTATTTGTAGAGTTTTTTTCACCGGAAACGTCATGCATAATTGGTGTAGGACAAGGTGTTAACTTCGATGTAGCTGAAGAACTCGGATCATAATAAGTAATTTACTTATATTCACCATCTAAATTGTAATGCTTAGCATTATGCTTTGCATATAGTATTGCAGAAAACAACCCATATTCCTTATAAAGTTTTTTGAACCAGTTTATGTAGTGCTTCATATCTGAAAAAAAATTCATTTTAAGTGCATTTTTTCCTTTACTTTACTGAAAAACTGTGGTATAATATATCTATAAAATGAAAAAAGAGGAGTTTTATAATGATTAAGTTTGAATTTCAAAATCCAGATCACAACGATACTTGGAGATTTATCATTGCGTTTTGTATGACTCAGCCTGAAGGTACACCTAATGTGGATCTTCAGCGTATGTTAGCTGAACAGTTCGGTATCGAAGCAAGCGAGACTGCTTGTGCACTAGCTGCAATCAGATTCTAGGAGATTATTATGGGACAAATTATTTTAGGTATCATCTTCATGTTTGCTATGGCATCACTGCCAATCTTGTTATTCATATGAGTCACGGAAGCGAAGTCATAGAAACCAAAGGCCATCACTTAGTTGGTGTCCGTTGGCCCGTTATTGGAAGTAAAGGAGATAAGTATTATGTCGAAATGGTCAACTACGGATTTGAGTGTGATTGCATTGCATATGCAAAGTGCAAGCATATCAAAGAGGTCGAGAAAAAAATCACTAATGAGTGCATTTTTTAGTTTACTTTTAAAGAAAACTATGGTATAATAGATCTATAAAATGGAAATGAGAGGAATATATAATGTTAAATAAATCACAAATGTCTAAGATTCAAAGCCTGTTTATTGAAGCAAGTAGCGATCAAATGCAAGAAATTGCTCAAATGTTCAATGATGCTCGCAATATCAAAACAGCTCGTGCTGCTAGGACTTTCAAAGTTGGACAGCATGTATCATGGACCGGTCGTAAAGGTGCTATGTCAGGTCAAGTTATCAAAGTTCTTAAAAAGAATATCCGTGTTAAAACTGAAGCAGACGGCACTTGGAATGTTGCTGCATCATTATTGAAGGCTGCTTAAATGATGAAATATTACTTATTAACCGCACTTGGCGCTGCTACATCAGCAGCTGCCAATTCACTAATTCTGCTAGGTATGACAACTAGCATTGTAATCTTGCTATATATGATGGAGAATAATAATGGCGCATGAAGTAGAAACAATGGCGTATGCCGGTCAGGTTCCGTGGCATGGTTTAGGTGTACCAGTCAGCAATGACTTAACACCGGTTCAAATGATGGAAAAAGCTGAACTGAATTGGAAAGTTCGCGAAGTAGAATCATTTATCGAGTTTGACGGTAAGCGTATGCCTACTGGTCAAAAGTCTCTGGTCCGTGAAACAGACGGCAAGATTCTTACTAATGTTGGTGAGAACTGGAATCCAGTTCAGAATGAAACTGCATTTGACTTCTTCCATGAGTATGTCATGGCAGGTGATATGGAGATGAATACTGCTGGTTCACTCAAAGGTGGACAGATGGTATGGGCTCTGGCTAAAGTCAAGGACTCATTTGAGATCCTAGGTGGTGATCGTATTGACTCATACCTTCTCTTCTCAAATCCACACCAGTATGGTAAGGCAATCGATATTCGCTTTACTCCTATCCGTGTAGTATGCAATAACACTTTGTCCTTGTCACTTGACAGCAAAAAAGATAACTCTGTTAAGATGGGACACCGTGTAGAGTTTGATGCTTCACAGGTAAAGCGTGCTCTTGGTATTGCAAAGGATAAGATGGAGACATACAGCGATATGGCTACCTTCCTTGCAGGTAAAAGATTTACACAAGACTCATATATCGAATACCTTAATGCTGTCTTCCCACGTACCGCAGACAAGCGTGTACAAGGTAAAGGACTCTCGGTTGATACACTATCACGTAATGCTAAGATTGCATACGATGTACTGGAAACTCAGCCAGGTGCTAAATATGGTGAAGGCTCATGGTGGCAGGCATTTAATTCAGTAACGTTCATTACAGATCATGTACAAGGACGTAATTCTGACAACCGCCTCTACTC
>Ga0181408_1000628_pt1 | contig 11342 bp, 1 predicted proteins | sample 31SPOviralmetaG_FD_130137 | JGI IMG/M metagenome (GOLD analysis project Ga0181408, IMG submission 130137) | Marine viral communities from the oligotrophic San Pedro Time Series (SPOT) site, San Pedro Channel, CA, USA - 31 SPOT_SRF_2012-02-16 | ecosystem: Environmental > Aquatic > Marine > Strait...
CGTAGGTTACCTTGGACCCACCTTCACCCTGGTACGCATAGGTCACGTTGTGCCACGTGTTCGCGGCGATTTGGGTATCGTCAACCCGAACGATCTCCTCGGAGTACCCCGACCCTATACTGAAGAGCTGTTGAGTCGTCGCATTCGCCTCCAGATTCGATGCGTTGATCCAAGTGGAGACTGTGTGTGGTGCATCCCCAACAAGTCCTAGGGAACCTGTGGTCACGTTACTCTCTGTAGACCCATCCAAAGTCCAGCAATTGTTTGTCGCGTCGAAGACCACATTGTTTGGGGTGATAGACTTAACAGATCCACTTGGGAGATACTTAGGGACGTTCCCGGCAGCCGGGTCCTCCCCATCGAAATACATCACGTAATTGTTCGACCGAACGGAATTGAACGTAGACTTTAGGGTTGTGTCTAGGGAAAGGTCACCGGGGGGTGCGGGCTCTTCGGTGCCGTTCCACCTCAAGTGTCGTATACCAATATAAGCATTACCACCACCCTTCGTAATAATCAATCTTAAATAATTGTAATGATTTGTATTCCCAGCTGAATTTGTGATTATATTTTCTATAACTGGTGGTTCTGGTGTTGAAAGTTCTGAGAATGAATGAATTAAATGCCAAGTCGATCCATCGGTACTTCCAGCGATTATTCCTGAATGTGGGAAATAGACAGATTTATGTGATTGTATATCGATGCTATTTAATTTAATTTTGTGTGGTAATTGAATAGTTGTGAAGACACCGTTATAGGTTACAGAACTCACAACCGTTTGGTAATGTGCAGATGGAGATCCTACTAGTGTTCCTCCCCAATACGCGTTATATAACTGAGTGGAATCACTAGACCAATAATGTGTTCCAGTAATGGGACCGGGTCCGGGAACATACATTTCCCATGGCGCATACTCTCCATCATTGTATTGTGCATTCGCCGAAATGGTATACCCACCTTGTGTGTATGTATTAGTCGTATCATTCTTATCAAATTTAGAGGCGTCAAAAGCAATCTCGGGAAACTTCTTGAGCGGCATCTCCTTTGGCTCCCTCCCATGAGGTCCCGTGTATTCCGCGAGGACGTTAGAACCTACCTTCACCTGGGCGTTTGAGGTGAGCGTAATATTCCCACCAATCTCTACATTTGAGGAGGCCACGAAAGAGGTGGTAGCATTTGCAAATTGGAGGGTATTGGAGGTTGTGTTCCCCACGTTAGAAACGGCGGCCAAATCAAAGGTTGGACTGACGAGAAGATTCCCGATTTTAAGTTTTTGTGCGACCAGGTTTCCTGTAATATTAACGGCATCCACATCGGTTGTACTCACATGAAATTTGTCACCTACTGAAAAATTCTTAGTTGGTGCTGAGTTAGAAACACTTATTTTTTGAGTCCCCCTAAATTCACTGGCACTCAAGATAGCGTTAGTTACCTCAAGAGTACCCGCCGGGGTATCAATGATAGGCATTTAATATAAGAGGAGGTTTTTTTAAAAGACCAAAACCCCTCGGGTTTTATTTGATACGGGACAATCGACGAAGTCGATTGGAACGGGTGGCTTGTTACAAACTGGAACACAATTTGTAAGAAGTTTGTTTTTTTTCATGTACGACCAGAGACCTTCGGTCTCAAATCGGGACTTAGCCACAATGGTACGTGCATCCCACGAAGGCCGCTATGTGCACCGCATTTGCGGAATCTGTTTGGGTGCCATCAGCTGTGAGATATCTCACCTTGTATGCCTTCTCAGTCTCTGTGGCGTGATCCTCCCATTGGATCTGCCCGTGCGCATCGAGTTCATTCTCAATCACATCAGTGACCCTTGTGTGGGCGACCGCCCCGGGGTAGTCTGAGGCCACCTCTTCCTCCACAGATTGGTAATAGACCATGTTGTAGAGAGACTGTGTGTTGGATTCAAGGTTAGACCATTCACCATGAGTTTTCGTGTCTGTAGTTGTTTGTGTGAACGTGAGCGTATACGTGTTTTGTGTATTGGCCTCGAGGTTCGAGTACTCCGAGTAGGTTACACCTGGAGGGTCGATAGAGACCCGATCCCACGCGTCACTTTCCGTGACATTCGCGGTCGTCGTGAGCGTATACTTCGTATCGTAGACCACATTACTGGTTTGGGTGTATGTTAAATTGTATGTATTTTGTGTATTGGCTTCCAAGTTGGACCATTCCGCGTAGGTGACATCCGAGGGCTTAACCGAAACTTTGGACCAAGCATCATCCGCGCCCACAGTGGTCGTCACGAACTCGTGGGGAACAGACTTTACTTTGTGAACATTCCCGAGATAGTAGGTCTGGATCACATTTGACCGAAGGATCTGTTGGACCGGTTGGGTCGCGGGCTCAAAGTCACAATCCATGGTGATCTTGGCGACCGTGTAATTGTGGAGCACATCGTCGGTCTGCTTTTGGCCATAGCCAACTACGTTAGATGTTGTGATGTAATCACCAGCCTCCAAGTTACCACCGATATTCGAGACCCAAATGGCACCTTCACCGACCGAGTTGATGTAGACACGAGTGTCACCCTTTTCTTTTGGATAGAATGATTTAAAAATACCATACGCATCACTTCTCTGTTCGGGGTCTTCAGCAGCCGATATAACACCGAAACACTTTTTATCTGTCGCGACATTCGAAAGAGATACTACGGGAAGAGACTCGTTTGTGGTAATAGCATTTGAACCAGCTTCAATACCACCACTCATCTTAATGTATTTATTTTGATCAGATGAGACGATGAGACCTTCTAAGTCACCCGCTTGAGAGAAGGGAACATCTTTGATAAAACACCTGTGCTGCCCGGTAAAATCATTAAACGTACTAACAACGTAACCAGAAGATAATTGACCACCGTATCCAGTTTGGGTTCCATTTAAAAGGTGTTCAAAAACAAATTCGTTTCCGGATCCAAGGCCAGTTGAAAGGTCATCGTCGAGACCCAACATCCATCCATGCCCTGGATCATCAATATGACCGAATTGTATACCCGCACCGGGTCTACCATTTGACCTGGATTCTGAATGTTGTACTATAGTGAGAGCTGGATTAAACCATTCTGATATTGGTACAACCTTTGGTCCTATACACACATGTCCTCGCACATCCAAATCCCCCCTAGGAGCTTCCCCATCCCCTAAGCCTATCCCGACCCGAGTCTTCGAGAAGTTCACCACGTGGTGGCCCTCGTCGCACCGACCCATATCGTAGAGGGTCTTGGCCTCTTCGGCGGTGAGGGCACAGTCGTAGAGTTTGAAGTTGGAGATGCAACCATTTAAATCGGAGCCGGTACTCCACGGAAGTCTACCTAACATTAACACCCTCTCCCGAGATTCATCGAAATTCAATGGACTCGCAGTGCCACTGATACTGTTGAGTAAAACCTTGGCCCCATTTACGTATAATAATTTGGTTGTATCACTTGATGTACCACCTTTGTACACTAATACAATATGATTCCATTCACCTTGTTTGATGGTGATAATATTCGTACTAGAATCATTAGAATAGAAATACCATCTTAAAGTCGGTGAACTAGAGTTGAATGCGAGAGTGGACGCACTACCTAGCACACCGGATGGTACTCCTTGACGGTCTCCTATATTCCATACCGCTTCTTCACCGTTTATCACACTACCCTTAACCCAACACGAAACACTATGTATCCAATCACCTTTCACCTGATGACTCGGAAGTTGAACTTCGGTGTAATCTCCTCCCGTGGGGTCAAACCTTAAAGCCTTCTCAGTCGCATCATAGTAGGCTCCACCTTTTAAACATCCATCAAACCCCCTCCCACTCGTATCCCGCACAGCCCCCTCGAACGTGGGGTTGGTCGAGGTATTGTATTCCACCACGAGCCTGTCCCGACGGGGTGTATTGTCCGCGTCGAGGTCCGGCCCAATTCGGGGAACTGTGAGGTTCTTGGTGAGGGTCAGTTGGCCATCGTGGAGGACGGATTGACCCTGCTCACGGGTGCCGAAATAGCGGAGTTCTTTTATGGATGTTGCATCTACTGTCAATGATACAGTTTTCAATACAACCATGGCGTATATTTTGTAAAAATTTTCAGAATTTACGGGGTATGATACCGCTGTTGTGTTATCGCCTATCGTATTACCACTGAACGAATGGATTTTTGTCCAGTTTTTATCGTCATTACTCGCCCATATTTCAGCATCTGCAGGTCCCTGCCCTTCTTGACCAACGAATTCATACCGAGCCAATTTAATATTAATTGGCATTTCAAGTTTAATCCATACACCCGGTGTAACGCCGTCTGCTAATACAAAACTGTTGTTTAGTGATGATGACATGTTGGGGGTTCTCGCGATACCGTTTGTGAAATCGCTATCAGACCTCCATCTATCACCATTAACAAGATTAGCTTTGTTAAAGGCTTTTATTGCACCGTATGTTGTTCCACTTAAACTATTGGCTGCAGTTGCTCTAAATTTCCCATACCCAGTAAAATAAGTTTCCCCGCCACCTCCACCAAAATTCGTCCCACCACTCATAACTCCGGGAGGAAACTCCTCCAAGTTGTGAGGCTCGTCGAGGACGGCGAGGCGTCCCTCCGGTTCCGTCGTCCCTATGCCTAGGCGACCTTTCTGTAAAGTCATCGAGGATTTGGCCCTCCCGAATTCATCCTTTTGGGCATCCCAAATCTCGAGGGCTTGGTCCTCCCCAATAAACTTATCGTAGACCCTAAAGTTCGCCACCTTGTCGATGTTCCCACCGCCGATTTGTATGGGAATCGATATGTCTTCTTGTATGCCGTAGTAATTAAGTGTTTGAAGTTGTATCGAACGACCGTTACTACCTCCTCCAGTTGCGTCAGCTTTTGTTACCTGTAATACCAAATACTTGTAATAAGTTGAGGTGGTCACGGGTTCTGTAGTGCTGCGCTTAGTTCCAAAAGTTGAGAGAGTTGTAGTAAATTCCGGTTTTACAACATCCCAATTTGAATCATCATTAGAACCATAAAGTATAGCTTTTTCAACAGCTTCAGCTCCCGGTGCTGTGACAATGAAAATTGAACTCACCTTTAGTTTAAAAGGAAGTTCTAACTTAATCCATTCACCTTTTGTAGTTCCACCAGGTGGAAATACGGCGCAATCGTTGGTAGGAACTCCTGTACCAGGTGTATATTTATTAGAGGACTCATTGTTCTGCCAGTGCCCACCAGGGACGCTAAAGCTGTCGTTAAATGCCATCCACCCTTCTCTCTGGTTGCGTGGAGCGTACTCACTACTCACCGAAACTCTATATCCCCTCTTCGCCGGGCCATTAAGGAGTTGTACATGTGGATACTTAAGTACCTTGGTCGGTTCGGGAAGGCGGACCAAGTCGTTCTCGCGGTGGCCGTATATCTTCACATTTTGCGCACTAAGATATTGATTACCACCACCATTTGTAACGACTATCCTAATATATTTATATCCGATTCGGGAAACACTTCCATTTGGTGTTATTGGAAAACCGGGGTCAGCAACGTCTGATGCGGTGGGTACATCGTTAAACACATAAATTATGTACCAGTTTACCCCATCATTACTACCAGCAACAACACCATCTCGCGGCATACCACCAGTAGCTCGTGGTTGCCACCTTACAACATCTACTTTTAATCTGTGTGGCATCTCGAGTTGTAACCATGCACCACGGTAATTTGTATCCTCTACAATTGTCGTTGTCGCCCCCGAAAATCTGTGATCATCACTGCCGAAGTTGGTCGAATACGCCGCAGCCTTAGTAGACCAATAATTATTGTCCACGCTAGTGTTAGTGTCATCGTCAAACGCATTTTCCGCACAATAGTTCGCGCTATATTCTTCCGATGAACTTGCTCTATACCCACCCTGGGCGCCGTGACTCGAAGACCCCGTCATCGCGAAGGGTGGGTAGTCCCCGAAGGTATCTTGGGCTTGGTCCTCGGCCACCTTACGTCCATCCAAGTAGGTTACCTTGGAGCCACCTTCACCTTGGTACGCGTAGGTCAGGTTGTGCCACGTGTTCGATTGGAGTTTCAAATCGGTTATGAGGTGATGTGTGGTATCTCGTGTGTATACATATACGGCACCTGTATCCGAGAGGCCCCCAACCCCTTCCCTGAGGTCGGTTCCTCTCGCCGCCACCATGACCTTCTCTCCATCATCAGTTATGGCAACACTTACACCGTAATGGTCATAATCGGAACTCCCAACGAACGTTTGGGGTCGCTGAAACAACTTCTTCTTTTGAGACCAAGATGAACCATCATAGTTGTGAATATAGGCTGCACCGCGGTTAATACCATCAATGTCCTCATACCTCGATCCCACAACAAGCTTCGTCCCGTCACCGTTTAGAGAAGCAGTCATACCGTAATTAGAATAGGCGTTTGAATCGGATGGCTGAAGTTTATTTTCATTGTTACCACTATTGTACCAAGACCCACTACTGTAGGTGTAAACATAAAGTGAACCAGTGTCAGAACCCCCTGTATCCTCATACGGCGCCCCCACAGCAATTGTAGTTCCGTCATTACTCATAGATACACAATATCCAAACTTATCATCAGCCCCTTTATTCGATGCTTGAATTTTCTCTTGTTGGGTCCATGCGTCAGTACCACTGTTGTAAGTAAATACATACGCGGCACCGATGTTTGTACCTCCTGTGTCATGCGTTGGTGCTCCCGCAATAATCTTCGTTCCATCACCACTCATACTGACACTGTAGCCTAAGGTAGCGTCACCACCAGTGGCAATATCTAACGCCTGAAGTATCTTTACCGATGAATCTTGGAATGACCCACTACTATATGTGTAGACATAGACTTTACCCTCTGACCCGGCCGGTGATTGCCCACCTCCTTCCCTGGTACCCACAGCAAGCTTTGTTCCATCATTACTCATAGAAAGATCGTGACCGTAGCGCTCGGTGGCGCGGTGAGCAGTTGGAGCATACATCTTTTGTGTTTGACTCCATGATCCATTACTGTACTCATAAATATAGACAGCTCCTTGGTCATAGCCATTTGTATCATCATAATGCGCCCCGATGGCAACCCTCGTACCAGCAGAGTTTATAGTAACTCCCCTTCCGAATCCCTGATCACCTGTTCCCGAAGCGGGCTCTCCGGGTAGTAATCTAACACCATTATCCCAAATTCCATTACTATATGTATATATATAGGCGGAACCGTAGTTCGAACCCACACCGGTATCATCTAAGTGCGCCCCTACAATCATCCTCGTCCCATCAGGGGTAATGTCCATGACCCAACCCATCTCAATACTTGCGGTGAGCACAGTAGGTGCAAGAATATGTACCGTCTCATACGTGTTACTAAACGCCGCACCGACATGATCTAATCTTTCCTCTGTACCTAACGAGAAGATACAAGAGTTAGACGCATTTGACACTAAATTAGAAGAATTGAACCACATAGAGAGGGAGTGGGGGGCATCACCTTCCAAGAAGGTATTGGCCTCGAGGGTCACATTAGATTCAACATTCCCCGAAAGTTCCCAGTATTTCTCCGCACTCACATAGGTCGTATGGGTGTTGGAAACGGTTGGACCCACGACGCGGTTCGTGAAAGTCTCACCTAAGCTCCCATTTACGTACACTTGGGCCCCAGTGGTTTGGGGTGTGTTCATTATGGATTTGAAGGTGGTATCCACGGAGGTGTCACCAGCTCCAAAATATTCGTAACCGTAGAGTTTTATTTCACCGATACGAACCTTATTTTGATCGGTATTAACTTGTGTAACAACTATGGCTATGTATCTGTAACCTTCAGTATCAGTAATCTCGTGAGAATTACCAGATATAGAAGGTGTTTCATTGGAAACATCCTTTAGTTCAGTCCATGATGATCCTAACACCGAACCATATATTTTATAAGATTTGGGAGCTTCTCTTGTATCATCGGCGTAAAGGATAAACTCGGTAACTTTAATTCTATGTGGTAATTTAAGTTTTAACCATTCACCATAGACTGTACCAGTTCCCAATTGGTGCGTTGTGCCAGTATAGGAGTTTGCTGGACTAGTTCCATCGTAATATGTACCAGATTTGGATGCCCAGCTGCTTCTAGACGTTATTCCATCGAATACTTTCCATGGATTGGCTGCACCGGATATATCATATGCTACCCAGTCGGCTCGATTCTTATCGACCCCCCCTACATCACCACCTACGAAATAGATTGTTGCACCTACTTGGAGTGAATCTGACCATATCCCAAATTGGTTCGCGGCGCTGTTTATGTTGGTATTTAAGTTGGTTGTAAAATTGTTTCCTGATAAAGTAATGGCATCATTAAAACTTCTTTGTTTAGGGATGAAATGTGTAAATAAGGATTCGTCAGAAGACGCCCCACCATTATTTCCGTTAAAGTTGTAAGATAATGTACCCGAAGATGTGGTGTGTTGTGCATCTTCGTTGAAAGTGGTAGAGTCGGAACCCATATCACCGTACATCCCAATAGAAAATGAGAAAGTGGGGTCATCACATTCAACATCAAGTTTGAATATTGCATTCACGACCCAACCATGTTTTATAGTAAACATTTTACCTTGATGAAATTGATGGTCGGTGTACACTACCCCATCTAGGCCGTTCACGAACGCGCGCCCGATCCCGTCCCCGAACTGGATATGCGACGCGGCTCCAGACGCGGGGTCATAAATGTACCAGCGACCCCAATTATCGAATACGTCGTTGCCCCAGTCACCCCATACATAAGCTGAACCTGATGGGCTCAACGTAGCACCCGCCTTCGGTGAGTACCCATTCGGGATCGCTATGGTGGACACGGTGACCATGTCTTTTTGGACAGTTTCGTGCGTTTTAACTTTACCCCTACCCTTGTCAAAGCCCACAAGATCCGTTAAACCCCTAGAATACAGGATTGCCTCTTGGTTTTCATAACTACTTGCCGTCACTGTATACCCCGCTTGTGTGTACGTGTTGGTCGAATCGTTACTGCTTAATTTCTTATAGTCGTCACCGAAAACAATTTCGGGATACTTTTTCAACGACGAAGATGCTGTCAAACCACCGGAACCCCTCCCATGAGGCCCATGTTGATCCATCACAGTTTCACCACCGGTCGCGGCTTGTTGCGCCATAGCCACCTTCCCCCCATCGATCGAGAAGGATTCCGTGAAGAGTTGCCAATCTTGGATGGCAACGTTAGAGGCTGCGACAGTTTGGGTGGCAACAATGGCATATTTCTTGAACTGTTCAGTAGAATTCACGGTGATTGTTTGAACGTTTGAATTTGTCACTGGATCGCGATCTTTCCAGTAACTTATTTCAGTCCAAGTAAGATCGTTGTTAGTTGCGTAAAGGTTCGCCTTTTCGGGGAACTGTTCACGTGTCAAGGGAGTCAATTTCATGTGACGAAGTGTGGTTTTATACGGGAACTCAATAGCGAGCCAGTCACCAAACTGTGTAGGGTGTAAATTAGAAAGTTGGGTAAGATTTGTTTGATGGAACACATTGGCTCCACCATAGTAGGAAGATTGTAGATTACCACTCACCCAAGCATTCGTGGTCCCATCAAAGGCGTTGAAAGTGTTGGAATTTGTAGCCAAGTTTGAAGTTGTAAGAGTGTATGTTCCATGATTTGCCACGGTAATAGTGTTTGAAAAGATGTCCGAAGGAGGTTGCTCAGATACGACGGCAAACTTGTTCATGAAAGTTCCGGAAGAATCTAGAAGTTCACCAGTAGTTCTGTCGTATGTTACGATATTTGCGGCCACGTCAGCAACCCTGAGTGTATCCACAAAGACATTTGAACCTGAAAATTTGAGTCGATCACCAACTTCTGTGTTCGCGGTACTTATGAGTTGTAGCGCGGTAACATTACCACTCACGACAATGTTGGAATTTGCTATGAGACTCGTCGTCGCGTTTTGGAATTGGACAACATTTGACGTCCCATTACTAGTATTGCATACATCATTTAGACCGTATGCGGGAGTAATTGAAAATACACCTAAGTTTAAGTTACTCGCCACAACGTTACCATGAACCGTTAGAACATTTGAACCTGTGTCATTTACATGAAGATTGGAGCCAACACTTAAATTGTGTGTAGGAGCTGTGTTTTGAATACCAACATTACTGTCAGTAATAACACCCGCACCCGCATATGCCGAATCTGAACTGAATTTAACTACATTCGAGGCAACGTTACCTTGGTTTACAATGGATTCGAAAGTTGTCGCAATATTCGATAGAAGACCACCATCACCTTGAAAACGTGTAGCTAGAATACGCCCATCAACCTGAATTACACTTTGTCCAGAAGTTTCTACGGTATTATCATCGACGCGGATTTTGTCACCTATACTTAAAGTGTGTGAAGGGGCTGTGTTTTGAATACCAACATTACTGGATGTAACGAGACCTACACCCGCATAATCAGAAGTTGAATTAAACTGTAACACATTTGCGGAAACATTTCCCTGATTAACAATATCACTTAGTGTCGTAGCAATATTGGAAAGAAATCCACCATCACCAACAAAAAATGTTGCTCCTACATTACCGGTAATATCTAGTACATTCGAAGCTGCACCATTTGCCGTCAAGTAAGAAGAACCTGAGGGCCCCACATGTAGGTTACTTAAAATTTCGACTTCACCAGTGAACGTCTGGATATTAGTCTTTACCATTTGTTATAGTACGATACTTTTTTTCTACAGAAAATCTTATACATTTGGAGAACATATAAGATTTTTGTGTGTTTGATAGGACTTTGTTTAGTACCCAAAAGTAGCCAATGTTGTCGAGGTTCCACCAACTCTTTCAACTACAGATACTACACTTCCATCTGAATTTGAAGACATATACTCTACAAATACATCATACCCATCCTGAGCATCTAAGGCATTACTGGTTGTTAAAGTAATCTTATTACCAGTTGTTGTAACAGTGGGACTCCAAGGATTTGTATTCGTTTGATCCCCGAAAATATTTTTAGTACCCACGGCTATGTTCTTCGTTGGGGTCTCCCCACTCTTACGTCCACCCGAAACTTCTAAAATCATTGTACTAAGATCCTCGTCACCATCTATGAGTTGTGCAGTAATTTTCGCATAAAAGATATTTGATGTGAAATTGATATCAACTAGGGGAGTTACACCCGTAGTAACAGTTCTAGAAACACTGTATGTCTTTTTAGTGACACCGCCAGTGTTTGTAATGAGACCACCAGTGACATAGACGTTATTACCTACGGTGAGGTTTGAGCTTACAAATGCGTTACCTACTACATGAAGGTTAGAATTGGGTGTCGCAGTTCCTAAACCAACACTCGCCGCAGATGC
>Ga0181408_1000629_pt1 | contig 11339 bp, 9 predicted proteins | sample 31SPOviralmetaG_FD_130137 | JGI IMG/M metagenome (GOLD analysis project Ga0181408, IMG submission 130137) | Marine viral communities from the oligotrophic San Pedro Time Series (SPOT) site, San Pedro Channel, CA, USA - 31 SPOT_SRF_2012-02-16 | ecosystem: Environmental > Aquatic > Marine > Strait...
AAATAATATGAGAAAATATGAAGAAAAAAATAATTATAACTTACAATAAAAATAATTTTGCAAATAATTATTAATTATTTTTTTTTATTAATTATTTTACTCTTGAATTATTGTTAAATTAAACTTAGGTTTATTTTGAGATCCATTGATATCATTTGAAAATCCAAACTTACTGGCATTTTGCCAATCCATCAATCGTCTTTTTACATCTATTTTATCAAGTTTTAATGTAGAACAATTTTCTTCTTTCCAACTTTCAAATGATTCAAATAATTCTTTGAAAGGGGTAAGTGTATTTTCGGACACAACCAAATCTTGTGACATCCACAATCCAATCATATCGTTTTGATTTTTGTATGCTTCTGTTTCCATCCTAATACAATCAGGAATATCATCTTCATTCATACCACCATCCATTTTCAACCATTCCTCCAATAACATGGTCATAAATATTACATCCCATCGTTTAATTTTTGTAGATAATAGTTTGTCTTTTCTAAATACTTTTTTATCTTCATCTATCAATTTTTCATCATCAACAAATCGTGATTCAAATGGATAAACTTGAACCCTTCTCCAAGCACCATTCGTTTTGTCATCAATAGTTGGTTTTTCATTACACATAAGCATTAACTCAAATTGAGGTTTGAATGAGAATACATCCTGATACAATTTTCTTGCAGTAATCACATCGCCACCGGTCAATTCTTTCATTTCACCCGCGTTGATTTTTTCACCTGAATCAGGTTCTTGCATATAACACAACCTAACTCCTTTTGTTTGTGCTTTTTCTGGACATGCAGCATTACTTGCTTTCCGTTTTTGAGTCAATAAAGTTACTGGAAGATTTAAACAATATTCACCAAGTACATTCCGAATCAAATCAATCAATATAGATTTACCATTTGCTCCACATCCCGTAATAATACTAAATCTTTGTTCTAGAACATTTCCAGACAATCGAGATGCTATGAATTTTATACAATATTTTCGTAAATCTTTTTTAGGTAAAATTTGATGGAAGAAACGATTGATATCACGACGAACAGTTATATAAAATTTGTTGTCTCCATTGTCCCATTTATCTACATCCCATGATTCTAATCCATTACTATCTATTTTTATTTTTCCAACTCTCTGTTGTATTATTTTTTCTAATTCTGTAACACGCATAGGCAATTCATTTTTATGTATTGGAAGATTTATATTATTAGACATTGTAATATAATCATCAGGCCATCCTTCTCTCAGAATATTATCTCTCATATCAAATACACAATTATCAAATCCCATAAGCATGGTATTGGCATCAAACTTATCAAGTACCTTTTCTACAAAGAATTTTATTTTACAAGATTCAATAATATTATTCTGATATGATACACTTTTCAATTTCTGATAAATACTATATGCTGCTTTCTGGTATCCATCATATGTTTTAGATTGAACTGCATCGCCATTTTCTTCACATTTATCCATTTCTTTTTTGAATAATTTATGGTATCCATAATATAATTCTTTCACACGTTTTGTAAGTTCTTTTTGTAATTTCCAACCACGAGGACATGCAACCCATTTTGTATCATTGAAATAATACCATAGATGTTTCAAATCCGCACAGATATATTCTCCTTTGTATAATCCATAAACAACTTCTGCAACATCATCATGCTGACCTTCATTGAAGATAGAATCCCTAATTTTCTTATCATTATTTTTTTCCATAATTTTATTATATTCATCTAGATTGTCCATTCGTGCCCACCAATGTAGAGTAGCACGTGTAAGTCCATCTCGTTTAAATCCATCCCAAAATTTCTGACAATCTGCTTCATCTTTGTATCCGGATCCTTTTTTACTAAATTCATCCCATAATTTAAATAATTCATCTCCTCCTATATTTTTTAAACACATTCCTAATCTTATCCATAAATCATATTCATTAGCACGTTTTACTGATAAACATTTTAAAACTGTTTCATATATATTTTCTAGTTCCATTTTTTTCAAAGTAACTGATGGTTTTTCTTCATTCTCATCATTTTTTACATAGTATGGATCATAGTCATTATCTTCTTCCTCATCTTCAAAATCAGAATCCATAAATGATACAGAGTTGGACGATGTAGATTTTTTTAATGGTTTGTCTATATATAAATTTTCAAGATTATTTTTGTAATCAACATCAATTTCAAATTTTTTTAGCAAACTCGTTTTTTCAAAAATTTCTTTTGAATCTAAATAATTTTCTACAATATTTGTATCATCATATTGTATAATTTTTGTGAGTAAATAAGGGTAATTATTTGCTTTACCACAACCATACATAAACCATTTAGATACATTCCCATCAAATATATTTTGCACATCATTAATAGGTACTTGTGAAGATGTTTCTGAAAAAATATCTATAATATCATTCTCCCGTTCATGTATTGTTTTCATAAAATTGTATTTGAATACTTTATACTCACCATGTATGTATGGAAACATAATATGGATTCCATCTTTCAACACTCCATCATTTTTATTTAGAATAGGTTTCTTTTTTTCCATAATCCAACATTCTTTATATTTTTCATCATCACATATTAAATATTCATCTATTTGTTCACGGAGTAATTTTACAATTGATTGTAATGTTTCATCCGTATATATTCTATCGGTGGTTCCCGTATCAGAGTATTTCAAATCAATATCTATGTAAAGTGGAGATATTTCTCCAAATGTTTCAGTCAATCCAAAATATATATTTTTTTCAAAAATAAATTTATAAATAAGTTTATTGAATTCATCTACTTTTTCTGGTGGAACATATAATGACCATCCGTTTTGAAAATAAGGCAATGTATAATCACCAGGAAGGGTAGAATGGGTTGACAACTCTCCATTTTTAGGATATTTTCTCAAAATATCGATAAGTTCAACCATCCGAATATATAAATCTTAACAATTTTATTTTTATATCAAAATTCAAATTTTTGGGGTACATAAAAAAAAAATAAATATGACGAGTATCCATCATAAAAAATAAATAATTTATACAAAAAAATATTTAATATCTATGATTTTAAATAATGTTATGTTTGATTTTATAAGACAATGATAATCCTGGATTTGAAATAATTGCAGATACTATTTTAGACTTTTCAAATGTAAATACTTTTTTATCATATCCATATTTTTTTAATAATACGGTACATGAATGACACGAATAACAAGGTTTAATATTTAATTTATTATCAAATCTCCAAATAAAAATATTTATATTATTTGATTTATAATTAGATATATCATAAAGTGCTCGTTGTTCAGCATGTAGAGAACACTTATGATGATTTATTCCGCAGGGTCGCGAGGATGAATATTTAAGTATCGTTTTCTTTTTTTTATCATACAATACATAATTAACGCACACTTTACAAGTATATTTGTCATATAGATTGGATATATCCACATTATGTTTAGATTTTAATGGCAATGCCATTTAATTAATATATATCATTTGTATTTATGTAGTTTTATTTATCAATCCATATACTTTGAGAGCATCAACTACTCTAGGAATTATTGATCTTGTACATAACTCATTCCAAAATTGACTATCATGATTATATTCAATAACACATGATTCTTCATTGTAATATTCTGTAAGAACTGTTTTTTTCATTCCGGTCAAAAACATATATGCTTCCAATTGGACTTTTTCATAAGGTCTCAACATTTTAAACAATCTCTTTGTCCGATTCTTTGATTCAATAATAGTATCATCTACAATTCCATCAACTTTTCCGCGAATCGTAATTTGAAACTTTCCTTCAGGATCAGTATATAATAGTTTTGTGTATAGTTTACTATTCCGTTGTCCAATCTTTCGTTTGAATTTGTTTTCATAACGATTCAAATTATGATATTCTTTCAAATTACCTCGTCGCATTTGCAAATCTTTTTTGATTGGAAAGTTCAATATCTGTAAAATATCGGGTAGATTTTTATCAATCAATTGTTTTGATTCCAATTCTGTAATATCCTTATTATATGAAGGAACTACAAAATTTTTGACGATTTTTTTTGCAATATAGTAAGGACTCGTAGTCCTAGGCAATCCCATAAAATCCGATATTTGTATCAACATTGGTGTTTGTAATGAAATCAAGCATTCTTCTAGTTTTGACTTTGGAATGTATTTTTCAATCAATTTATTTGATACTAATAACTCGGTAATGACTGTTTGTACTGAGTCATATGTATTGAATGGGGTAAGTTTAGAAAGCGATGAAGCAGTAATGTTAATCTGAATCATTGTAATCTTTTTTAGATAAAAATTATAAATAATATTATTCAAATTTATTTAGGGTCATTGTACTCTGTGATTGGTTCACGGCACATAGGACACGATTTATTTGTTGATAATGAATTATAAATACATTCAATACAATATGAATGATTACATTCTAGGGTAAATTTATCCCGAATGGTTTCTAAACATATCGGACATTCTTTTGTATCATAGATATTGTTTTTTTTTTCTAATACTTTTTCATATTTACTTGATTTGTCAAAATCAGGATCAAATTTCTTAAATTCACGTAGTTTATAATATGCAGTAATATTGAATCGTGTATCATATTTTACATATACCGGATTTTTAATAATCATATTATAAAATTTGTAAATTTCATATAATACTTTTTCATTACTCACATTACGATCTAGTAAATCGCTTATATATATGATACTTTTTTTAAAGACATAATTGGTTCGTGACAAATATTTGTCTTTGTAATTTTTTTGTTGTTGTTTTTTTTGAATTGATTTACTCAAATAGTAAGTACGAATATCCATTTATTATGTTGTTTATTTAGATTTAAAATATTCAAATTTTAATATGATTCACTCCCCTCATGATTCAATTGATAAACATATCCAAATACCATTATTAAAACATATCCACCAATGATACAACAAAAAAAGGGGTGATAACAATGTTTATCATAATCTCGTTCATTTGGATTTTGTAATAATGGTTCACCATAAACAGGTAAATTATGTGTAGGATATATCATTTATTAATATATTATAATATTATTATAAGTATTATAAATGGGTTATAGAAGAAAAAAAACAAAAAAAAAGCGTAAGAAGAAACAAAGGGGTGGAAATTGTATTAATTGTATGACTATAACATTATTATTTTTTATAGGTTTAATATTTTTAACTGGTGTATTTGATTATGGAAAAACGATTGACGATTATATAAAAATAACAGATACAGATATGGGTGTTTCCGAAAGTTTAGGAGTTGGATTAATACAATATGATACTAAAATACATCGTATATTAAATGATATGATAAATACTATTGGTAGCGATAGTGATCCATTTTCATATAATGTTCAGTTAAATGATAATTTACAAATAAATGATATTGAACCTTATTTAACGGAGGATCGCATACAGAATGAAAAATATAAATATGATAATGAACCTCAATCAATAATGAAATTTGGTAGAAGTGATTTTCCAACATCTAGAAATTTATATGGATATTATGATAGTAGACAATTTGCAAAAGAATATAGAAAAAATTGGATAGAAACAAAAAATACAAACCAATCATTGGTTCGTGAAAATGATATAAATATATTATTAGAAAAATTTATGCCAAAAATATTAAATATGTCTGATTCAGGAGTTCCAACAAATATAGAAATAAATGGAGCATCTACAATTATTTCACGAGGTATATTAGAAAGTGCAACAAATTTTCACCAAGATATATCTGAAACAGCATTGTTAGGGTCAGCAACTGCAGATAATGATTATAGAGTAATGATATTTGATAGGGATGATTCATATGATACGAGTTGGACAGATATAGCAACAAGTATAGATGATAAAAATGCAAATAAATATATTAAAACATCATTTGGAAAATATGATTTTGCGAGATTATTAGATTTTAATATAGATAAATCTAAATATATTGCATTGGTATTTGATAATAATAAGGTATTTCATAGAACTCCTCCAACGACATTATGGAAATGGGCGTTTGATAAATCCCCGAAACAAAGACGAGTGACACAAATCAGAATAGCATGGGATGATTATGAACAAGTAAATAAATCGTTTGAGGAGATAATGGATGGCGGGGGATATGTTATTAGATAAATTATAATAATATTATAAGTATTATCCACTTGTACTACCATCACAGGAATTTACTTTTAAACTGATATAATATCCTACACAAAAGACAATAGTATGACTAAGTACTAATAAACATTTATGACAACATTTTTTTTGTTTACTCTCATTACTTATTTCATATAATAATGGTCCATCTAATTTTTCACGTGGCATTATAAAATATATTACATAAAAATAAATTTGATTAAATATATAAAATATATATAGATAGAAATTATTTTATAGATATTGGTAAGAACTCATTAAATCAAATTGAGTTTGACAATAAAAATAAATTAATAATATAACAATATGAACACATTTAAAGATTTATATGTATTTCTACAAAAAAATAAATCGTCAGATATTACAACTTGGTTAAAAAAACCATGGGTAGGCAAAGAAAAACAAGAGTCATTGCTAAGATTATTTGCAGGACTAGGATTAATTGATAAATTAAAATCATATGATATATGTAAAGGTAATTTTAATGAAAAGACTATAACAAAAATGAATAGTTATAAAGATGTATTTTACAAGAATAATAAGATTCTTAATCTAAAAGATAAAGGAGATTCATCTGACCTAACGGGTATTTGTAAAGAAAATGAAAAGCATATATTAGTGACAACATCAAAATCTCTAAAAAAAGATCAAGTAGGTAAATTAGATATTGAAAAAGTATCATATCATTTCGATGAATATGAAGGTTATTTAATATCATTATGTATTTGTATCAAAGATGAAAATGAATTTAAATTAATGAAAAATAGAATTGAAAAAACTAATATAAAATTAAAAAAACATATTGAACAGGACGATACAATTATTATAGATTGGAATGATTTGAATCAAGCCTATCATCAATTCAAAATATCTTATGGAAAAACATTGTTGGATAATATTATTAATTCAAATAAAACTACATTGTGTTTAAAAATGCATCAAGATCTTAGTGTGTTAAAAACATTAAGAATGAAAAATAGTGGACGGGAAAAAATTTTATGGGGTCATATTCAAAGAAGTGGAAAAAGTTATATTATTGGAGGTTGTATTATTGAAGATAGTAAAGATAAAGATGAATGTAATTATTTGGTAATTACAACAGCACCAAATGAAACAATAGAACAACAAAGTAAAGTATTTGAATGTATTCAATTAACAGATTTTAATATTATTGTATTAAATGGTAAAAATAAAAAACCTGTATTAAGCAAACAGAATATTATTATTTGCTCTAAACAATTTTTACAGACTAAAATAGATAAAAATAAAATTAGTGAGGAAAAAACAAAAAGTATTCCATGGTTAAAGAAAATGTCATTTGATATGAGATTTATTGATGAAAGTCATAATGGAGGAACCACAGAATTAGCACAAAAAACATTAGACTTTTATGGAAAAGAAGCATTTACAATCCAAATTACGGCAACATATTCTAAACCAATAAATGATTACAATATTCCAAAGGATTGTTGGATTTTATGGGATTTAGAAGATATCAAACTTTGTAAAAATATTACAAATAAACATAGTATAATTAGATTAGTAGAAAAACATAGCGATTGTATTAAAGATATAATTTCAAAATATTCTCAAGATAATATAATTAGTGAATATTCAAAATATCCAGAATTGTGCTTATTAACAGATGAAATTAAAGAGGATGTTGTATCTGAAGTAATAAGTTCTACGCAAGATAATAATTATGGATGGTCTACTGATGCTTGTTTCCTCCTTAAACAAGGTAATGATAAAAATAAAGAAACCGGGAAAAATGAGATTATAACTAAAAGTGAATTTCAAAATGACTCAGAAAATTTAAAATTATGGTATAGAATATTTGGGAAAAAAGGAAATTTTGGTATTCCAGATAAAGAATATCCAGATGATATTGTATTTATACAGAGAATAAAAAAAATATGTCAAAATCCCGAAATAGACTCGCGATTTATTGGAGAAGGAGATTTTCATGATAAACCTATGATTATTATGGCATTCTTACCTCAAAATAATATTGATAAAATTTCGAAAGCAACAATTAAACTTTTAGAAAAAAATAATGTTATTCCAGACTATGAAATAATTGGTATAAATAGTAAAACAACTAGTAATCCAAAACAAAGTATAGAAGATGCTCGTATTAAAGCAAAAAATAGTGGGAAAAAGGGAGTTTTGGTATTAAGTGGGAAACAATGTAGTCTTGGTGTATCAATTGATGATTGTGATATAGTATTATTATTAAATAATACTATGGGATTTGATATGGTTTATCAGATGATGTTCCGTTGTATGACAGAAGGAAAGAATAAAAAATGTGGTTTCGTGATAGATTTAAATATTCATAGAGTAATTGAAACTTCTGTAATTAATTATGCATCATTGATAAAACCAGATATTCATCCAAGAGAGGCTACAAAATTCATTCTACAAGAAAGACTTATAAATTTAAATGGTGATCATTGGATGCCATATTTTGTTGGGAATGATGATTCAAAGATTACAACATTATGTGATAATATCTATAATATATATTCATCTAATACTGAAAAAGCATTAAATCATTTCTTAGATCGTCTTCGTTTTAAAGAAATATTGCTTACAAATGAAGAACAACAAATATTTAATGCTATGTTTAGTAATACAAACCCTACGACAAAACAGAAAGAACTATTAGATAAATTAATGGAAGATGACGAAGAAGAAGAAGAGGAAAAAATTAAAGAGGGTATTGAAAAAACTAAAGTTAATATAGACGATACTAATGATACATCATCGGAGACAAGTAATGATGATAGTGAAGAAGAAGAAAAAATAAACTATATGGATATTCTAAAGCATATTATTCCTCTCATATGTTTATTAACTATTCACGATGAGAAATCATCATTTATAGAAATGTTTGAATTAATTGAAAATGATGAATATGTGTATAATATTTTAATTGACCAAACTAAAAGTTGGTGGGGTAAATCAATAGATTCAAAAATAATAAAAAAGTTTATCAATGTGTATATAAAATATATGAAAGATGATAAAGAAACGAATCAGATTATTAGAACAGTTAAAGAACTATTTATGAAAAATATTAGTAATTCTAAACAATTATCAGAATTAATTGACAAATATTTAGAAGCAACTGAATTAGAGAAAAGTGGAAACGCAGAAATACCTACCCTATTTAAATTAAGAGAAGTGTCACTTAATAAAATACCGAATGATTTTTGGAAAACACTAAAAAAAATTATTGAACCTAGTTGTGGAAAAGGAGGTTATATTGTTGATATAATTGATAAATTTATAATTGGTCTTAAAGAGGTTATTCCTGATGAAAAAGAAAGATATAAAACAATTGTTGAAGAGTGTATATATTTTAGTGATATTAATCCTACAAACATCTTTATCTGTAAATTATTAATTGACCCTTATAATGAATATAAATTAAATTATAATGAAGGTAATACAATGGAATTAGATATTACAAAAACAACAGAACATTGGAAAGGCGTTGATAACTTTGACTTACACGTATGTAATCCTCCGTATGAAGAAACATCAGAAGGAAAAAGAAAGGCATTAAATCATAACTTGTGGTCTGTATTTTTAAATTGGTCTTATGAAAGATTAAACAAAGATGGTATATTAGTATACATAACACCGACAAGTTGGATGTCACCGACAAGTAAAAATAAAGAGATATTTTATAAAAATCATATATTATATTTAAATGTGAATGAATGTAAAAAATATTTTAATGTAGGTAGCACATTCTCATATTATGTAATTAAAAAAACAAATATAATAGGTGAAACAGTAGTTGAATGTGAATATAATAATAAAATATACAAAAGTATTTGTAATCTAACTGATCTAAAATATCTACCTGTTTTTACAACAAATGAAACAATCAATATAATAAAGAAATTTATGAATAATGATTTAGAAAAAATATCATTTGGAAGACAAACAAAATATCATAGTTCAAGTAAGAAACATTTATTTGGTGATAAAAGTAATATATTTAAATATGAGTTTAAGCATACAAAGACAAATACTAAATATTGTAAAGAAAAACACCCCTTACAAACACAAAGCAAAATATTACTAAATATATCTGCATATTTAAATCCTACATATGATGAAGGATTATATGGTTTTACTGAATGTCAAATGTATTTATTAACTGATAAAAAAGAATATGTCAATATTCTTAATAGTAAATTATATAAATTTGTATTTGATATTTGTAAATGGTCTGGATTTAATAATGAGAAAGTATATCATAATATACCTTTTATAGAAGAAACTAAAAGTGATGATGAGATATATAAAATATTTAATCTTACAAAAGAAGAAATTAAAATTATAGATTGTTTAATCTAATTATGCTATAATTACAAATAAAATTTATAATTATTAATACTATTCAAAAATTTTTTATCTAGTATAAATTTGAAAAATCATATAAAAACATCCCAGAAAAATACTATACAATGACCTCCTATACTCTCAAACCTTACTCCAAACAACCACATGATTATCAAATGATTAAAGAAACTCCAAATACAAAAAATGCAAGAATTGGATTACAATATGGATTGACAGATTCAGAATTAATGTCCTTAGATACAAAAATGGATGATTTAGATAAACGAGGATGGGAATTTGTAGAACATTCACCAGAAAATTTACAAAAATTAATTCCAAATACAAAAAAGGGTAATTCACAATCGTGGAAAATAATAGTTATTATATCACACGAAGTTGGATGTATCAAAGGAGCATTACGTGGTAAAGACAGAACTATTATGTTAATGTCATCATTGAGTCCTAAATGTCAAGAAGATTATGAAAGTGCATTAATACGATCAAAGGATACGGAATGGAAAATATGTCAGGCAAAAATGATAGCACCTCTGTTCTTTTGGCGTGAAATACAATATAGATTATAGATAAAAAATCCCTCCCATCACAATTAAAATTTTTTATCCTGTAATATATTCATTGCACAAATAATTTCGTGCCATTATATCTCGTAGTTTATTTGGTGTATCATTTAATTCATCTAGTAAATTTTTACGAGATTTTAAATCAGTGGTATCACTATTACACCTTCTAATATATTTTTTAGGAACAGGTCTTTTTAT
>Ga0181408_1000633_pt1 | contig 11291 bp, 14 predicted proteins | sample 31SPOviralmetaG_FD_130137 | JGI IMG/M metagenome (GOLD analysis project Ga0181408, IMG submission 130137) | Marine viral communities from the oligotrophic San Pedro Time Series (SPOT) site, San Pedro Channel, CA, USA - 31 SPOT_SRF_2012-02-16 | ecosystem: Environmental > Aquatic > Marine > Strait...
GTCCATGTGCTAGTATAGATAGCAGGTTGTTGGCTTATTTCGATAACCTGCTGCGCCCGTATTGTGCTGCTGCCAACTACGCTTGTAGCAGCCACAACTTCAGACTCCGGTGCTAGGTCAATACTTGTGCCGCCAAAAATTGTGCGTGCGCCTACTGTGTCAAAAATTACCCGGTATGACCCGGCCGCTAACTTAGTAACTACTACAGTTGAGCCAAATGCGCCTGTATTGCTGTTTAGCGCATTTAGTGCATCCTGCACCGCTTGGCCAGATGCATTGTATGCAATTGGTGCTGTTGTTTCAGTTGCGGCCGTCAGCGTAAATGTGCCAGATGTTGGTGCTGCGCCCTTAGCTGATACTGCAACAGCCAAGCTGACGCTACTATCGCCACTGCGCAAATCAAAGCCACCATTTGAATTAACTAATGACAACTCTACATCTAAGGTTTCGCCCTCTACAATTTGTGGCAGCCGCACTACTTGAGTAGGCCGGTTTTTATTAGCAACCACATTGGCTGTTAAATCCTTTAAATCTGTATTTATAAAAATCTCAGTTGCCATATATATTGTTTAATGTGTTTTTGTCGTTTTGGCAATAGGTTGAATTTAGTAAAAATTATACAACTGCCCGGTGTTTGTATTGATTTAAAAATTTCTACGTCTTAAATTTTATTTTGTTCAAATATTCTTTTCTTTTTTTGCATTTACCACACTGCTGTATATTTGTGCCTGCAACTTTATCAATGGCCTTAGCAATTGGCTGCGCTATTGTTTCAACTAAATCACCTAAACCTTTATTTTGTTTATCATGGACATCATAAATGTCGCTAGGTATAGTTGCTTTAGTTTTATGTGGCAAAATTATGCCTTCTTTGTGTTTATTATTTGCCATATTATTCCGCGCATTCCATTGGGCTAGTTTTAACAACATAGCTTTCTTTAATTCTATATTGTTTTCCGCTTTGTTCTGTTAAGTTAGTAGTTGGTGTAATTACTTCGCCATCAGTATCCCATTCTTCAGTAGTAGGATCATAAAAAGTATCTGGATATGAATATATGCTCGTGCTAAAATCTTGTGTTTTAAAATCTGAAGCAGGAACATTGAGCGATCCACCAACAACTTTAAAAATGTCATCAGCAGTAAATCCTGAAATTTGTATTGGTGTATCCTCTTGCCAGTTTGCTTCTGCGCTCGGTGCTTCTCCTGCGCCATAATTTGCTAAGTAATCCCTATACTGCAGACGCAAATATGCCGTATAAGTTTCATCTACTCTTAAATTTTTAAATATGTAAGCATATTTTACATTCGTTTCGGTAGCTGTCCCGCTTATGCCTAAAGTGCTTGCGCCACATGGCACAAAACTAATTTGGGCTGATCCTTCAACTGGATCAGTATTTGGGATCGTGCATAATGTTACGCAACCGCCTCCATATTCCTGTGTGACACTACTATCGTCTACATCTATGCATGGAGCAAATTGAAATTCAAAATCTGGTTCTTCACTTGGATCGCAAGACTCTGCATAGCTCCAGTTATCAACAAACACCGCTGGATAACTTGTGCAAAAATTACTGCCGCCCTCCCATTCATCTGATGTAGCATCAGCATTAATTATTGATACTTCGTAAAATTTTGTTCCATCAGGATTTTCGGCAGACACTTCACAAGTTGTTACATCATCAGCAGTCACAGATGCTTGGCCTGTATAACTAGTGTTAATAGTTGGTGTATTATCATCGCAACTGGCTGTTTCTGTTTTTGTTAAATCTGTAGTTATCTCAAGTGTAAGATATTGCTGCCAAAATTCCGACAATTCTGCATCATATCCAGTAGTTGTTCGACTGTTGTAATATCTATTATTTGAAGGATTAGCAATGCCAGATATTCTTTTTGTTTCTGATGTGCTTTTATAAACTGGTTCAGCCACGGGGCATGGGCAGATAGATTTAAAATTTTGATTCTGGCCACCTGTAAACCACGTTGGCACATTGCAACAAAACCTATAAAAATAATTTTCCTCAGTCATCAAATTTAATTAATAAAGTCACTTCTTCTTCTTCGCCATCTATGCACATATTAACTAATGTTTCAGTATAACCATCTGGTATGCCACCACCACCAGTATCGCCACCAGTATATGAATTATCTGTAATACCGCCTGTTGTAACGAGCGAGGATTGTATTTGGCCAAATGTAAATTCTGGAGCTTCGCCATTTGCGCCTTCGCGCACCGACATGTTAATAATTGAATTAAGGGCTTCAATAACTTCATTTAATTTTTTGTTTTTGGCCAAAGAACCATTTTTTGCATATTCTATACTCATAATGCTTTTATTTTTACATCAGCTTTTTGAATGATGTTTCCTGCATATTTAGTAACCTCACTTGAAATAGTTAAATAACCAGTTTCTTCGTCATCATCAATCAATGCTTGATATTCAGTAGAAGTTGGCACAGTTCCAGAAGTTAATGTTAAAGAGCTTGGTTTAAATACGTCTGTTAATGTTACGTCATTAAAATTGTCTGGCATTGAATAAGAATAAGTTGTAAAACTTCCTGCTGATAAATTTAATGGTTTACGAACCGAATGTGGTGCAACAGTAATTGAACCACTTACAAATGTTCCTAAACTTGCCAAACCTGCAACAACAACTTGTGAAGAACCTGTGCCGGCTAATGCAATGTAATCACCACCGCTTGTTAAAGTAACGCCTGAGCTATCCTCCGTTGTTAATTGAATTGAAACAGTATCGCCAATTACTGCCGCTGTTGATGCAGTCACAGTATCGTTTCCACTAATTCCTGTAATTGTGCTAGTAGTGCCACCTGATGAGTTTGCCATGCCCGGATAAGTGTAAGCTGTTGTGCCTGTCAAAATGTTGCTTCTAGTTGCCGGAATGGTTGCAAATCTCCTGTCGAATCTAACTAATCCACCATCTAATTTTTGTCTGTTAAAATCTCCAACGTGAAAAGCTGAAGCATTAGCATAGCCTGTTGCCAAACCAGTAAAACCTGCACTTTCACCTAATGGAGTATCCAAACCAATTGGGGAGTAATTTACGTCATTAACAACGCAAATAATGTGATAAATTTTGGCTGTTACATCGCCTTCATGTGTAAATGGATATTCTATATAAGTTCCTGCATCAACTCTTGCAGTTTGAAAACCATTTGTAATTGATTCGTATGGTAATGACATAATTTTTTATGGATTTTTTTGAATTTCTAATAAAATTTCCTTTGTGTTTGCAGCTGTTTTTACAGCTGTTTCAATTAACCGCGCTGATTCTGCTGTTGATGTGTCACTTGCTTCTACACCACTTGGTGTAGTTACAGGTTTGCTTGTATCGTCTACACCTTGGCTTATGTTTTTGCCAACTTCAATTGTGCGCTGATCCATGCGCTGATCTAAATCTAACGCTGATTGATCAACATCCAAGATTGCAGGCACTTCAACTTGTGGCACTTCCGGCGTTTCAACATCCAAGATTGCAGGCACTTCTGCTTCTGGAACGTCTGGTGTTTCAACGTCTAAAGTTGCAGGCACTTCTATTTCTGGAACGTCTGGTGTTTCAACGTCTAAAGTTGCAGGCACTTCTGCTTTTTTTGTGTCTATGCCGGCATGTTTTTCTCGTAGTGTCATACGATAATCTAAATCCTGCTGCCGTTGCCTTTCTTGCGCACCAATTTCGGCTGATCGTTCTTTGCGCTCACGCTTTCTGCGCTCTTGTGCTAGTTTTCTTTGCTTTGTTTCTTCAGCCCTTCTTTCACGATCTGTAATAAACCCAGATTGGTTTGTGTCAGCACCAGATTCGGCAGCTTGCAATTGTTTAGCTAGTTTAACTGCTTCAGCGCGACTTAAATTAGTAGAATCTAAAATATCTTGCGTGCGTTCTTCTAAATCCAATTGCATCTTAGCTGCATGCGTTGCCGCGTCATCCTGCGCAGCTTCAGCACGCATTAACTTTAGCTTTCTTTCACTCAATGCATCTTGCCTGCGCTTTTCTTCTGCTTCCTCTTTTAAGCGTATTTTTCTTAATTCATCTTGTTCCGCTTTGCGTTCTGCTGCTGCAGCTTCGCGTGCCGCTTTTTCTTTTGCTCTTAATTTTTTATCTGCAGCCGCCTTTTCTTCACGCGCTTTTTTTTCAGCTTTTTGTTTTTTTTCTATAGCATCTAACTCTTTACGCCTAGCTATTGCATCGGCAATGGCTTCTTTTTCGTCTGCCTTTGCCTTATCTTCAGCTTCTTTTTTTAACAATGCAGCACGCTCTTCAATTAATTTATTTTGCCTCCTTTCAACTGCTGTTGATTTTCTACGGCCGTTATTTTTGCTAATTGCTCCTTCAGCTTCTAATTCTGCTCTAGCTAGTGTTTTAAATGCATCCACAGCAGGCATTACTAAACCAATAATGTTACCAGCCAACACTGTAACTTTTTGCATAAATCTATCGATGTTATCTTGTGCCTGCACCAACGCTTCAATAACTTCTTCTTCCATAACACGGCCTGCGGCTGCTGCGCCATCGCCTAGCGTTCTAAATGCTTCGCCACCATTTTGTAGTAATGGTATTAGCATTGTTGCATCCGATGCTATTGCTTCCATGTAAAACACCATGTCTTGGTGTGGTATGTTAGCTTTTTGCAAATAATTAAAATACTTTTGCAATGAATCTGCGCCATTAAGGCCAATAAATTCTTCTTTAGTTGCGCCAACGGCCGGTGCTATTTGCTCAAAAAAATCAACCATTGCACCGCTATTAGCCTGCATAAAGTCACCCATTTTGTCGGATGTATCTTTAAAAATGTCAGCTAGTTTGCTTTGGTCTATGTTTACAGTTTTGGCTGCATCAGCATATTTTTGAAATTCAACAACGCCTAAACCAGATACTTGCGCCAAAGTTTTAATTTCTTTTGCAGTAGTTAATGCGCTACGGCCAAAATTAATCATCGCACCGGCTGCACCGGCCGCGCCTAAAACTGGCAATAAACTACCCTTTAAAGTGCTTGCAAACGTGCTAACGGATTTTTTAGATGCTGCTATACCGCGCCTAAAGCCGCTAGAATCTAAATTTAATTTGCCTTTTAATTCAGCTTTCTGTGCCATTGTTTAGTTCTTTTATAATTTCTTTTTTAATTGTTTTAATAATTTCTGGTTCAGCCAATTTATAATTTGGTATAGTTGCGATCCTAATTGCTTTTTGTAACTGAAAAACTCTATTTAATGGCCATGTTAAAACATTTGTTGGATTCTGTCCATAGCGTGCTGCCACCTCGTCGATTGCGCTAACAATGCCACTAACTGCATCTATTTTATTGCTGCGGCTAAAGCTGTTGCTTTGTTGGCTTATATTTTTTGGCAACTCTTGAAATGCCTCACTTACATGCTTGTAAACAACTTTTAAATAATGGCCGGGTTTTGACTTACCAAATATGTAACCAATATTTTTTTTTGCTTTGTTACTTCGCCAACTAGATTTTGAAGTGTATTTTTCTGAGTTTCGCCATAGGTATTGCATTACATCTTCATCTGTAGGTATGCCACCGCATACAAATTTATTCTGTATTATTTGCAAATCAACCCATGCTTTGCCAGTAAGCGGCAAAAGCAAAATTTTGTTATTTTTATTTTTGTTTGATATAGATGACCAAGCAAGCAACCTGTTTTCTAAAATTTTATTTTTAGCAAATTCTAAATCTTCTGCTAGTTGGTCTATCATTATAAAAAAAGCCTTGCCCACCAATTGGGCAGACAAGGCTATAGTTAATAAATTTAATTACAAAAATTAAATGGTTTTATTTGTTTTTTTTTCTTCAGCTTTTACCGCATGACCACTTTTTAACCAAGGCTCACTAAACATTTTGTGAACGTTTACTGTAGTGCCTGCTTTTGTAAGCACGTTGTTAATTAATTTATCTACTTTTAATGTAATTTTCATATATAGTAGTATAGAAAAATTATGTTGTTGGTGGTGTTACAACTGCAACAATGTCAAATGTGTCAAACGCGTCTTTGTCACGATTTACAATTGTATCTTTAACAACCAAATCGTGCGCTGTGCCTGAGCGATCATAATCATAAGTAAAGGTTGTGCCTGCTGCCGGTATGCTCGTGCTTGTATCAGCACGTTGGCAAGTAATTGTTATTTCAATTGGTTCAGCATTTTCTCTAATCATGTAATCAGATGCGTCACCAAATTGATCTGTGCGGCTAATAACTCTGCTTTGTGCCGTGTTGCCGGATACGGCCTCAACTATGTGAGTTCCATCGCACGATACTGTTTCAAAACCTTGTGGAAGGTTAGTTTCTGATGAATATGGTAATGACATAATGTTTTATATATATATTTAGTTAAGTTAGTTAAGTTAGATTAAGTTAGATTATACTGTTGGCCATGCATTTGACAACACAGAAATTTGGCCTTCATAGCTCAGTGTTGTTATGTCAAATACATCTTCTGTTTCGTTTGCTGACCCGGCAGGGCGCAAAAATTCAATTTGGTAGTGTGCTAAATAGTTTTCTAGTGCTGATCCTTTAGCTTTAAGCATGCTAACCCATGTGCGCAGCAATGCAACAATCTCCTGCTGCCTTGCTCTGACGTTTTCGGTTCGGCTGCCTTCTTCATTGTGCCGCCTAGTTTGCACTACAAATTTTAACTCAAATTCATATTGATCGTAAACCTCTGTAGTAGCACCACCCGGTGCAAGATTGTAATGGCCTGTTACTGCCCCTAAATCCATTGTAACGCCAATATAGTCATCTGGCAGCGTTTCAACGTCATGCTGCATACGCACCTCTAGCATTTGGTCTGCTAACCAATCCTTAAAAGCAGCTTCTACGTTGCCTTCAAAGTTAAACAACTCAGTATAAGATGATGCAGGCATGGTTTGTTTCTATATGCAGTAATTGCTTTTGTCAATTAGCGCACTTTCCAACCGGTTTTCTTGGCTGCATCTTTAAACAGAAATTTTAGCCGGTTTTCCATAGCCTTTAAACGGCCTTTTTGCACAACAGCTACCATACTAGGCCTAACATGCTGCAAACCAAATGCCCGGCATTTAAATACGGCCGTCCAACTGCCCTCTAACTTAACGCATTTTGCGCTTCCATGCGCTTTTCCCATCTGTTTAGCAATCCATGCCGGTATGGCATATTTAATGTTTAACATTTTAACTGCAGTAGCTAATGCACCTTTAGCAGTGCCAACATCTGCCTTTTCAAGTGCATAGTATTTTTTAAATAGTTTTTCGCTAACCCACATTTGCTCAAAACCTTTTAGCGATCTAGGCCGGCCAGTGCGGAAATTTCTATGCTTGTTGTGGAAGTTTTTCATTTCATCTATGCTTTTGGCTACGCCTGCGCCAATAACTTTTTTGCCTTTAAATATTTCGCCACGCTTAAATTTGCTTTCTGCCCAAGTATAAACTGCAGCATTTGGCACAAAAAATAACTTTTTTAAGTCATACATAATAGCTAACTGTCCGGCTTTATCGTCTGCCTTGCTACCCATTTTTTTACTTTTGCCTATAGGAAAAGTTTTATATGGCGGCACAAAACGGCCAATGTCGTTTACAAATGCAGCACCTTGTTCTTTAACAAACTTTTTTTCCTCAACACCAAACTTTTTAGCTAACTTGCGTATTTTGTGCTGAAATACGTCATCATCCAGTGTTATAAATTTGCCTGTAGCTATAGTGCTTTTAGCCATCTAATTTTGTTTCGTTTCGTGCCGTTATCTCTACGTTGCCGGTGCTAATGCTAATTTGAGTAATAAAAAAAGTTTCGCCTGTGGCTACACGGATAAACCTTTCTTTTTTCTTTGGCACTACATTAACATCTAGTAACGCCACTACCAGTTTAGTTTCCGGATTGTCTAGATCACCATGCTCAACCATATCCCACTCGCTAATTTGCTCATCAAATACCGCGTTTACTGTTTGGCCGTTTATCTCAACGGATTCGCCCATGATGTTTGCAGCATCATGGCATCCTATGTTTAGAAAATCGTTAAAATCGCTCATACACTTGTTTTAGTTACAAAATGGCATTTTGGCAACACACGAAAAAGACCGCCACCTACTATTGCAAATGACGGCCTAACACGTTTACAACAACACCCCTATTGTGTAATAACTTTTTTTGCTCTTTTGCGTTTTGGCTTTGGCTGCACATCTTCAGCAGTAGCTTTAATGTGCTTAAATTTGTCCATATGGCCTTTACGCATATAAACTAATTGACCGGGTTCTGTGCAATCCTTGTAGGCCTGTAGGCACTCTGTAGGGTTTTCTGAACATACTAAAACAGTAATAACGCCCTGTGGCGATCTATGTAATGTGGCAGATGGTTTAAACATAATAAATTTAGGTTAAAAAAAAGCCGCCACCTGCAATGCAAATGACGGCCTTTAAATTAGCAATTAAGCAGACTTAACGCGGATGCCATAATCTACGCCCTTAGCTACTCCGTAAAGTAGGTTGCAGTTGTAGTATAGGATGCCATCGTTGTCGTAGAATCTACGGAATTGAACGGGAAGCCCAAGGCCGGGTATAACTACGTTTTCAACTTCAATACCTGCATTTTCAGCAAGCTCAGTATCAACACTGCGGCCGGCCATGAGAAGCGCATTGCGTTGGAAAGCAAATGCAGCCAAATCATCGCTGTTATTGTCAGCAAGATCGGTTTCATAAACGTCAAACTTAGCAACACGAGGAACAATAGCTTCACGCTTTTCTTCGGTAATACCGGGAATTTCTGCGCTGTTAAGAGTTTTAACAAGTGCTGCATAATAAGCAGGATTCATGAAAACCGAACGGCCGCCTTGTGGTGCTTTTTTGTCGCTTGTAAGTGAAGCGTTAAGATCAGCAAGGATATCACGGTCAAAATCAGCAACTAGCGTTGTTTGATGTGTAGCAAAGTTACCAGAAGTGATTAGATTCCAAACGTCACCAAAAACTTTGTCTCCAAGTGCTTGCAATGCAGGCTCAATGAAAAGGTTGTTAAGGTTGATGGATGACTTGCTGCGCTCAACGTCAGTAAAACCATAAGTAAAACCATAATGGCTGTTTAGCGATACAGTTGCAGAAGTCATAGCAACATCAGCAGATGCGCTTTTGATGCCTGCGCTCATGTCAGCAGCAGTTGGTTTTGTAGGATAACGAGTTGTTACGCTTTCACCTGCGCCTTGAACGTCAGATGAAAAGTCAGTTGTTAGTGCGCTCAATGGAGCGAAAAGAGATGACAAACCTGCCAAGCTCTCTTGTGCGATTTCGGCAAGATTTGCCCCTGCGATTGTATTAGCCATAATATGTTTTATTTAGGTTATTTTAGTTTTTAAGATTCACTTGGTTTGGTGAAATTATTTTTGTATAAGATGCTTGTTATCAGCATACCACTTGTTTTTAGCATCTAAGCCTTGGCTTTTGCCAATAGCTTTATATTGATCCCAAAATGTGTCAGCATTAACCGGTGCTTCTGATTCGTTGGTTGCTTCAGCAACGGCCTCCTCAGATTGCAATGCCATAAGTTCGGCCGCAGCACTTGCAACTGCTTGCGTAGTTACTTTGCCTGCTTCGGTTAATTGCTCTGCATGATCGTTTTGCATTTGTTCAGCACTAGCTATAAACTCTTTTACAGAATTTTGCAATTCAGCAATTTCTGTGTCTTTAGCGACAACTGTATCGGTTAGCTTTTGTTTTTCTTCTAACGCTTCAAACACTTGCTCATCTAACTCATCAATTTGCTTTTCGTATTTAGTAACAACGCCTGCCACGATTTTTTCAACCGGCAGCGTTGCGCCAACTTGCTTTGCACATGCTTCTAATTCTGAAATAGATGCAGCAGCTTTAAGGCCTTGTGTAGTGCCATCAACAAACCCGGCATCAATTGCTTCATCGGCAGTAAACCATGTTTCAGCGTTCATAAGTTCTTCTAACTCCTCTTGGCTGTAATTGCTGCGGCCATATGCGTTTATAATTGCTGATTTCATTTTATCCATAAGTTCAGCATCTTTGCGTAGCTGCTCGCTATCGCCAATTGATACTGTCCAAGGATTGTGAATCATGAGCAGCGCATTATCGGCCATAATAATTTCATCACCGGCCATTGCAATAACACTGGCCATGCTTGCTGCCATGCCGTCAATGTAAACAGTAACGTTAGCAGGATGGCGTTTGATGGCGTTATAAATAACATTGCCTTCTATAATTGAGCCACCCGGTGAAGATACACGCAGGTCTATTTGCTCAACTTCGCCAAGGTTTTCAAGGTCTTGGATAAAGGTAGTTGCTTGGATGCCATAGCCTCCAATTTCGTCATATACAAAGATTTCGGCCTTAGCAGATTTAACTCCTTCGGCATCAGTTTCTTGTTCCATCGCATACCAAGTTTTGGTTTGATTTTTTGTTTCCATATTTAATTTACTCCGATTGAGTTTGTTCTGTTTCCGTTTCAGCTTGCTCAATGTCTGCTTGAGATTCTGACCCGGAGCGTAAAGTTATTGGCCGCCTGTAGCCGCCATCTTCTGTCCATGCTTGCACAACTTCATCTGCCATATCTGGCAGCCCTGCCTCGCTTCTAAATGCGGCCTCGTCACTGCGCTGTGGCGTTATTGACCCTGCTCTAACTGCTACGCCATACGAATCAAACTTAGCTTTTAATGTGACAAAATCTAAATCAGATTTCATTGCTAAGTTTTCTTCACCATTGTCATCAATGCTTTCATCCGCACCGGTTTCTTCAGTTACTAATTCAACTGGATCGCCCGGCATTGCTGTTGTGCCAAGTTCTGTTGGATTCAATCCATTTTCTTCAGCAATTTGTTTCTTTAAAACTATATTAGCCGCACGCTTGCGCACCATATCTTCATAATCAATGCCACGCGCTTCTACTATTTGATCTTCAGTCATTAGGCCTGCGCGTAAATCTGCAATGTCAGCAGCACGCATACGGCCTTCATCTACTGTAAATTGTGCCGGCTTGCTAAATCCAATTTTATACCAGTCATCTGGCAAATCATATATGCCTTGTTTAGCACGTTTACTGATTACATACATTGCTGCACGCTGCATGCCGGTTTTAAGCACTTCGCAGCGATTCATAATAGATTTGTTTATGTCAGCAGAAAAACCGCGCACGCCTGCGCCACCAACTGCGCTGCTATCTAGCATCTCCCTGCGCCATCCTAGCGCATAAAATGCAGATGATTCAACTAGCTTGGTAAAGTTTAGCCACTGATCGCTTGGCCGGTTACTTTGGTGCGCTGACAAGCTGCCACCATTTTTAATGTAACGTATTA
>Ga0181408_1000634_pt1 | contig 11286 bp, 9 predicted proteins | sample 31SPOviralmetaG_FD_130137 | JGI IMG/M metagenome (GOLD analysis project Ga0181408, IMG submission 130137) | Marine viral communities from the oligotrophic San Pedro Time Series (SPOT) site, San Pedro Channel, CA, USA - 31 SPOT_SRF_2012-02-16 | ecosystem: Environmental > Aquatic > Marine > Strait...
AGTTATAATAGACTTTTTGAGGTCATCGTTTTCAGTTTCTAAATCTTGATTTTTAGATTCAAATGCATCATAAGATGCTTTTAATTGATTAGTTAATTCTAAATATTCATTTTCATTTTCAATATTAGTATTTTCATTCATATTAATATAATATTAGATATTAATATGGAAAATAAAACGCTCTATAAACCATTTAAATCAAGTAAGAAAGGTAAAAAAATGTCAGTCTATGTTATGAAAGATGGTAAGAAAAGATTAATACATTTTGGAAATTCAAATATGGAAGATTTTACACAGCACAAAGATGAAAAACGGAGAAAATCATATTTAGCTAGGAGCGGTGGTATAAAGAATAAAGAAGGAAAACTAACTAAAGATGATAAGAATAGTGCAAACTTTTGGTCTAGAAAGGTGTTGTGGAATGCTTAATTATTTTGATTTATAATATTTTAAAAGTATATATTAATGACTAATTTAAGTATATTGAAAGTTAGAGACCCAAGTGATAAAGGACATATTAAAATTCCAGTTCTAGCAGATTTACCATTTAAGATGTGTATTTTAGGAAAATCGCAAGTTAGTCTTGGTAAAACCACGATAGTAACTAATTTATTATTAAGACCTATATATGGTTATAGAGATTTATTCAAAGGCGAAAATATCTATATTATATCTAACAATGCTCTAGATAAAAAAATTGATATGATGATGGATGAAATGGACATTCCAATGAGTAATTATATGTCATTTAATGAAGCACGGTTAGATGCACTATATGAAATACTAGAGGAACAACACGAGCAATCTGAAATCAAAGAACAGAAGCTCATAATCTTTGACGATATCGCATACTCTGGTGATTTGAAATCCACACAGCATGGTGTCGTATCAAGAATCGTATGCAATGGACGCCATCTATATTTGTCATCGATATTTACTAGTCAGAAATTTTCATTATTATCTACAGTAATTAGGTCACAAGCCACAGCCCTATTTGTTGGTAATATGTCGAACAAAGAGCTAGAAGCAGTAGAAACTGAGTTTAACGTACTGCCGTCTAAAAAACAATTTATGAAAATGGTTAGAGACAACACTAAGGGCCGATCGTTTGTTTTTATCAATTTATCAAATAGTGTCGATGAAGGCATATATCTTGATTCAAATTTTAAAAAGATAGATACCAGTAAATATATTTAATTTTTATAATAAGTCTTTTGAGTAAAACTAGAGTGACACATATCTGAAGCCAGTTTCTCCTCAATTTCAACTTGTGCTTGACTTTTGACTATAACTTTTTCAGACACATAGATATGTCTAAGTAAATTCAAGGTTACATTTTTGTAGGTATATACACCGAAAGCCAGTGGTATTTGTTTTGTTAGCTCAGATGAATTCATTGGATTACCTCTATTATTCACTAGGAAACTATTATTAGTAGAATGAAATTTCATATATAAGTTAATAACCGAGTTTAATTTAGAAGGTATATCGATTATCTTCTTACCATATTTTTTTTCAGTTTTATACTCATTCAAAATGAATTTTTTAATATTTCTATTTTTAATATATAAGTAATTATTTTTACTGTTATCGTCATTAATATCTGTTATAATTTGCATTGGAGCATAATCAATTCTAACTGGTGGTAATAATGTATATAAACTGACTATCATATAATAAGTCAAAGTGAGTTGTTCTTCTTTAGTTAAGGTCTCTTTATTGATATAATCATTATTTCTAATTCTTTTTTTATAGTTTAATCTAATATCATCTAAATCTGATAGAGTGCACCAGTTTTCCTTTTGTGATTCTGTTTTCTCGTGTGATTCAATAAATTTATTATATTCATTATTAAGTTCCTCTAGAAACTTTTTATATATAAGCATTATTTCATCATTATCGTTATCATTTAATCCTAGAGCAACTAGAACTGCACATATATAATTTCGTTGAGTAGTGAGCTTTTTTTCTTTAATTTTTTTAATTATAGTTTCAGTATCATTTAAATAATCTAAGTTTTCTATAGTTTGATTATTATTTAATTTCTTAAGGATAATAACATAGGCTTGTGCAGATTTTTCTTTTATATTTCGACTATCAAGGATTAAAGATTTAATATCCATTAATATTATATTATATAAAAAAACTAATCATATAACGCATACGTTTAGATATAAAAAATATTATATATATTATATTACTACGCTTAATGAATAACAAACAAAAACAATTAATTAGAGATAAGCATATTGAATTGATTTTACTTTATTTAAAATATAGAAATATTCATAATATAGGTTATCAACAATATAAGATATTTAAAAATCTAATGATATACATTACAGCAATACAAGATCGTTCATATATAAGGAACTTATTTGAAATATTACTAACAAGGAATATATTCCAATTAAAATACATTTATAAATCAAGATTTTATATTTTCAATCCATATAATTTAGAATATAATTTAATTAATAATAAAATAGAATTTAATTAAAAAAAATAAAATTTATTATTATTATATTTATTTAATATATAATAATGGCAGACTATAGCACAACTCTACGAACTCAATACCTTGAAGCAAACACTCACGTTAAAAACCGAGTAACCGAATTTAGATTCAATAAAAATACTTTATACCAATCCAATATTAGGCTCACTGGGGTCGGTTATGATTCTGTAACTTCTGGAGCTGTTAACCAGTATAATAGACTGGTTGGAGTTCTATCAACAATCAAGGCTTGTAGATTGATGGATGGAAGCAGGGAACTATCATCGCTTCGTCATGCATATCAATGGTTAGGTTTTAAAAATATTAATGCTAATAACGAACAAGTAAGTAATATTCACGATACTATCCATCATACTTTTCAAGGGCTTACATATACACCAACTGGACAATTGGACACATTTGCACACCCACGCTCACTAAATGCTATTACTTCTATCGACCAAGCATTTAATACAGATGATTTAAAAGGCTTTGTTGATTTACGACTTGTTTTACCACTGCTTTCGGTTTTACCAGCACTTGATACAACCATATTTAAAAATTTAAGGCTTGTGATTGAATGGGAAAACGACCAAAGACTTGGAACTGCATTAGACGTTACAAATAAAGTAGATTGCTCTCAACCAACACTAGTTGCAGATGAAGTTGTTGGAGATGCAAAAGCTCAAATGCTAAGAACTGCTTCTACCGGTAGTTTTATGTGGAATGAAATCGAACACGATATTTTCCAAGTGCCAACTGGGGTTAATGCTGGAGCGGATAACTCACGTGTAACTCAAAATGTAGAAGCGGTGATTAATGGATTTGACAATAAATTCGTATCACGAGTACTAATGGTTAAAAGTTTAACTAATAAAAATTTATTAAAAGGAGGTGATGATGGTTCTGGTGCAGTGGGTGCTAATGTAGCCTTTGGTAACGGAAACGCAGCCAGTATTGCACAATTCGAGGAACAAATCCAAGTGAGGCACCAGGGTGCTAATTTATTCAACGGTGATGGCTTAAAAAATGATGCGTGGAAACAGATGCTTCTTCAAGAAACTTGGGGTATCGTTAATATCCCACCATTTGGAAGTCTTCAAACAGTGGGTAGTGAAAATACAAGTCTTGTATGTCAAAATGTTAATGGACTTAAATTCTCATTTCTCAATGGAGATGCAACTAATGAAAGACTATCGGAATCACAAGGACAATATTCCTATATCGGATTCCAGATTGAAGATAGGTGCAAACAGTTACAATTTTCATATACCAGAACTGTGGCGAAAGATATCGCTGCTATCAAATATACTCAAGAAGCACTCGACGTTCATATCTATGGTGAAGTAAGGAAGCAACTGGTGCTAGGTAAGAACGGATATGAAGTAAGTTATGTTTAAACGAAGTAAGTTTTTTTTCTCATTTTTTTTAATTTATATATATTATAATGTCTAGTCAAATAATAGTTGAATTGAATCAAGCAGATACTAATAATTCAGTTGTAAATAGTAATGGAGATTATAATACAACTTTAAAAAAACCAGTTATTTTAAACAAAGGCGATCAACTACAACTAAAATCAAGTTTTATAGACACAAGAGTTGCGAATTCTCAAAAGATAAACGTCCAAGGTGATATTGTAAATGGTATAGAATCTAATCAAACTACAATAAGTATTTCATTTGGATATTATAAAACAGATGTTAAAGGTGCATTCGAAGAAGAAGTTAATACAACTACTTACGAAGGACGTCTGGCATATGGCGGAGCATATCAAAATCTATTTACGGGTCGAGCATTCCCAGCATTCAAACAAGTTGCTACACCTAATTCTATATATTTAGATATAACATCTATGACTATGAAAATAGTGTTAGGATTAAATGATGGATATAATTCTACTTTTAGGATTTTAAATAGTGATGGAAAATCAACTAATTATAATTTTTATTTTAAGCCTGGTTTTGAAAAAACATATAGTAGATTTATTCAACACGATAGACTTAGAGATTATAGTGAAGTTACAATCGATCAAGAATTTTTAGATTCTGTTGCTCCAGATGTAGATGCTTTTACGAGTAATGTTAAATCATTTCCATTTATAGTTCATAAACCAGTACCGCCAAAAACAATAGAAAGTGAAATTATATCACCTAATCCCGATATTTTAGGTATCAGTACTCAGCCTCACGTTTCACCCGCTGGCGGAACTGATGAACTATACACTTCTAATATATCATTTAAAATTGATTCTGGATTATACGATGCCGATACTATTTGTGAGATAATTAATCAAAAATGCACAGAGATAGATTTGGATGGTGATTTATCTGCAAAATCTTATGAGATATCAAGGAATCCATTATTGAAATCTATACAACAAATTAGAGTTGATGAAGGTGTTCAATTGTCATTTATAGATATAGATGAAGACCCACAGCAGTGTAGAAGGTTTACTTATAATACTGGTGATGGGTCCCAATCAGATGCGAATATAGCAAATCTTAGGAATTTGTTAAATTATTATATAGGTAGTTCACAGTTTGGGTTATCATTTAACGCACAAACTGAAAAAGTAGAGATGCTACAGATGCATAATAGTTTATATTCTGGAAAGTTCAACAGTAAGGATGATACAGCAGCAGAGAAGAGAGGCACAGCCCAGAATGCTAATCAAACTCCAGAGATTAGATTGTTAAGGAATCGGTCTGGGAACCAAAATTTAGATACTAAATATATTGTTAATAAGAACTGTGGGATTTACTTTACTAATCTCGAGCCTAAGAGTTTATGGTTTGACCAGTTCAAGTTTGATCCAAGTATTCTTGTAGGCCAGAAGGTGCTAACAAAAAATTTTGTTAATACCGGACAGCATAAGATTATGGCTCCAGCAAATCTCAGTGATGGCTTTCAGATTACGTGCGACGAAGCAGGGTTAGACGAAATAATAACAAAAAATATTAATGTGCAAGTTACAACTACAGCACCAATAAACTATATTTCTGGAACCTTCTCGGCTTTTGACGTGGCTACTCCTATATTTGGTTATGATGGTGCAACCATTAGTGACGATTCCGGTGAAATATTCGCTAATACTACGCAGACAAGAAGTATTGTAGCCACTGAAAAAATTGGGGAAGACATCCAGACTGAAGGCGGATTTTATAAGATTTCTGTGGAAATGAATGGTGTCAAATCAGATATTCGGGGGTTTGGGCAAAACAACACGATTCAATCTATTATATCTAAATATTATAGTCAATCAAGTTTCACATCGAGTTATTCAGAAGGGAGTATCGCCTATATCCACTCTAGCAATGAACCATTATATTTAAATTCTTTTAGAGTAAGAATTCTCTCACCAGATAATAAATTAGCTCCAAATATTGGTTCAAAGAATGCAGTTTTTCTTGAGATAGTCAAACAAGTTTAATTTAATTAAAAAAAATCAATATTTATTTTATAATATATTATTATAAATACAATGCCAAGAGCCACTTCGACCACGCATTCTTCAAGTGCCAAACATAGTTCATATACTTCTGCTTTGTTAAATGACTCACACAGTGTGCTAGAAGATATTAGAACAAACACCGCCAATACTAATATTAATGTTGGAGATGTTGAGATTAATACACAACAGCTCGAGGATTTAACAACAATTTCAAATACAAAACTTCAGTCTATTGATGATAGACTTCATGGTTCAATTGGACATACGGAAAACACAATTTCTATGGGAGATGGTTCGGACCAATTACGTACAGTTGGTCTCGGTTATGATAGGACAAATCAAAAAGTTAGAAGTATTTTAGTGGATTCTGGTGGAAAGCAAGTCGTCGATAATCCTACATTCGATGCACTGATAGGACACACAAATAATACTATTACTGTTGGTGATGGTAGCAACCAATTGCGAACTGTTCCACTTGGATATGACAGAACAAATGGTAAAGCAGTTTCATTTCTTATTGATGCTGCTGGGCATCAACAAATAGATATTGTTTCATCTGCTCTACCTTCTGGTGGTGCTACATCCGCTAATCAATCTACAATAATCGGTCATCTTGATGGTGTTGAAGGCAAACTCGATACATTGGAAACTACACTCACAGAAATTGCTACAGATGGAAATAATATTCAAACATTAATCACATCATCAAATACTAAATTAGATACATTGGAAACTACACTTACTGAAATTGCTACAGATGGAAATAACGTGCAAACATTATTAACACAATTAGACGTAGTACAAGATAATGCTTTAATTAAATTAGGAGAAATAGAAACAAGTGCTGATGCTCTTATATCGGCTAATCACACGGATCTTGTGGCTCTTGAAGCCAGTTTAACATCAATGGAAACCAAACAGGATACTCAAGTGACTCATTTAAGTGAAATCGAAGGTGCAGTCGAAACTATTGAAGCGTGTTGTAGTAGTAACAAGGTAAACGTAAATATAGCGTCTGGATCTGCAACGGACGTAAGTGCTCTGAGTACACACGCCAAGCAAGACACAATAATCGGTCATTTAGACGGAGTTGAAACACTATTAACAGCCGCAAATGTAGACCACGCAGCTAATGAAGCTTTATTAACAACTATTGATGAAGATACTAATAATATTAAAAATTCAACAGCAGCTTGTGCTACAGACCTAGCAGCTATTGAAGTTCTATTAACAGCCGCAAATACAGACCATGCAGCTAATGAAGTTTTATTAACTGCTATAGATTCAGATACAAATAATATTAAAAATTCAACAGCAGCTTGTGCAACAGACCTAGCAGCATTAGAAGTTTTACAAACCGCAACGAATGGACTTTTAACTACAATTGATTCAGACACGAATGATATTAAAACAGATATGGCGGCTATTGAAGTTCTATTAACATCAGCCAATACAGACCACGCAGCTAATGAAGCTTTATTAACAACTATTGATGAAGATACTAATAATATTAAAAATTCAACGGCAGCTTGTGCAACAGACCTAGCAGCTATTGAAGTTCTATTAACAGCTGCCAATACAGACCATGCAGCTAATGAAGTTTTATTAACTGCTATAGATTCAGATACAAATAATATTAAAAATTCAACAGCAGCTTGTGCAACAGACCTAGCAGCATTAGAAGTCTTACAAACCGCAACGAATGGACTTTTAACCACTATAGATTCTGATACAAATGATATCAAAGTTTCTGTGGAAAAATTAGATAATTGTATTTCTAGTGGAAATGAATTACAAGTTGATGTTGTAGCAGCTCTACCAGCTGGAACTAATAATATTGGAGATGTCGATATAGCCAGTGCTTTACCAGCTGGAGATAATAATATTGGTAATGTTGATATTGCAAGTGCTATCCCAGCTGGAGATAATAATATTGGTAATGTTGATATTGCTAGTTCAGTTGCTTTAACAGTAAATCTCGGTGCAACTGATAATGGTGTACTTGATGATATATCACAAAAGGTAGGTGATGTAGAAACAGCAGTTCAAGTATTAGATAATATTGTTATAGCCGAAGACACAGCACATAGTAGTGGTGATTCAGGAGTAATGGCTTTAGCGGTTCATCAAACAACATCATCATCACTTGGTGCAAATGGTGACTACACACCTTTAAGTGTTACATCAACACAACATCTAAGAACCGCAAAAGAATTATATAATTTTTCATATACATTTCCAAGTAGTGGGACTATAGGTAGCGGTAATATGGCAGAATCAAATGTATTGACATTTACAGAGAAGGTTTCATCTGGAGGTTATACATTTTTTGTTACTTCAGCTGGAACAGCAAATCACGAAGTTGGTATAGTATTAAAAGGATCAATGGATGGTTCAGCTTACTTTACAATTAATTCATCTTTATACGCAACTGGGTTATATAATGATGGTGGAACAACACAGTATTTTACCATCAAGGATTTTAATATTAAAAATATTAAGATACAGATTACTAACAATAGTAGTTCAAGTGATGATTTTGAAGTTTTTGTTTGTCATTAATTTATTTAATTTAATTTAAAATTTTTATATTCTATATTTATATAATGGTTAAACAAAAATTAATCAGATTGACCGCAAACTCGCAAGATTTAATAGGAAAACAATGTATATTTGAGGCTACATATAATGATGGTATTTTAATAGATGAGAACTCACAAGTTGCATTATTATCCGCAACACTTTCTAGAGATATAGATAATTTAATTATTAATTCTTTTAATGATATAGTTTCATTTCAAACCGCTAATGGTGCATTAAGACAAATTCGTCTTCCACACGGATCTTATGATGGAAACACACTTCATCTTTTACTGGATGGAATGCAAGATGCTATGAATGCGACATTATCTATTTTACCACTCGCAGTTGATTTAGCAAAAAATCCACCAGTTCAAAGTGGTAGAGAGCAAGGAATGCATGTTGATGTAATAGTAAATGATCAAAACGCAGTAGAGATTCAATTTAAAAGAACAAAACAAGTTAATGCTTACCCTAGCAGTAACGCACAATTAGTATCTGGAGTTGGAACTGGATCTGCAAATGGGTGGCGGTATAGTCTTTATCAAGGAGTCCAGCAAGTAGATAGAAACGTACTAGACCCAGGATCAACCCCTGCCTCCCTATTTGTAAGAGATAATATGGTTCAAAGTCCAATGTTTGACCAATTAGGTACTGCTTCATATATATATTCTACAATACCTATAAGTAAAGGTGCAGGGCAGTTGGCAGTTCAAATACAACATTTTTTATCACAAAATTTACTCATAAACCAAGGACAAACTGGAGTGATGATAGGTTTATTAGTAAAAACAGATTCTATTATGAGAAGACTACAAAATGCAACTACTGATGATGATAGGATTAAACCAACTGAATTTGCTATAGGAGTATCTACTAATAATGATGGACATAACGGTAGTCCATATCAAGTTAAGACACCGAGTAGCTCTATTTTTGTAAATACAACTGTAACTCCAACAAAGGTTGAAGAGGCTCCAACTGGAAAAGTTAATGATTTAGATATTATATCAATTAGATTTAGTGACGGTGGTGTAAAAATGATTTTTGCAGATAACACGATGGGAGATCCAGCCAGTGAATATTTCGCTCAAAGAGGTAGAACTCTATATGCTGGAGGTCTTCCAAGACGAGATGGTAATGGAAATGAAATTGAATATATACCATATGTTGGACTGTATGGAAGTAAGGAATTTACAAGAGTAGGTTCAGTTGTGTGCAATCTTATGACTGACGCTGCTAATACAGAATTAATGACAGAAACTGCTCTCGTTGTACCAACTCCAGGTGAAACTCCTCTATGTACGAATGCAACTTTAGCATCTCATTTTAATGTCATATTCAACAAAGAATCTGTTGCTGGATTTCTTGGGTATCCGGAAACAAACATCGACCCTACAGACAGCAATCAATTAGTTCCGCCAGTTACATTCGTTGCACCAGATCCAAGAACAAAATTATATAATACTAACACGTATTTAGTAGAAATGCTATCAGAGTCATTAGACTCTTATGATAGTTTTGAACAAGGACGCAAATCAATATTGGCTCCAATTCCAATCTCCGAACGAACCGTGAATGCTGGAACTGGTATTGTGCAGTATGCCCCGAACAACCTTGTATATATAGATTTAAAAAATAGAAAACAAAGGCTTATTAGAAATATGAGAGCACGTATTATAACCGACACTTACGATAGCATTGAGATTGAGGGGCTAGCAGAGCTAAACCTCTTAATTAGATCACCAGAATAAAATAATTTAAAATATCTAGATAATATATAGATGAAGTCGTTTGGATATATTATTAAAATTTATTTAATATTTATGATAATTTTAATTATAATTTTATAGATTAATAATAATGAATAATATTACTCTATATAATAAAGATTGTTTAGAATGTATATCACAACTTGAAACTAATTCAATTGATTTTATTTATTTTAATCCTCCATATGGGACTACAGAGTGTGATTATGACAAGCCTCTACCGTGGCCAGAATTATGGCCGGAGATTTGGCGTGTGTTAAAGCCCAAAGGAACTGTCGCTATACATGCTAGTATTCCATTCAATTATAAGTTAGCATCTACACAATATAAACATTTAAAATATAATTGGTACTGGGATAAAATGTGCGGTCCAACTGGTCATCTATTTGCATCAAGACAGCCGATGAGGGTGATGGAAGAAGTATTAATATTTTATAAAAAACTTGGGACATATAATCCACAAATGATTTTAAAAGATAAAGAATTATTTAAACCATCGCATGAAGTAGTTCAAAGTCATTATTATGATCAAAAACGGAAACCAGCTAAACTAGAAAAAAAGACTTATACACATTCTTATCCAACTCATTTAATTAAAATGAAAAGAAGGTATCATCCATTCTCAACTAGACCAATAGAGCTTTGTGAATATTTTATTAAAACATATTCTAATGAAAATGATACAATATTAGATTTGACTTGTAGTGATGGTCAAAGTGCATTAGCATGTAAAAATTTAAATAGAAAATATATTGGAAATGATATAGATAAAACAATGATCGAGTTAGTTAAAGAAAGATTAAAGGATTCAAATCATTAAAGGTGTTAAAGGTGTTGTTATTATTATTAGTTATTATATATATTATATATATTATTATTAAATTATCTAATTATATAAAAAAACAGCTAATGTGCTAGGCATTTGAGTTTCACACAGAGAGTTGAAAAAAAAAATAAAAAAAAAAACGTTAGCAAATTATCCA
>Ga0181408_1000636_pt1 | contig 11253 bp, 7 predicted proteins | sample 31SPOviralmetaG_FD_130137 | JGI IMG/M metagenome (GOLD analysis project Ga0181408, IMG submission 130137) | Marine viral communities from the oligotrophic San Pedro Time Series (SPOT) site, San Pedro Channel, CA, USA - 31 SPOT_SRF_2012-02-16 | ecosystem: Environmental > Aquatic > Marine > Strait...
ATGCTACCTTTTTACAGAATGCTAGAGACTCATCCAATGTTGTAAAAGAACTCCACTCTGGTTGGTCTACGCCAATTTCATCTAATAAAGCTGAAAATTTAGAACGATCTTCTGCTCTATCAATCATTTCTGCTGTAGTTCCTAGAATCTTAACATTGCTATTATCTAAATCAATTGCTATATTATTAGCGACTTGTCCTCCTACAGATAAAATAACACCTCCAAAATGATTCTCACATAAATACCGTATTTCATTAACTACTTCAGGAGTAATTTCTTCAAACACTAATGCATCTACCATATCGTAATCTGTACTTACGGTTTCAGGATTATGGTTTAAAAATAATACCTTTTTACCCATTTCACGTAATTTTTCAACACATTTAACAGAACACCAATCAAATTCAACTGAACTGCCGATTCTATATACACCAGATCCCAACACGACTATAGTTGTATCATCAGGTGTGTATTCATTATCTTCAGAACGATACGTCATATATAAATAATTAGTATCACATGGAAATTCAGCAGCTACTGTATCTATTTTATGGAATACAGGATGAATATTATGAACATTGCGTTGTTTTTGTATATCATCTTCTTCAATATTCAGTGTTTTAGCTAGTTGTAAGTCAGAAAATCCAATTGATTTTAAACGTTTTAGTTCTTCTTTTGGAATATCTATGTGATTATAAGCCGATAAATCATAGTATGCTTCAGCAATATATTTAAGTTGTGATAAGAACCAAACATCTATTCCTGTTTCTGTATTTATATCGGTAATGCTCTTTTTTTCCCAAAAATAGTCTAAAATGTCTAACAATCGGTTTGTATTTGGTTGTAGTGTTTGCAATTGTTTTGAATTTTCATTTGATATCAACTTTCTAGGAAATAATCCCAATTTTCCGTTAAAATTACCTACCATACGCGATGCTTTCATTATAGCTTCTGGAAACGTTCTTCCTAACGCCATTACTTCGCCTACACTCTTCATATGAGAACCGATATTATGTGATACACCAGGAAACTTCAATAAATCCCATCTTGGAACTTTTACAGCCATGTAATCTAAACTTGGTTCATAAAAAGCTGTTGTATTTTTTGTAATATCATTTTTAATATTAGGTAATAACCATTGCATATTTAATTTAGCAGCTACACTAGCAATAGGATATCCAGTAGCTTTAGAGGCTAACGCAGAGGAACGACTTAATCTAGCATTCATTTCAATTACAAAGAATGATTCACTATTAGGATCTAATGCAAACTGAACGTTACATTCACCTACAATTTCAAACGCATCAACAATCTTGAAGCAAGCATTTCTCAACATTTGATGTTCTCTATCATTCAGTGTTTGAACGGGCGCTACTACAATAGATTCACCAGTATGGACACCAAGAGGATCCATATTTTCCATAGTACATACACAAATCTTATTACCTACTTTATCACGTAATATTTCATATTCCAACTCTTTCCAACCTAATAAACTCTTATCTAAAATAACAGTTTTACTAATAGCAAGTGCTTTTTCGACCAAAATCTTCAATTCTTCATTATTTTTAGCGAACCCACTTCCTTGTCCTCCTAAACAAAATCCAGCTCTCACTAATAGTGGAAATCCTAGTGTATCTGCTGTAGTCTGTGCTTCTTCTAGTGTTAAAACTGTTGCAGATGGTGGAGTTTGTAATCCAATTGATTCTACTTTTTCTTTAAATAGTTTCCTATCCTCAGATTGAGTAATATTATCTATTGTAGTTCCCAATACTTCAACATCATATTTATCAAAAATACCCTTTTCTTGACATAAAATACCACAATTTAAGGCTGTTTGTCCTCCAAAAGAAACACTAATATATTTAATATTTTGTTCTTGTATAATCTTTTCTACAACTTCTGGAGATATTGGATTAATATAACACACATCTGCTACATCTGTTTGAATTGTTGCAATGTTAGGATTTAAAAGAATTGTTTTACATCCCATGCGTTTAAATGATTTCAAAGCTTGGCTACCTGAATAATCAAATTCACCTGCTTGTCCAATAGATAAACCACCAGAACCAATAATTAACACATTTCCTGCTTCTTTACGGTATGAAATAGATGGTTGTAGAGAAGGATATTTTTCTTTGAAATAACTTACAATTTCTTGTCTACCACTATGAATGATTTCTTTAAAAAATGTAAAAAGAAACTTAGTATCCAATGGACCGGGTCTAGCTTCTGGATGAAATTGAACGGAGAAATATGGATATCTTTTATGAATGATTCCTTCATTACTATTATCATTTAGATTATGAAATAACTCAATCCAATCATCAGATTTATTAATACTTTCGCGACTTACTTCATATCCATGATTCTGACTTGTAATAAAACCATATGGACTATCCATTAATTGAACTGGAACATTTTGTGCTCTATTTCCTAGTTTCATTTTTTGCGTCTTTAATCCTGAAGATAACGCAAGTAGTTGATGACCTAAACAAATTCCAAAAATAGGAATCTTTTTATCATTTCTTTCTTCTGTTTTTAAAACATTAGCAAGCCATTGTTGTGTTTCAGTCCAATCCTTTGGATCATAAGGACCATTACTTATAAAAATACCTAAATATCCTAGATTATGAATATTTCTAGGATGAGGCATATTATTCCATCGTGGAGCAATTACATGAACTACAAAATCTTGTTCTAATAAGTTTCTTAATTGACTTGTTTTTGCACCACAGTCTACAAATAAAATCTTATTTTCAGTAGGCGGTTGATAAAAAGACGGAAGAATAGACGCGTATGGTTTGCTAAAAAAGCTTTTAGTGTTACCTCCTAAAATACGCGTTTCTACATAAGGAATAGTATATTTTGTTCGTAAACGTATCTTTCCTAGACCTTGACGAGCATATTTAACTAACATTCTAGTATCTATGTTTTTAATACCATAAACGTTATGTCTACGTAAAAATCCATCTAATGACATTTCTGCATTCCAGTGAGAATAATTATTAATCTGATGGTCACAAATAATCGCTAAAGGCGATACTGACGCGGATTCAAATTCCTTTGATAGTTTCCACTTATCTAAACGATTAAATGGAGCTCCATAGTTACCGAATGGAGGAAATGAAAGAATTAAGATTTGATCTGAAAATGATGGATCAGTAATTGCTTCTAAAATACCAGACATTCCAGTTGTAAATACTAATTCAGTATGAATAGTAGTAGTTTCTTCTAAAAAACGTCCAAAACGTTCACCTTCTAATTCAATAGTTCCATGAGATTCGGTTTCGATTAAAAAAATAGTAGTCATTTTTGTCTGGAAATATATTTTAAATAAAAAAGAAACGTAACCTTAAACTATTTTATTAAACGTTTATTTATCTTATTCGTCCTTTTTGGGTTCTTCAACTATATCTAGGTCAATTTTACCATTTACAATTTCCTTATCATTTTCTTTTACTTTTTCATTCTCTTCGTCATTTTGTAAAGGATTTCTTATCAATTCCGAATCACCCTCGCTACTTTCTGACGTAATTGGTTCATCTTCTGACGCTTCACTGGACTCATCTTTTTGAGGAACTTCACTAAAATTTTCCATAACCCTAGAATCTTCTTGAAGATTTGCCATATCTACATTCATGTCTTCTAATTTATTCTGTTTCGTATATTTTTTATACAAATAAATACAAAATAATAACAAAAGAATTGCAATAGCTATAAAAGCATACAATAAATAACACCTTTTTAATAAAAACTGCGTAGAACAAAACATTTTAGATTTATGTTTTAAAAGATAATTAAAAAAAAAATTTAACACGCACTAGTATTCACTTATTTTACGAGGATAAGACTTAAGAGAATGGAAAGAAGGAATGTATCGTAAAAGCGTGCTGGTTTAAGAACTGGTACAAGACGTGTGAGGACGTTGTTCCAGAGGTATGGACCTAATACGAAATGAAGAACAACAACGATAACAAGACCAATTAAGACAGAAACAACATGATCGTTGAACATCTTTTTCTTTTCGGCGGAATCGTTAGAGTTTAATGCAAGATTAACAGAGTTAGATACGGTATTAAACATTATGTTTTTATAATTTAAACATAGAAAAAAATATAATAATAAAGAAAATAAGATGGATATTCACGAAGAACAACTAATTGCTATTAAAGACCCTTTTAAAGCATATAAATACTCTTTTAAATATAAAATATGGGATACTCATATATCTGATAAAAATAGTTTTGTATGGAAAAATTATTTAGAAACATATTATCCAACATTCTTTCGGTATAAAATTAAAGATACAACATTTATGGATTATTATGTATTACTATATTTACTAGATTCGTTAGAGTTAATTAAAAATACAACAATTATTCATTACAGTCAGTTAGGACTATGCTCTTTACCAAAAATATATGAAGGTGATCATTTAATAATTATTCAAGCAGTTAATTCTCTATCCTTTTTACTAGGAATTACAAATATTATTTTGTATCGCGAAAAAAAAACAACCGAAAAAGGTAGTCTAAATTGCATTTTTTTAGAAAATGAAATACATAAAATAGCTTTTAAGAAAGATATTCCTAATTTAAAAGATATAAAAAATAATTATTGTTATCCTAGAACAGGCATTATTCATACTTTACCACAATCTAATAGTTTTTAAATTTATATTCACTTGTTTCAACGATACGAGAAGCCGTTTTTTGTGTAGACGGTAACGGTTTTAAGTATGTAGCTGTATCAGAATAACATCTACGAACCATTTTTTTTATTCCTTCCCCAATAACACGTAAATCACTTGTTTTTAGATAGCTATAAGGTGTTTCTCCTTCATAATCCGATTCAGTTTCAGTCTCTGTTTCTTCCTCAGTTTCTTCTTCGGAGGCTGTTTCAGTTTCGGTTTCCTCTTCTTCAGTAGCAGATTCGTTGTTTTCTACACTTGACTCAAGTAAATAATTTACTTTGTGTCGTAATTTATTAATATCTGCATTACATCCAAAATACAAAAAGAAGGTTGTTAGTAGATTTAAGACCATAAATAAGTAACTGACTAAATAAGTTCTTAAAAAATATTCATTACATTGAGTATCATCGTATCCTACCATATTATTGTGTATATACTTATGGATACTACAAGCTCTTTAAATAAAAAATTATTAATTAATTAATATGTTTTTATAGGTTATTTTTAAAATTTAGGATAAGTAATTTTATGAGTATTTAGTGTAGCCCAATTAATACAACCTTTAGCGATAGCTGAATAATGTTCAGGCATATAACGTCTGATTTGATATACATCATCTTTTCCGTCAAAAGGACGCGATACACGTACATATACCTTTTCAATTTCAGTTGTAATTTTTTTACTACGATTGTATGCATCAACAGAACGTCTTACCCATTCTCTTACTTCTAACATATCTTTCTTATTAATTATTCCACCTAGAGTAACATAATGAAATACACGTTCAACATCAACAAATTCTTTATTTGAAATTGAATAAGAAGTTGATACATTAAAATTATGATTAAAAATTGGAGTATTACATTCTACTGGAGGTGCTGAAATTACATCTTTATTTCTCCAGTTTTTATCTGATTGCGAACTTGTTTCAAATTTATTATTAGACATAGTCCATGAAGGATCGCACCAAATTCTATTTTCTCTAGCGGTTACAAATCCAATATATTTCATATCATCCGTAATATTTTTTTCCTCTTTCCATCGGTTAAGGAGAGGATATTTTTGGGTTTTCATAGCCATTTTCTAGGTTACTAAATTCTACACTAACTATATAAGTTCTACAAGTTTTTAATAATTTGAAAACTTTTCAATTTTTAAAACTACCTAAAGATAATATATACTGTTAAGTATAGTCAGCTGCTCAGAAATATTTTCTTTGTTTATTGTAGGCGTTATTTCTAAGAAGAAATAGAAATATCCCTCAATAGTTGACTCGAAATTTGGATTGGACTATAGTCTGGTTTAACGAAATTATACACAATCCTCGAGAATGAGAATGTATAAGAATAGTATAAGACTATATACAGCAGTTATTTAACAATGTTTAATTAACATACACGAATAAATTTGTCACGAATATAGTATTGATGGAGTTTAGAATAAAAAATATAGTAGTTAACAATTTTTGACAAACGAATAATTCCTTGACTGGGATTATAAAACATCTTCTACAGAAAGTCTTACCATAGGTAATATAGTTGATTAGGTTCCTATATTACAACCCTAACTGGAGGATTTCTAGAAGACAATGTAGTTAAGATGTTTAAAACAATTTTTAATAAAATTAGTTGCGGTTGGATGAAGAATGGAGAATGGAGAATGGAGAATGGAGAATGGAGAATGGAGAATGAGAAGAACGAGATGAACGAGGACTTGGACTAGAAGACTGAATGGGATTGAAGAAGTGGTTGTTGTAGGTTCTGTGGGCTGTTTCAAATAATGATTGAGGTAAGTCATTTAGATTTTTAAAGAATAGTTGGTCGTAGATTTAAAAAAAAATAAAATTACTAACACGTTTGTTTACGTGTATATTGTATGGATGAGAATACTCTAAATAACATTCAAAGTAACGCTCTGTTATATTGTATTCAATTTCATAACTCTCTTATATCGCCGGTTTACGCACAGTGGATAGTGTGGGTCTGGTAAAAGGATTACTACCGAATACGCAGACTGACTGATAGGAAGAGACTATCATTTTAACACAAAAAAAAATAAAAAAAACACAAAATTTAGTCTATCTCTTTAGGTGAGTTAATTGGGTTCGATTCCCTTATAGACTTAGTACAATTACTCTAACCGTATAATAATACAAAATGAGTTTACACATACATATTTATTTTTAGCTGAAGTAATCATACAATGATTAATTGTATTAATAACCGCTGATAGCTCAGTTGGTAGAGCGTCCGATTGTAGTGGTTTTCCAGGATTTCAACAATCCTCGGATGGTCCCTGGTTCGATTCCAGGTCGGCGGATTTTTTATAATTACAAACAAAAAATTGATTTTTTTTTGTGTAGTCTGTATTATAACTATCATACACCTAGATATGGCGACTGAAACAAACCAAATTCAAGTATCTGTAGAAGAAACTCCTAAACAAGAAGAATGTTCTATCTGCGTAGAACCCTTTACAACAAATGAACGTAAACCAATTACTTGTCCTAAATGTGATATTATTGTATGTAAAAAATGTGTCCAAACATTCCTTAAAACCATTTCTGATGAACCATATTGTATGAATTGTAAATTTGGTTGGAATAATGCATTCCTCTTTAAAAATATTAATAAAACATTTATCAACTCTGAATTGAAAAAGGCGAAAACTCTACGCACATTTGAAACCGAAAAAGCCAGATTTCCAGAAACAATGGCGGAACTAGAACAATTTAATGAACATAAAAAGATGGTATCTCAATATACCGAAATTTGTAAGGATAAAACGATTAACTATGATAAAATCAGAGAACTAGAAATTCAACTAAGAGCTCTACGGAATAAAAGTCGTGAATACAATAAAAAACTATATGATATTCAATATATTAATGAAAATAAACATAATCCCTTAAAAGTAAATCAATATTTTAGAGAATCGTCTAAAACAAAGGAAACTGTTAAACGCGAATTTAAACACCCATGTCCTGCTGAAGGATGTAATGGAATTATGGGTAAAAATTGGACGTGCCCTGTTTGCGAGACACATGCTTGTTCAAAATGCTTTGAAAATCTAGGTAAAAATCCACAAGAAGATGAACATGAATGTAAAAAAGAAGATTTAGAGTCTGCTGATGAAATTCGCAAAAATACCCGTGCTTGTCCTACATGTGCTGTACCAATCTTTAAAATCAGTGGATGCGATCAAATGTGGTGTACACAATGCCAGGTTGCATTTAGTTGGACATCTGGTAAAATCATTCGTGGTAATCAAATTCACAATCCACACTATTATCAAGCTCTACAAGCTGGAAATATTAATGTAGCGCGCAATCCAGGAGATCAAATTTGTGGTGGACTTCCCCTTCCACATCAAATAAGTAATAAATTTCGTTCGTTTAGTAAATTCCTGGTTGACGGCTATTATCAAAGAGCCGGTTATAACACTCTTGATATTACAATTAAGAAAGAATTCATTAGGAACGGTGTTATTACTCAACTACACCCCGCAAGTTTATACACAATTCTCTTGTATATCATTCGTAAATTCCATCATAATGAGGATGTTATTATCAATCGTATGCGAACACAAATTCAAAATAATGCAGATAATAGTGATATTCGTATGAAATACATTATGAAAAAAATCACTGAAGCTGATTTTAAACGTAATCTATGTAAACGTAATACAAAACGTTATAAAACTAATGAACTTCTTCAAATTATTGAACTATTCCATACAGTCTGTACTGATAATATGCAGAGCATTTATAATATTAAAGCTTATGAATATGAAGATGACGCGGAACGTATTAAAGATCTTATTATGAATACTTATATAAAAAACATTCTGAATATTCGCACATATTGTAACGAACAATTAGACCAATTTCATAAAAACAATAACCTATCAGTTTACTTTATTACAGACCTATTTGAAATCGTTCCAAGCTCATATAAAGAGCATCGTATTGAAGAAGGATATTAACTAAAGATAACACTATATCGTATTTTAATAAACGCGTTTAAACTGCTCTTAAAAAAACTTTTTTTATTTTGCCTTAAGGGTAACACACCATGGATAAGTGTAGAAGGGGGTAGTGGTGGATACCCACAAGCAATCTAGGGAGGTTTCAATTCTCTAGGTGGTTCTAATTTAATCATTTTAAAAATGTATTAAAAATTGAAAGGAAAATACCACATAATAAATCATTGGTGCATAGCACCACAAAGTGAGTAAACAGCAATAATTACGATTATTTATACATATCACATCCATACTCACTGATAGATTTGAAGGCGCTTTGGCGGAGTGGTCTAACGCGACCGACTTAAGATCGGTTCCTCGTACGAGGGCGCAGGTTCGAATCCTGCAGGTGCTATCGTCTGACTGAAGACTTTAAAATACAGTAAAACCGCTTTATTAGCTCAGTTGGTAGAGCATACGACTCTTAATCGTAGGGTCACGGGTTCGAGCCCCGTATAAGGCTTCGTCCTGAATACGACATAAAACTATTCAAAATAATCCCCCATGGTCTAGTGGTTAGGATTCGCGGCTTTCATCCGCGCGGCCAGGGTTCAATTCCCTGTGGAGGAGTCCTTAAGTGAACAAACAGCAACCAATGAATTGCCTTTTAAGCCGGGGGTCATGGGTTCGAATCCCATATGAGGAGTTCCTCATTAGCTCAGTCTGGTAGAGCACCGTATCTAATTGTTCACTGATACCATTTGTTTTTATTGCTTCCATGGCGCAATTGGTTAGCGCGTTCGACTGTTAATCGAGAGGTTGAAGGTTCAAGTCCTTCTGGTAGCGTTTCCTGAATATGAATCAAACTGTTCTTTATAAGGCGCTTTGGCGGAGTGGTCTAACGCGACCGACTTAAGATCGGTTCCTCGTACGAGGGCGCAGGTTCGAATCCTGCAGGTGCTATCGTCTGATTGAAGACATAAAACTACAATTTATTTGCCCTGCTAGCTCAGTTGGTAGAGCATACGGCTTTTAACCGTAGGGCCACGGGTTCGAGCCCCGTGTAGGGCTTGTCCTGAGTATGACAACAAAAGACTCAAAACGTAAGATAGGAAACTGCAAATCCTTAATTTAAACTCAAACTTTTAATTTGACTTAACTGGAATGGCTGAAATCCAGCATCGCAAGATGATGCCACAAACCTATCTGTTAGGACCCTTTAGTGTAGTGGTTATCACTGTGGTCTTTGAATCCGCAAACCCGAGTTCGAATCTCGGAAGGGTCTATTTATACGCCCCTGTGGCCAAATTGGAAAGGCATCTGACTTCTAATCAGGAGACTGCGGGTTCGAGCCCCGTCAGGGGTATCTATATTTTTTTTGTTTAACTTAAACACTCTCTCTGTTTAATATATACACTTCCATTATGTCTACACCTTCTAACTGGTACAAACATCTTAATAAATCTCCACTTACACCTCCTAATTGGGTATTTAGTGTTGTATGGACTCTACTTTATGCCTCAATTGCGGTCTATTATGTTCTTATGATTCTTAACACCATATGTTCTAGTTTTACATGTATTCCCCTTATCTTATTTACCGTTCAAATGGGTTTAAATTTTCTTTGGCCTCTAGTTTTCTTTACATACGAAAAACCTAACCCAGCATTATTCATAATATTATGTATGGTTGGATTGACTGCAGCAACTGTATATTATTCATATCAAATTAGTCCTACGTATACATATATTATTTTACCTTACTTATTCTGGATTACATTTGCTACATATCTAAACGGATATATTGTTACACATAACTAATATATAATTGAATTGTAAGTTATTATGCCTTAAAGAAAACAAGTATAAATAAAATAAGGTATTTATTATGTCTGATAAAGAGACTATACCACTTCTAAATATTAAAACAAATCAAACTACACAACAAGTTCAAACATCATCTACAAAAAATACAAGTTCAACTACACAACAATTTACAGGATATGGACGGGCCGTATCTGCATGGTGTGGTTATATGAAAAAATAAAATACATTTTTTATATTTTTATTCTAGGTTCTATCTAAGATATGTCTATTTGTGTGTTGTATTCTAAAAATTGAATGAATTATCAAACATATAGATTAATCAATCACATTGATACAAACAGAACATACAAAACTACAAAACCTAAACGCGTCTAAACTAGTGTATACTATTCACAAAATCACACTCTCATCATGGCTACTTCATTTGATCAAACAACCAAACAATTCTGGGAATTTCGTCGCGAAGATTTGTCAAATCCAATTGTCGTATTATTTCTCCAAATACTCAGGCCATTTTATGGGCATTTTGATAGACATAAAATGACAAAAGACCTGATAGACAATCCAGATATTTTATCGTTTAAACTACGTGAATCCGTTTACGCAGAATATACCGCAAAGGCGTGTCTTCTTACCAATACAAATTGGTTTGGAAACCGATATGATATGTTTACGGATCAGACAAATCGGTGGTATGTTTGGGATAGAATATCATATTGCTTCAATCAAATGCGCTGGGGAATTGACAGCATAATACAACCAACACAC
>Ga0181408_1000638_pt1 | contig 11237 bp, 8 predicted proteins | sample 31SPOviralmetaG_FD_130137 | JGI IMG/M metagenome (GOLD analysis project Ga0181408, IMG submission 130137) | Marine viral communities from the oligotrophic San Pedro Time Series (SPOT) site, San Pedro Channel, CA, USA - 31 SPOT_SRF_2012-02-16 | ecosystem: Environmental > Aquatic > Marine > Strait...
AAATCTTACGCTACTCAAGTTTACTACTGCCAATCAATCGGTGCTACTAGAATGGAAGAAGCAAAAGTTCTTGGTATAGTATGTCAAGAAGCATAATAGGAGGATATATATATGGCTAATTCAATACAATATGCGAAAATTGCTAGTACACCTTCTGTTAAAGTAAAGACTAACGAACTTGCTGGTAGAGTAAGAGCTGCATTTGCTGAATACGAAGCAAGTGCTGAACAATCTACTATTACTATGTTCGTTATTCCTAATGGTGCTAGATTATTATCTGGTGCTGTTAGTTACGATGCTTTAGGATCTAGTACAACTATTTCTGTAGGTTACGCTGCTCATACAAAAGCAGATGGAACTGCACAAGCTGTTGATGTGGATGAATTCAAAGCTGCGGCTGCGTCTACTTCTGCTCAAAGTGTTGCGGTTCTTGACACTATAGCTTTAGGAAAAAATTCAGTAACAGATGCTAACGAAGATGGTGTTCCAGTTACAGTTACATTAGCAGGTGCTAATGGTACTGGTACTATTCAGTTGCAAATGTTATATGTAATTGACTAATAAATAAAATTTTAGGGGGTGGAAGCGAGAGTGGAAACCCCCTAGAGTGCATGAAGAAAATACAAGATTTAAAACCTGTATTACATTTCAAAAAAGATAATTATGTATACAGATATGTGTTAGTAGATAGGTTTAAACATGATACCAAATATCATTATGGCTTTGACACTAAAGAAGAGAGAACAGAAGAAGAAATATTTGCGTTAGAAAAAGATAGACAAATAAGACGCAAATATATTATAAAGAGGTAGTATGGCATCAGTAGTAGATATTTGTAATGGAGCATTAAACCAGCTTGGTGCAACAACTATACTTTCACTTACAGAAGATTCAAAAAACGCTAGAATTTGTAATCAAAGATATACTCAAGTAAGAGATGGTGTGTTTAGATCACATCCTTGGAACTGCTTACAAAAAAGAGTAGAACTAGCAGCAGACAGTACAGCTCCTGCATGGGGTTTTAAAGTTTCTTTTACACTACCATCAGATTGTTTAAGACTACTTAGAATATTAGATTATGAATCTAATTACAAAGTAGAAGGTAGAAAAATATTATCTAATACATCTGGTATGAAAATATTATATGTTGCTAGAATTACTGATCCTAATCAGTATGATGAATTATTAAGAGAAACCTTATCTGCATCACTAGGTGCTGATATTGCTTTTGCAATTACCTCTAATAATCAAACAGCTCAAAATATGTATACATTGTTTCAAGACAAACTAAGAGATGCTAGATTTGTAGATTCAACTGAAGGTCAAAATATAGATCAAGATTTAGGAATGACAGACTCAATAGACGCAGGTACATTTATTAATTCAAGGTACTAATATATGGCTAGAGTTGCAGTTCAATTAACGAACTTTACAAGTGGTGAATTATCTCCAAGATTAGATGGTAGAAATGATTTAGCAAAATATTCTTCTGGTTGTGCAACATTAGAAAATTTAGTTGTATATCCACATGGTAGTGCTGCTCGTAGACCAGGTACAAATTTTGTTGCAGAAGTTGCAGATAGTACAAAAAAAACAAGATTAATTCCTTTTGAATTTTCTACAACTCAAACTTATATGCTTGAGTTTTCAAATTTAAAAATAAGAGTATATAAAGATAATGGTGCTGTACTAGAAGGAGACAAAACTATATCTGCAATTACAAAAGCTAATCCTGCTGTAGTAACTGCTACATCACATGGTTATGACAATGGTGATGAAGTATTAATTAGTGGTGTCGGAGGTATGACAGAAGTTAATGGTAAAAGATTTTTAGTTGCAAACAAAACTACCAATACATTTGAACTACAAGATAAAGATGGAGTAAATATAAATAGTTCGTCATTTACTACTTATACTTCTGGTGGTGTGTCTAATAAAGTTTTTGAAATAACAACACCATATCTAGAAGCAGAATTGTTTGATTTAAAATTTGCACAGAGTGCTGATGTTATGTACATTTGTCATCCAAATCATGAAGTAGAAAAATTATCAAGAACAGGTCATACATCTTGGACACTTACAGATGTTGATTTTACTAAAGGACCATTCTTAGATCCTAACACTACCACAACAACTTTAACACCATCAAATGCAGCAACAGGATCAAGAACTATAACTGCTTCTGCGGTTACAGGAATAAATGGTGGCTCTGGATTTTTAGCAACAGATGTTGGTAGACAAATACATTTTAATGATGGTTATGGAGTTATTACAGCTATAACAAGCACAACAGTTGTAACAGCAAATATAACGATAGCTTTTGCAAATGCTAATGCTGTTACTAATTGGTTTCTTGGAGCATTTTCAGATACTACAGGTCATCCTTCTTGTGTAACTTTCTTTGAACAAAGATTGGCTTTTGCTGCAACAATTAATAATCCACAAACAGTTTATTTTTCAAAGTCTGGTGATTATGAAAACATGGATGCAAATCTTGGTGGAACTATTGCAGACGATGATGCAATTATTTATACAATCGCATCTAACCAAGTAAACGCAATTCGTTTTATGACAGCAACTAGAACTTTAATTATTGGCACAGCAGGTGGTGAGTTTGCTGTATCTGGAGGTGGTACAGATAGTGCTATTACTCCAACAAATATATTAATTAAAAAACAATCTAACCATGGTGCTGCAAACATAGATGCTATCTCTGTAGGTAACGCTACATTATTTTTACAAAGAGCTAGAAGAAAAATTAGAGAACTAGCATACAACTTTGATGTTGATGGTTATGTAGCTCCAGACATGACAATCCTTGCTGAACACATTACTGAAGGTGGATTAACACAAGTCGCATATCAACAAGAACCTAATCAAATTATTTATGCTACAAGAGAAGATGGAGAGTTAGTAGGATTAACTTATCAAAGAGAACAACAAGTAACTGCTTGGCATAGACATATTTTTGGTGGAAGATTTGGTATAGCAACAATAACAGTTTCTGATTACGCAAACATTGTAAGCGGAACTAAAATTACTTTAACAAAATCAGATGGCACAACTGTAGACTTTACTTCTACTACAGGAACTGCTGGAACAAATGAATTTAAAACTCAAACTAATAATGATACTACAGCAACCAATCTAAAAAATGCAATCAATGCTCATGCTAACTTTACCGCAACAGTATCAAGTGCAGTAGTTACAATTACAGAAACAGCACATGAAGCAACAGGATATTTAACGATTAGAAGTTTTGATAGCACAAGATTAACAATAACTAGCGAAGGTAAAGCAATGGTAGAAAGTGTAGCTGTTATTCCTACAGACGATAAAGAATATCAAACTTATGTAATTGTTAAAAGAACAATTAATGGTGTTACAAGAAGATATGTAGAATATTTAAATGAACTTGATTTTGATCAAACAGATAACACATCATTTAATTTTTTAGATAGTGCATTAAGTTATAGCGGTGCTGCTGTTACAACTATTTCTGGATTAGATCATCTTGAAGGTCAAGTTGTTTCAATATTAGCAGATGGTGCAACACATCCAAATAAAACTGTTAGTTCTGGATCTATAACTTTAGATCGTTCATCAAAAAATGTTAAGGTAGGTTTGGCATTTACATCTTTACTACAAACTATGAGATTAGATGCTGGATCACAAAATGGTACATCTCAAGGTAAAACTAAAAGAATATATGATATTACAGTTAGAATGTTTGAAACTGTTGGTATAGAGGTTGGACCAAATCTAAATGATATGGAAAGAATACCTTTTAGAACTTCTGCAAACTTAATGGATATAGGTATACCTCCATTTACAGGAGATAAAGAAGTAGAATTTAGAGGAAACTACGAGACAGATGGCTTTATTTTTGCTAGACAAACTCAACCTTTACCTTTTACAATTTTATCGTTATACCCAAGGTTAGTAACAAATGATGGATAATATGTTATATATAGTACCTTACACAGCTGAACATGGAGAATTTATTTTATCTCAACAAATGAATCATAAAATTTTACAAGCAGATGCAGAATATATAAAAATTCAAGGTAATGCTAAAAATTTAGAACAAGATAATTTATCTTTTACAGGAATAGTAAATGATAAACCTATTTTTTCAGCAGGATATAAAATATTTTGGGGTAGTGTTGCTGAGTGTTGGTTTATTGCTACAAAAGAAATGTCTAATTATTCTTTGAGTGTAGCAAAAATAATTAAAAAAGATTTTGCTAAAATTGCAAAAAAACATAATTTAAAAAGAGTTCAAACAGCAGTTAGAAAAGATTTTATTGAAGGTCAAAAATTTGCAGAGTGGTTAGGTTTAGAAAAAGAAGGTCTGATGAGAAAGTGGGGATTTGATGGCTCAGACCAATATATGTATGCGAGGTTATTTTAATGAAAATTTATAATAAAATTGTTTATGATATAGATAACAATATTATAGAAGAAGATTCTTATGAGTATGAAGGACCATTAGCACTAGCAGATTTTGTTAGTACAGCAGCAACAGCAGCAACACCATATATGCCTTATGTAGCAGCTGGAACAGCAGTATTAGCTGGTAGACAAGCAAGTAAAGTTGGAGCATATAATAAAGCAATAGCTGATAGAAATTTTAGAGTTAAAGTACAAGAAGCTGAAAGAATAGAACAACAAAAAGAATTTGATCTTGCTAGATTTGATCAAAAATTTTTACAGTTACAAGGTCAAACAAAAACTGCTGTACTAACTTCTGGTGCAGAGTTATCTGGTTCTGGTTTAAGAGCATTAAAATTTAATGCTGATCAAGCTGAAATAGAAAAAAATATTATAGATTATAATTCTAAAGTTGCAAAATTTAGAAAATTAGAAGAAGCAAACTTTGCTCGTATGTCTGGTGAACTTGCTAAACAACAAGCTAAAGCAACAGAGCTTGGATATTATGCTCAAGCAGGAACAAGTTTATTAAAAGCGTTTGAATAATTATGCCTAAAATACCTACATTTCAATCAACTGCAAGACCTACTACAGAAGTTGCAAGTGTAACAACTGGTATACAAGTATCACCAACCTCTACTGTAGCTGCTAAACTTTTACCTGCTTCTAATGAATTAGCAAATTATTCAATTAAAAAAAGAGATAATGAAGAAAAATTAATTGCTAAAAAATTAATATTAGAATTAAAATCAGAATCAGATAAAATTATTGAATCGCAAAAAGATAATATTAGTGAAGAAGATTCTATTAATAATTGGAAACAAACTTTTACACCTTTAATAAAACAAAAAACATCTAGTATTACAAATAGAAGAGTTAAAAAATTAGTAGAAAATGGAATTGATTTAGAAAATTCAGAAAGCATTTACCATTTAAAACAAAACTCTTTTAAAGCATATGAAAAAGAAAGTGCTAAAATTTATAATGATGACATTAATGCAGATGTAGCAAAGTTTAAATCTGAAACCAATCCTAATTTAAAACAAAAATATAGAGATCAATTATATTTAAAAGCTGAACTATATAACGAAGAACATATGTTAGGATCTGACGATTATAAAAAAAGAATAGAAGCCATTGATAGTGTTTTATTATTAACAGATGCCGATTCTTTGATTGGTACACCAGATGCTGTAGAAAAAATTAAAGAATTAGATAAAGATATAAATGGTACTAAATTTTTATCTGATGAAATATTTAACAATTCTATTTACAATTCTTACAAACAAAAAATTGAATCTATAGCAATTAAAGGTGATCCTAATTCCGATTATGAAGAAGCTGAAAGATTATTAAATGAACTAGAAAACTTTGAAAGATATAATGGTAGTAAAACTGTGTCTGGCAAAAGAGAAGCAGAATTTGCAACATTAAAACAAAAAATATTAACTGAAAGTGTTGGTCATGATACTTTTGTTAGAAAAATTGAACAAGGTAATAAATTTTTTGAATATCAAACAGAACAAAAAAAATTATTAGAATCAAGTTTTTTTAATTCTTTTATTCCTACTCTTAATAAAGCTATTGATAAAGAAAGAGCAGTAGAAGCTGGTCTTGAATATGATGCAAGAATAGATTTATATGCTCAATTAAATAAAGATGCAACTTATGCTGAACAACAACAGTATGCTAGACAGTTAAGAATAGATTTACAAGATAAATACGAAAAAGTTACAACAGAACAAATTACATCTTTTAATTTAGAAGAAAATAAATTTAATGTAATTAGAGAAGCTGATAAAATTATAGAAGCTAAAAATAATTATATAGCAGATCCTAAAGCTAAAAATATTTTAATAACAATGTCTAGATTAAATGGTTATGTAGATGAAGAAGGTAATCCAGAAGTTATTAAATTTTACAATGATTATATTAAAATTCTTAAATCAAGACAAGAAGGATAATTATGGCAGATGTTCAGTTATCTGAAGAAGCTATCGAATTTGAAAAACAATTTGAAGAATCTACTAAAAAAATAGAGCCAGTTAATTCTGGTTTAATTATTAATCCAGACGAAGAAGATTTTAATTTTTGGAATAAAGCAGGAAGTTTAACTTTATCAGCAGGTCAAGGTGTTGTTAATGCAGTAGAAGAGCAAGGTGATTTTTTAGATGAAAATATAGTTTCATTAGGTGGATTAGAGTTTGGAGATCAAGATGGTAAGTTTACATTTAAAGATTTAATACCAAAATATGTTTCTCCTAAAAAATGGAAAGAAGGTGGTTATTCACAAAAAAGAAATTTACCTGTATTTCATAAACCAGAAGGCATTGGCGAAAATTTAACTGAAGGTGCAGCAAGATTTGTAACAGGATTTATAGGACCATCTAAAATTTTAAAAGGTGTTGGTCTAGGTGGTAATATAGTTAAGACAGGATTAAGAGGTTTATCTGCTGGAGCTGTAGCTGATCTTACTGTTTTTGATCCTAATGAGGGTAGACTATCAGATATGTTGGTAGAGTTTGATTCACCTGTATTAAATAATGCAGTTACTCAATATTTAGCAACAGACGAAGATGATACTGAAATGGAAGGTAGACTAAAAAATGTACTTGAGGGGATGCTTATTGGTGGACCACTTGAGATATTGTTTGGTATCAAAGCATTTAAAAAAGCTAAAAAAACTAAAGACATAGCAGAGAAAGAAAAAATTTATAAAGAAACTGGTGAAGCTATTGATGGTTTAAAGAAAAAGAAAAAAAATAAAAAAGTATTAACTAAAATTGTAGAAGATAATAAAGCTATCAATACTAAAGAATATATTAAAAAAATAAATATTGGTGAAAAAGAAGCTAAGAAACAAACTGAATCTTTTATTAAAAAGATATTAAATACCAAATCATTCTTAAATTCTGCTGAAGTTTTAAAAACAATAGATGATGTATCTGAAAGATTTGATGATGTAACAAAAGATTATTTACAAAATGATGTATTAAAAAATCAAACAGCAGAAGAACTTGCAACAATATTATCAAGAGACAAAGAAGAAGTTTTAAAAGCATTACCTAAAGATGCTGAAGCCGCTAAAAATGCTACAGTTAGAATGTTAGCATCTAAACAAGTATTACAAGAACTTGCATTTACTTTAAAGGAAACATCTGAACAATATGTTAAAAAATTTGGTAGAGATACTAAGGCTTGGACTAAACAAGCAAAAGAAGAAGTAGCTTTACAGAGTGAGATAGTTAGAAAAACAGTAATTGCTCTTAAAGATCAAATAAGAGGTGCTGCTAGAACTACTCAAGCAGGTAGAATAAAAGTTGCTAGATCAGAAGGTAAAGTTTTAGATATAGAAAAAATGGTAGACATTATTCAAAATTTTAGAGGAGACTCAGCTACTATTGCAAACTTAATTAAAGATGCACCATTAGAAGAAGTAATTAATTCTGTTGCTAAAACAAGATACCAAAGAACAATAGAAGCATTTAACTCACTTTATATTAACTCATTATTGTCTGGTGTATTTACACAAGCTATCAACATGAAGTCTGGTATTTATGAAGCATTGATTAGACCAATGGAACAAATTGGTGGTGGTCTTGCAAGAGCAGATGTTAAATCAATAAGATTAGGTTTTGCTCAGTATCAAGGAATGATGATGAGTTTTGGAGATACTATAAGAGCTACAGGACTAGCTTTAAAACAAGGTGATGCAATACTTGATCCTCTTGCTAGAACTCAAGATAACTTAGAAATTGTAGGTGGTAAAGCAGTAAGACCCATTAGTGGTGCTAACCTAGGTTTTGATGGAGCTGTTGGAACTGCAATAGATTGGATAGGTAATGTTGTAGAATTACCATCAAGATTACTAATGACAGGTGATGAACTATTAAAACAAATGAATTACAGAGGTAGATTATTTACTAATGCTTTAGATAATACTATGACAAGAAGTTTATCTATTACATCTAAAGAAGGTAAAGAAAATATTAAAAGAATTTTTGATGAAGGGTTTGATAAAAATGGATCAGCAAATATAAAAGATAATAGTATTAATCAAAAAACTTTAGATTACGCAAGAGAATCAACTTATACAAATTCTTTAAAAGGTGGTTCTTATTTAGATTGGGGAGCTAAAATACAAACATTTTTAAACAACTCACCAGAATTTAGATTCATGGCTCCCTTTATAAGAACACCTACAAACCTTTGGAGACATTTTGGAAATCGTATTCCTGGATTTGGTTTACTTACAAAACAAAATAGAGACTTATGGAATAGTGGAGATCGAAGAGCAAGAGCTGAAGTTTTAGGTAGACAAATGATGGGTATGGCTTATGCAGGTTATGGTTTACATTTAGCAACAGAAGATATTGCAGATAAAGATGGTAAACTATATCCTAAAATAACAGGTAATGGACCATCTAATTTTCAAGTAAAAAAAACTTGGTTATCAATGGGTTGGCAACCTTATTCTATTGCACAAAAAAATGAAGATGGAAGTATAACTTATAAACAATATAATAGAATGGATCCTCGTTTTTATATACTTGGAATTATTGCAGACTTAAAAGAAAATTTAATTAATATTAATGATGAACAAAAAGAAGATTTATTTAGTTCAGCAGCATTAACTGTTTTTAGAAATGCGTCTAACAAAACTTATTTAAGAGGTTTATCTGATGCTATGGAACTTATTGCTAATCCTACTGAAAATAGTTTTTCTAAATTTTTTGGTGGAGTAGTTGGAAATGCTATACCTTACGCTTCTTTAAGAAATCAAGGTATACCAGGAATATTAGAACCAGAAAAAGAAGCATACGAAACAAGAGGATTTTTAGATAGAATTATAGCAAGGTCTGGATTAGGTGAAAAATATTTAGAACCTAGAAGAGATATATTAACAGGTGATCCTATAGAAAAAACACCTAGTAGTTTATACTTAAATGCAGATGGCGTAGCATCATTTTCTTTTTGGTTTCAAGGACCAAGTTTAGTAGGTAGAAAAATAGATGTTAAAGATAATCCTGTAGCATTTGAAATTGCTAGACTTAGAATACCTCTTGGAGAACCACAAAAAATTAAATATAAAAAAGTTGATTTAACTAAAGAATACAATTTTACAGGTGAACAATCTGCTTATGATTATATGATGGAAAATATAGGTAAAGTTAAAATAGAAGGTAAGACTTTAACAGAATATTTGCAAGACACTTTTAATTCAAGTGATTATCAAAGTTTACAAGAGGGTGATGTTGATTTTGATGGTGGTAAAGAAATATATATTAAAAAAATATTTAAAGGTTTTAAAGATATGGCTTATTATCAAATGCTTGAAAAATATCCTAAAACTAGAGAACGCATAGAAGCTGCTCAAATAGAAAAATATGGCTTTTACAATAGAAAAAAAGGAGATGAAACAGAAGAAATAAATGTACTATTACCACAATAATATGGTATTGATAATTACAACATTTAATATATAGAGAATTAACATGACAGTATCTTCAACTACAGTAAAGAATTCCTACTCTGGTAATGGGAGTACAACCCAATTTCCATATGGGTATAAAATATTTGCAGACTCAGACTTACAAGTAATTATTAGAACAGACAGCACAGGTGCTGAAACTGTTAAAAGTTTAACAACACATTACACAGTATCTGGAGCAGGAGATGCTTCTGGTGGTAATGTAACTTTTACATCTGGTAATACTCCAGCATCTGGTGAAACAGTTGTAATAATTAGAGAAGTTCCGCAAACTCAAGCGATAGATTATATCGCTAATGATCCATTCCCTGCGGAATCTCATGAAGAGGGTTTGGATCGTGCAACCATGACTACTCAACAAGTTCAAGAAGAACTTAATAGATCAATAAAATTATCAAGAACAAACACAATGACATCTACAGAGTTTACTGTAGGTGCAACAGATAGAGCCAATAAAGTTTTAGCATTTGATTCTTCTGGAGAAATTTCTGTTACTCAAGAATTAGGTACTTTTAAAGGATCTGATGCAACAGTTACAACTGCTGCTTATGCTCAAAGAGATATAATTAAATCAACTACTGCTGGTCAACTTAATAATGTTTATATTTGTGTAGCTGATAGTGTTGTCGGAGATTCTTTAACAGATACAGATCACTTTGCACTTTTGGTAGACGCAGTATCAGCTGCAACTTCTCAAAGTGCTGCTGCAACTTCAGCAACCGCTGCTGCTAACTCAGCTACAGCTTCAGCTTCATCTGCCACAACCTCTGCAAACTCTGCAACAACTTCTGGAAATTCTGCAACTGCCGCTGCTAACTCAGCTACTGCTGCCGCATCAAGTGCTACAGCTGCTGCTAACTCTGCTGATGCTTTCGATGATATTTATTTAGGATCTAAATCTTCTGATCCATCTACAGATAATGATGGTGATGCTCTAGCTGCAGGTATGCTATATTTTAATACTACAACTGATTTACTTCGTGTTTATTCTGGTTCAGCTTGGCAAAATGCTGCTGTAGACACAACTAGCTTTATTACAGTTTCTGGCACACAAACTTTAACAAACAAAACTTTAACAGCTCCTAAAATTGGTACTTCTATTTTAGATACTAATGGAAATGAACTAGCTTTGTTAACAGCAACTGGTTCAGCAGTAAACGAATTTACAGTAGCCAATGCTGCAACAGGTAATGGTCCAACTTTATCAGCAACTGGTGGCGATAGTAATATTGATTTAGATTTATTAGCCAAAGGTACTGGTCATGTAACTGTCAAAGGTAATACAAACTCTGGTGCTATACAATTAAATTGT
>Ga0181408_1000643_pt1 | contig 11158 bp, 8 predicted proteins | sample 31SPOviralmetaG_FD_130137 | JGI IMG/M metagenome (GOLD analysis project Ga0181408, IMG submission 130137) | Marine viral communities from the oligotrophic San Pedro Time Series (SPOT) site, San Pedro Channel, CA, USA - 31 SPOT_SRF_2012-02-16 | ecosystem: Environmental > Aquatic > Marine > Strait...
ACTCTATTTCTACTCATAATTTATTATATTTGTTTACAGTTAAAAATTTAAAATGTGAAATTAAGATCTGGGAAATCTATTTGTGGAAACATCAAAATCGATAAAGCCTACTTTTAAGTTTCCAGGTAATTTGCCTTGGGCTCTTTCCGAAAACTTGGAAACAGTAACGTCTTCTATAGAATATGGAGCTCCATTTGAATAAGTATTGGCTAAACTTAAGTAATTGTATGCTCCTCCTTTTATGTCGCCGTATTCTGTAGAAGGATGGTCAGAAAAAGGTATCTTAGAAAATGTTTTACGAGCCGTGTCTGCAAAAATAGAAAGAGCTCCGTCTAATTGATATTCACTGTCTGATATAACTACTGCTTTTATGGTATTTGTCGTTTTTTCTTCACCACCAAAAGCAAATCCCTCGTTTCTCATATACTCTGAATTCAAAAATATAGCAGGAAAAACTTGATCATAAGCGTCTATTCCACTTATTGACAAGTCTCCATATCTACTGTTTATTTGAAATTTATTTTCTAATATTAAATCTTCCTCTGTTTCGTTTGTTAAATAGATATTAAAATCTTTTACAGCAAAAGTTCCAGTTATATCGGTTGATATAGTTGCCCCACCTGTTTCTATGATTCTGCCATTTTCAAAATCAAAAATAAAATTGTCAGCTCTACCGCTACCCATAAATTGGGTTGGAATAATTGGATTCGTCGAGCCCGACACAGAAGAATCATTCACCCATTGTTTGTAATTACTTTGAAAAGATGAATAAGAGTTTGGAAGCCTTGAGTCAGATTTGCTGTAAAGTTGTCCAGTTTTATTGGAATAAGCTTCTCCTTCTTGCAAAAGTTCGTGATCAAACCAAAGCATAAAGCTTGTCATTAGTTCATGTTTATATTGGGGCTTCATTTAGTATTAATTACACTGTTAAACTTGAAGGTTGGCAAATTCTTTTTCATACTTTTTTATAAGCGCTGATATATATTGTGTATTTTTAAATTTAGATCCAGATTTTCTGACTTTTCTGGGTGATTGGATACCTAAACCAGATCTACTAGTATTTCTATTTATTTTTAAGTAATAACCTAATCCTGATATTCCAGTCTCTATTCCTTTTGCCCAACTTCTTCCTGGCGCCCAAGGCATTGGTGTCACAGCAAATATTTCAGCAGCTCCAGGTATATCGATTTCAAACTCAACTGAATTACTGGTTGTTCGGGTAAATCTAAAATTAGTGGAATATAGAAGTTTTTCTATTGCATCTGTAGGATCTGAGCCAGATTCAAAACCTATAAATGAAAATAAATTTGTAGCGCCTCCCAACGTCCCGCTAATATTAGCAGAACTTGTTCCGCTTTTTATTTCAAGAGTGACTGGGTGATTAAGAAACTCAGCAATCATTTTGTTTTTAACCTTTTGAAATGCTGAAGAAAATTGTTTTTGAACTTGTCCTCTTGCAAGTTTAGGTACTTGCCTATTTATTTGAGATATATTTGAACTGGTTAATATCATTATTCTTCAATTGGAGAAAGATAAAAATGATAATATTGAGGTCCAAAAATACCAGTAGGATTGCCCTTGCTTTCTATTGTATATTTTCTTCCTTCAAATTCGCATCTTTTAGCTTCTTTTAAAATAACAAAACCGCTTCCGTCTACAGTAATTCTAACAGAGCCATCTATAGTCTCTACGCCCAATTGACTGGAAATGTTTCCGTCTGAGAGGTTCTGTTCTCTTGCATTTATATACTTTATTCTAGCTTTTACTGTATGAGTGACAGAAGTTTTTGAAGTGCTTGTTGTTCCGCTAGAAGTTTTGCCATATATGCCGTTATACTCAGAACTTGCAGATATCAAAATCTTTTTGCCCTCCTCGTAAACGGTTATATTTCTAGCAAAAGTTTCGTGTATGTCATCAATAATAGCTTTGATCGTATTTTTTTGAGAATCTGATATTAGGGAGGTGGCCATGTCTACATTTACACTTTTTTGTGTAAAGTAATTCAGGTATAAGGATATTATGATTGCAAAAGAATTTTTGTATGATCGATCTGATCATCACATTCGATATTTATTTAAGTCTTTTTTGCTGACTTTAGAAGAGATGCAAAAGGTTCACGAAATAAATTTTGAAAAACTGTACAGTAATTTGCCAAAAGAGTCTCATTCGTTAATTGAGATGGCAGATTACTTCGACGAAGATCATTACGAAATGTATAGAAAAAAAATATTAGATATTGGAAATTCTGTTTTGCGAGATTATAATAGTGAGTTAGAAAACTTAACAGTAGAATTCAAATTTAAGAACTAATGTTAGACTACGGAAAAGGGAAAATTATGGCGAAAGAATATATTTACGAATTTACATTAAAGAAAAAAGTCAAAAAGCAGGTAGAAACCAAAAGAAAAAATAAAGATGGAGAAGAAGAAACCGTCTTGTCTAATCGTACGGTTAGTGTACCAGTAAAGTTTTTTGTAAAAAAGCCGACGAGGCGCCTGGCTGATGAAGCCGAAGTATTTTATTCAGTTCAGTTAAGTAAGGCTATTAAGATGGGGATAGTTACAAAAGCAATGCTTATTAAAAAGTACGCTGACAATGGAGGCGCCCTATCAGAAGAAGAGTCTAAGCAACTTTTAAAGTCATTAAAAAAACTCAATGATTTAGAAAATGAATATAAGTTATGTTCTGTTAAAAAAACAAAGGAAAGCAAAGAAAGGGCTGAAGAACTTATATTAGAAATTATTACCCTAAAAAGAGAACTCCAAGAGTTAGAATCTTCTTTGCAATCTGTGTATCAACATACAGCAGACGCCAAGGCAGAAAAAGAAGTTTTGCTTTGGTATGCTATTCAACTAGCTAAATTTTCAGAAGACGGAGAAGAAGAAAAACCATTTTTTGACGGAGTAGATTTTGAAGAACAGCTAGAAGATTTATATGAAAAATATGAAGTAGACGAAAGTTTTGAATCTGAAGCTACTTCAAAGATTTGCAAAGTAGTAGGATATTGGTTCTATAACCAAACGGCGGAGAAAAAGGATATAGAAGAGTTCATCAAGGAAGATGAACAATGATAGAAATTTAGAGATAGTTTCAGAGATACTTCAGGGCGTTACCGTTGTTAGAGGCTCTTTTGGATCTTTATATTTAAAACACCTTTCTCAGTTTGAACAAAGAGAGGTATTGTCTCAATCAAAAATTTTTGAAAAAGAGGCGATATCGAAAGGCCTACCAACGGAAAAGCAAGGTCTTCAAGATATACTAGATCAAGATATGTGGTCTTTGGATAATGAAAATTTAATAAAAAATTTAAAAAAAGAAATTGATGATTTAAAATTGTCATCCTCACAAGTTTTTTTACCATCTCAGCAAAAACAGTTTTTAGATAAATCTAAAAAGAAAGAGAAGGAGTTGTTGTCTCTCGAAAGTGAAAAATCACAACTTATTGGATTGACTAGTGAAAAGTATGCTAGAAATCAAGTTCAAAAAACTATAGTAAACAAAATTCTTTTTTATGATCGAGAGTTTAAAAAAGGAGTTTACGAAGATTTGTACCTAAATGAAAACATGAAAGAGGCGGAACTATTTAAGTTACAAAGGGACTTCTTCGAAAAATTTGAAGACTCAAATATTTCCCAAGCTGTTTTAAGTGATTATTTTTCAATGTATCTACCGTTCTGCGAAGATGTTATGGGAGTTTTCGGTAAACCTCTGGCCGATCTAACAAGTTATCAATTAAAGTTAATATCCTTTGGTAGATACTTTTTGAATATATTTAAAAACTCTCAAAAAGAAATTCCAGACAATGTAGCTAAAGATCCAGAACTTTTAATTAGTTTTTATCAAAATCAAAGAAATGAAAGGTCTAAGACAAAAGCGCAGTCTTCGGAAGGTGGGTCGGCATATTTTGGCGCGAGCAAACAGGACTTAGAAGATATCAAATCAAACGATGAAAGAGCAATAGATTTAAATGAAGAGGTAAAGAAGCAAGGAGGGTCTCTTAATATGGAACAAATGATGAAACTGCACGGAGTTTAGGTGTAATATCATTATATGGCGGTAAAACTAGGAGTTGATTTTGATCCAAATACGAAAAAGGTTGAGGCGGCTTTAGCTAGGATACAGTCTCAAGCTAAAGGTGTTCAACTTGGCGGAGGCGCCAGATCAATTGATAAGCTATCACGCCCTTTAGGAAAAATTACTGGACAAGCCTCTGAGTTTCAAAAATCACTAGAAGCTTCAAATGCTCGTGTTTTAGCATTCGGTGCTTCCGTTGCGGTTATTAACAAACTTTCTCAAGCTTTTGGGGCTTTAGTCAGTAATACGATTAAGGTTGAGGCGTCTTTTGCTAAGATTAATACTATTCTCGGAGGTACCCAAAAACAATTAGAGCAATTTGGAAATGGTATTTTTAGGGTTGCCCAAAAAACAGCAACGTCCTTTGACCAAGTTGCCGAAGGAGCTTTAGAATTAGCTCGTCAAGGTTTGTCTGTTGAAGAATCCCTATCTAGAGTTGAAACTGCATTGAAGTTAGTTCGCGTCGCTGGAATCGATTCGCAGACAGCCGTCGCTGGTTTAACTGCAGCTATTAAAGGTTTTGAAGGTGCTGGATTAAATGTTGCCTCAATAGCCGATAAGCTAGCAGAAGTTGATACAAAGTTTGCTGTTTCTACAGAAGATTTAATTAATGGTTTAGAGAGAGCGTCCGCTTCAGCTCGTGTAGCTGGAGTAAGTTTTGATGAGCTTTTAGGTGTCATAACAACAGTTCAAGAAAGAACTCAACGTGGTGGTGCTGTTATTGGTAATGCATTTAAAACTATTTTTGCTAGGCTTGGTAGAACTGATACGTTAGTTGCCCTTGAAGAGTTGGGTATACAAGTTTTAGATTCACAAGGTAATGTAAGAAGTGCCATACCTCTTTTCCAAGAATTAGCGGTAGAGCTTGATAAGCTTGGTTTGAAAAGTGTTGAAGCTGGAGATATTATTCAAAAAGTTGCTGGAGTCAGGCAACGTGATATTTTAATTAGTTTGGTAGAAGATTTAAATTCTGGTCAAAGTCAATTTGCAAAATCTCTTCAAGTTTCTGCTGGAGCTGCTGGCGCGTTAGACGCTAAAAATTCTCAATTGAATGAGACGTTAGAGGCATTAATAAATAATTTAACAACAGGGGCGCAAAAACTTTCTGCCGTTATTGGAGAATTAGGATTTACCGATGCAGCAAAAGATATTTTATCAGTTTTCTCTTCTGTAGTTAATGGAATTACTGATTTACTCCAGGGAGATTCAATAGGAGCTAAATTTGCCCAAGGACTTATAAAAGGTATTGGAAGTATTTTAACTGGTCCTGGACTTGCATTAATAAGTGCTATATTCATTAAGCTTTTTGTTGATTTGGCAAAGTTTGGTGCAACCTCTCTTAAAAGTTTATTAGGAATAAATAAAGCAGCAGAACAACAAAATTTACTTCAGAAATCGGTCTTTCAAACTCTTTTACAAAACGAAGCAATTCAAAGAGAGATTTTAGCCCTTGAGGGTAATAAGGTAGCTCAACAGCAATTACTTTTAAAAATTTATAATCAACAGGCGGCTGCTTTAGCTAGGGTTCAAAAGGCTGCCGCGGTCGTAACTCCAGGTTTATTTAAAAAAGGGTTTAGAGGCGGCGAAGGCGGCGTAGGCAAAACTGGCAGAGGCGCTAGTGGTTACGTTGCTGCTGAAGCTCGTGATGTATCTAGAGGAGTTGGCGGAGCGCCCGCAAGTTCTAAAGTAGTCTCGATTCCAAACTTTGCTTTTGGCGGAGGTAAGCGTGGGACAATGGTCGCTAATACTAGTGAGTATTTTGTTCCTAATTATGCTGGCGGTGGAGATGCAATATTTAATCGTGACATGATTCGCTCTAGCGGTCTCCCGTCTGGCGCTAGAAAAATAAATGCGGCTAATGGATATATACCAAATTTTGCAAGAAGCACAAATCGTTATATAAGGAGCGGAGCAAGCGATAAGAGATTAAACGATTTAGCAGCTAAGGGCGACAAAGATGCCGTAGCTGCACTAGAGATAAGAAAAAATAAAAAGGCGGCGGGCAAGCAAAAACAACTAAATCTAAATGCTTCTACATTTTCTTATCTAGTTCCTAAGTTTAATTTTTCAAGAACTGATATCCAACCAATAAAGGGAAGATTTAAAAAAGGGAAAAAAAGTTTTCCATTTTCTCTTTCTGGTTTCTCGGCGCGTGGTCCAAAAATACCAGGAAAAGTTGCTACCGCTGGAGATCCTCAAGATCAGGAGCTAGAAGAAAACATAACTAATTCTTTAGTAAGAGATTCGCAAAAATACGCACAAGTTTTAACAAAGGTAGTCGGCGGTAGAACGGTAAGTGGAGGAAATTTAAGGACTAAATTTTCTTCTGGCGGTACAAAGGGTGCATTCGGCGCGTTAAGATCTGCCGTAGGTTCAGCTTTTGAAATAGCTACCACAGAGGCATTAGGAATAGATGACGCCGCTGTTAAAAAAGGTGGGGGAGATTTTGACATAAGAAATCCTAGCTCAGGAGCTTCAAAAAAATTAAAAGAGCTTTTTGGAAGTGTAGGTGGCAGATCTAAAGGCGAGTTTAAAGTCAGTACTTCTTCAGAAAATATTGCAAGTTTTGCTAAAAAAATAGCTACAGAAACGGGAATGGCTTCTAATGGTTACATTCCTAATTTTGCTCGTGGGTTGGATGAAGCCGTTGAAAGAGAAAAGGCTGCTGGCGTACCGATAAATCAAATTAGAATTAATCAAAGCGGTAAACTTCGCAACGCTCAAAATCCAGAAGGTCTTGCTGTAACAAATACAAGAGATGAGCCAACTGGAAGAATTCCAAACTTTGCAAAAAAAATAGGAAGTAAAAGCGGCACTGATGGATTCAATTCAGCTTTAGATGGTGCTATGGGTAAGCTTTTTCTTCTTCAGTTAGCAGTGGGCGGATTGACGTCAAGCTTTACAGAACAGGAATCAATCATGAGCAGATTTGGCCAAGCGGCAATGTCTGCAGTTAACACCCTCATTATTTTATCAGCTACAGGAGCAAGTCCTCTTGGCAAAGCTGGAGGATTAGGAAGAGCTTTTGCGGGCGGAGCGAGAGGAGCTAGAAGAGGCGGTGCTGGACTAGGCGGCCAACTACTTGCTGGATCTAAGGGGTTAGCTAAATCCTTTGGTAGAGTGGTAGGCGTTATGGGCAAATTACGAGCAGTTGCGGGCCCAATAGCTTTAACTTTTACTGCGCTTGATATAGCTCTTAAAACATTTACTGGAAAAGGACTTTTTAAAACCTTGGGTGAGAAGTTGGGTTTTGTTTCAACGGAGGCTGAAAAAGCAGCATTAAGATTTCAAGGAATAAGCAAAGACGTACCTACTGATGTGGGTAGTGGTGCAGCTGGCTCAAAAATAAAAGGCAAAACTGTTAGTGAAAATCTACAAAACCTGAGGGTTGAATTAGATAAACAGTTTAATGAAAATGAAGCGCTTAGAGCTACAAGAGAATCTTTAGGTCTAGCAGATGGGGCAGAAGTACTTCCTCAAGCTAAAAGAGGAACAGAAGTAATAAGCGCAATTGGCAATGAGCGTCTTGCGGGAACGGGGCTTTCTGGAAGGCAAGGCGACTCAGATTTAATAGCAAAAAGACTTTTTGGTGGGGAAGAGGCTAAATTTGGCAGCACTCAACAAGGAATTGGTAAAAAGGCGTCGGCAGACCTGCGGGATATATTTGCTAGTAACATATTCTCCTCTGTTGACGAAATTAGAGCGGAGCTAAAGGGGGCAGATGGCAGCCCAATTACTGCAGAAGCCGCACAAGCGGTATTAGATGCACAGTTTGAAGTTGTTGTAGGAAGTCTTACAGATCTAAAGGACGAGGCAATAAAAAGTGGCAAGCCCGACACGGCGGTCATTAGCCAAAGACTACAAGATCTTAGACTAGGTCTTCTTGGGGCTGTAGCAGATTTTGAAACAGAAGGGTCAAAAGCATCAGAAGAAGGCTTCAAAACGGGAGGTTTTGTAAAGAAAGATATTTCAAAAGAATTCACTGCAGGCAGATTTGCGGCTCGTGGATTTGATTCACAAAAAGGCTCTCCAGGTAAAGGAGAAGTGATTGGAACAGGCCCTGGAGAAGCTAGGCTGCCTGAGTTTACTGTGACAGCAACAAAAGGCGGAAAAACTAAAATATTAGCAAAAGAATTAGAATTAGCTAAGGCTATCTCTACAGAGCGCAAAGTTCAGTTAGAAAATGAAATAGCTTTAGAAAATTTTGCGCTAAAAGCGAGCGAAGAAAAATTTGACATTACAGAGAAGTACATTAAAAGTTTAGATGAGTCAGTTTCTATTCACGAGGATGAATACGAACTCATGAAAGAAATGGTGAACGAAGGCAGCGATTTAAAAGAAATCGAAGAAGCATTAAAAGCGTTGGGAATAGAAAAAACTATTCTTAAAACAGAGGAATTTGAGCAAGCGCTTAAAATTTTAGAAATAAAAAATAAAGAGTTGGCTGCGCAAGAAGCTGAAATAAAAAACCAAAATGAAATAAATAACCTCAAAAAACCACAAGGATTTGGAGAGGGACTAAGACAAGGTCTTGGCGAGGTTCGAGAGGACATAGCTTTCTTCGGTGATGAGTTAGGACGAAACATACCACTGAAATTTTCTGATAATCTAGGCACAGCCCTTAGGGACGCTGTGACTGGAGCTGAAGATCTAGATGATGCCCTTTCGAAAGCTGGAGAAAATTTCTTGGGTTTCGTTAGGGATGCATTTCTACAACAAGCCGCCGATCAATTTACAAACACTTTATTTGGTGGAGGCCCAACTTCAATTTTTGGTGGCTCTGCTGATGGCAGTGGTCAAAAAGGTATATTCTCAGCTATTGGAGGTCTTTTCGGAGGAAATAAAAGTGCTGAAGGAGCTGAAGGAGCAACCGAAGAAAAAAAGGGAGGGATCGGAGGATTTTTCTCTGGACTATTTGGAGGCGGTAAAAAAGGCGCAGCTTTAGGGTCTACTCCAGCTACCCCAATGTATGTTTCAGATGTTTCATTAAATAAAGAAGGAGCTGGTGGAGTTTTAGAAAGTTTGACTGGCGGCAAAGAAGGAGCCACAGAAGGAGAAGAAGGCAAGGGATTTTTATCTGGACTAACAGATAAGCTTGGTGGATTTTTTGATGGATTTAAAGACAAAATGGGCGGCCTGTTTGACGGCATAAAGGGTCTATTCAAAGGAGGCGGCGGCGGCGGAGGCGGCGGCTTCTTTGGCGATATATTAGGATCGATAGGTGGCATGTTTACTGGAGGCGGAATGTTCGGCGGTATTGGTAAATTTTTTGGATTCCAAAATGGCGGTCCAGTTGGATTCGCCAATGGCGGCCCAGTTGGATCAACAGACACGGTGCCTGCGATGTTAACTCCTGGAGAATTTGTAGTAAAAAGATCTGCGGTAGATAAATACGGAACAGATTTCTTATCTAGTTTAAATCAGGGCATATTACCAATGCGAGGGTTTCAAAACGGAGGATCTGTATCTCCAGTCGCTGCAGAAGCTGGTGCTTCTGCCATAGGCGGAAACCAAATCAGCAATAACTCAGATTTTACATTTAATATTGATCAAGGTGGGCAAGTCAGCCAAGAAGGAGGACAGTCATCTTCGGAGCAACAAAAAGAGTTTGCTGCTAGAATAAGATCTGCCGTCACAACCACAATACAAGAAGAATCAAGAACTGGAGGTTCCTTAAATTATTTATATAAAGGATAACAATGAGCGAGGTATTGGCAACTTATGATAGAGATAACAATATAACTGGAACTATCGAAGCTAACACTTTTGTTCCAGAATACGGATCTACTGTATCATTTGAAAATGAAAATGTTCACATAACAACTGCTGACAATTTTTATAAAAAGTTTTCAAAGGGCTTGAACGGTACAGAGATAAAATTAAATTTAAAATATTCAAACAAAACTGAAGAACAAGCGAGGTCTTTTTTAAGTTTTATAGAAAATGTGTCAAGAACCACTTCGGGCACTTTTGATTTTAATACACCTAATTCAGATTCTGTTGAATTATCTTTTCCTACTGGAGAGATATATAAAAATATGGGTAGGTTTAATATACAAAATTATGATTTTAGATTTCATGATGGTCTGTTTGACGTAGATTTACAACTTACTAAAAACGGCCAATCTTCTTTTTTAGAGTGGAGCGGGTCTTGTTATTTAAATACTGAGAATTTTAATAGTACTTGGTCGGATGCTACATCTTATTCTAAATTTGATGTCGTTTATTTTCCAAACTATAATACAGCTGGATATTCAAACTTTGACGCAGTCGCTAATAGAATTGAAAAATTTTACTATTGTAATCAAGCCCACACTTCAAGTCCAGAAACAAGCCCAACGGGCGTTAACACGAAATGGACAAGATCCTTTTTTTATGATTTAGATGATGATGTAAAAATATCTACAGACAAAAAGTCAGAAATAGTAAAGTTAAAAAATTCATTTAGTTCTTTTGGCAAAACACAGGGCAACGCTGGCTTAATAAAAGGACTACAATTAAATTTTAAAAATAGGTCGGATAAAGAAACTAGATCGATTCTTCATTTTTTAGAAAAGCATGAAAACTATATGCCTTTTGAATTACCAATACCACAATTATATACAAGAAGAAAGTTTTTTGTTTGTAGCTCGATGAGCCATAAGTTTGTATTTAAAAATTGTAATGACATAAGTATCACAGTAGATGAGGTTGTTAAATTTAAGTCAGACCCATTGTTTGATAATTACTATTATGACAATTAATACAAACAGGCCAACAATCACATATGAAAATGTTTCTTTGCTTAAGGGTGGGGAGACTTCGTATTTAAATGCGTCAAACAATGCATCTTCAATAAAATTAATTCCACTCGTTCAAGATTTTTCTTTTAATTTTGATACTAAAACAGAGGATATATTGACGTTGGGCAATACGTTTTATTCAAAAAGAATTAATAGATATGATGTAGATGTGAATCTAGATATAACTATATTTGAAACATTTGAAGACATATTCTCTGGCTTTTTTAGCGGAACCGCTCTTCTCAGTGATTTAAATAAAGATGTTAGTTTCTATTCTTTAATAGGAAAAAAGAAAAATTTTG
>Ga0181408_1000646_pt1 | contig 11134 bp, 10 predicted proteins | sample 31SPOviralmetaG_FD_130137 | JGI IMG/M metagenome (GOLD analysis project Ga0181408, IMG submission 130137) | Marine viral communities from the oligotrophic San Pedro Time Series (SPOT) site, San Pedro Channel, CA, USA - 31 SPOT_SRF_2012-02-16 | ecosystem: Environmental > Aquatic > Marine > Strait...
CGTGTACCAATTACAAATGCATGTCCCATATATCCATGCGCTGAACATTGATAATGTAATACTGTAGGTGTGGATTCTGTTATTTCAATTTCAGCATACGTAGACGTAGTTGTTACGTTAGTAGTATATTGTGTAGTTCTTCCTGCATCATAATAAAATCTAAATGGGTGATTTGACATACTACTTGAACTAAGAGTAAAACGATATGTCCTTCCCATTTGCAATTGTATTATAGGTGATTGAACACCATCTATAACATAAGCACTACCACTTCCTGTGCCGTTATAAACATGATCAGCAGTTTTTGAAGCAACTGTTACAGAAAAGTTTTTAGTTGTAGCGTCATGCTTATTTCTTTCAACTGCTGTATTTGCAGAATCCTTTGCTAATATGTAGTCACTATCAAAATTGTCAGCAGTATATACTGATTCTACATCTAAACTAAATTGACCGGTGCTAGAATTGTAAGTTATATCACCACCAGCAGAAAATACACCTCTTATAAAAGCTGAGTCTCTTTGTGTATTAGTATCAATTTGCCTAGCTTGAATATAAGCCGAATCTATTAAATTAATAGTGGCAGATGAATCGACACCTGATGGATTGTTTATTTGCCTTGATTGAACATAAGCGGAATCGATAATAGCAATAGTAGCAGCAGAATCTACACCAATAGAGTTACCGCTAATGCTTCCAACTACATTTGTTGAATTTTTAAAATATAAAATTCCATCCGCATAGTTTATGGCTAATTCGCCATAATCAAGATCTCCTGGGTTTGGAACTCGTCCAGAAATACTAGACTTTTTTAGCTTAATGCTAGTCGTCATATCGATTCCTTAAAAAAGGTTTTATTTTAAAGTCAAATAATTAAAAAACTACTTGACTATATATTAATAACTTCCACCGTCTACTGTGGTAAGTGTTACTGCTCCTGTTGTTATTGTAAACATGTCTGAATCAAATGATGCGACACCCTTTGAATTTTTTGTAGCATTTCTACCAGTAACTACAAGATTACCGCTAGTAATTGTTGTTTGAATGCCTTGACCAAAATCGCCGTAAACATTAAATGATTCACCAGCAGTTGCAGCTATTCCACCGCCTTGACCATTAGTGGTGTCACCTGAAAAAAGTGTAATATCAGCGGTTGTAATAACACCAGAAGCTGCATTGAAGTTAGTTTGATTAAATGCAGCAACACCCTTTGTGCTTCCATCAGCCGCGGCATCAGCTGCTGTAACCGTAACGGTTGTGCCTGTTGCACTAGTACTGATTCCTTGAGAAGCATTACCTGTGATTGTAAATGATTCGCCAAGTGTTGCAGAAGCAGAACCAGATCCACCGCTTAATGTAATGTCTTTAGATGAAACAGCACCAGATGATACTGTAAAGTTTGCAGTAGCAAAAGATGCGATACCTTTATTTGTTGTACTAGCGTCTTCACCGGCAATTGTAATAATACCTGCGCCTTCAGTAATATCTACACCTTCACCAGCTGTAAGTATTTGTCCTAAGTCTGAATCAACTCTTGCAGTCGTATAATAGAGATTTGTACCTTCACTTAAATCACTAGTTGAATGATTTGATATATCAGAAACTGTGCCAGTAACATTGCCTGTTACATTACCAGTAAGAGTACCGACTCTTAAATCTGCATACGTAAATCCTGTTCCAGTAATATCAATAGTATTAGTAGCACTATCAAGTGTTCCACCAGGATTGTGTAAACCTGTAAAAAGTTTATATTGACCATCTGACGCATCTCTAAAAAGACCAGTACGTTCGACTCTAGATTCGCCAGTATCTAAATATTTACCAATGAAACCAATATCTAATGTATCTGCTGTAGTATTGGAATCAGCAAGATTAAACAATGGATCATTAGTTGTTACTGTAGCAGTATTTATTGTAGTTGTTGTACCATTTACTGTAAGACTACCATCAATAACTGCATTACCATCTACTTGAAGATCATTAAATTGAACATCATCGGTTGTTGCAACACCTTGAGCAATTGCAATTTCGCCATCAGTTATTGTTATACCAGTTCCGCCAGAAATATGTGCTCTTACTTCAGCAGCTGAAGGACCAGTTATTGAAATTACACCAGTTCCTGCGTTATAAGCTGCAGCGCCATCACCACTTACAAAATTAACGCTAATAGCATTTTTAGCATCGCTATCTGCTCTTGCTGTGGTATAATATAAATTAGTTTGTTCTGGGATATCAGCTGTAGCAATTTGATCTGTTCCAGTACCAAAATCAAGGTGTGTTGCATCTATTCCATCAGCTTTAATGGTTACTGCACCGCCTCCTACAGAAAAGTGATCACTGCTAAAAGATGCGATACCTTTATTTGTTGCAGTAGCGTCCTCGCCACTTATTACGCCTGAAGCTATATCAATACCTTCACCAGCACTGAAGTGCGCTCTTACTTCTGCTGCAGATGGGCCTGTATACGTAAATACACCATTTGATGCATTATAAGATAATGATCCATCACCACCAGCATCAGTAACGCTTACTGCATTTTTAGCATCGCTATCTGCTCTTGCTGTGGTATAATATAAATTTGTACCTTCAGTTACGTTTGTTGTTAAGAGTGTGGCTGATCCACCAAGTGCAATTGTTGCACCAGAAACTGTAATACTACTGTTTGCCAATTCACCATTACTAATTTCACCTGCTCCAAGTGTAACACTTTTTCCAGAGAGATCAAGAGTAGATGCTAATTCAGCTGCTACAACTCCACCATTTTTAATAGTTACTACACCACTTGAAACCGCAAAATTGTCAGAACTAAATGATGCAACACCTTTAGCACTCGTTGTAGCATTAGTACCATTGATAGTAACAACATTATTTGTTATAGCTGTTGCAATGCCTGTTCCACCAGTAAATGTAAGATCAGAATCAAGAAGATTGACTGTATCGGTTCCAGTGTCACCAGCAACTGAAAGATCAGTTGAAATATTAACTGTGCCAGCAGCTGTTAATCTACCTTGTGCGTCTACTGTAAATGTTGGTATTGCTGATGCAGAACCGTATGATGCAGGAGTAACTGAAGTATTGTCAAGGGTAATAGTAACCGAATTAGCTGATCTTCTAGTACTAATACCAGTACCAGCATCACCAGCAATTGCAAGTGTATCAGTATCTAAATCAATAGAATCTGATCCAGAAGAATCGCCTTTAAAGTTAAGAGTAGTTGCACCAGCAACGGCATCAACATATTCTTTTGTTGCTAGAGAGTTAGTACCAAATCCACTACGATCTTTATAGCCAGCTGGCACATTAACTGCTGAAGTTCCATTTGGTGAAAGGACAAGAGCACCGTTTGTATTAGTAGTTGATATTGTATTAGCATCAATTGTAATATTATCAACGTTTATTACGTCAATTTTACTAGAAGCGTCAACTATAAGCGCGCTTGATGCTGTTAACGTTCCAGGCGCATGATCTAATTTACTGGTAAAATAGACACCACCAACAACTTCAATTTCATTAGCATTACCCGACCCGTCGACACCGCCAGTACCGATATATAATCGGTCACCTCCGTTGCCTTGTGTTCCCGTAAGGTACGAGTACGCTAATTCTCCTAGTTTTAGGGTTCCTGGTGCACCACCGGTCCCCGATCTTTTGATCTTAATTATTGATGCCATTAGTAGAAACCCCCATCTGAATTAATATCCGCACCTAGAATTTCATTTCTGGCTTGGAATGTGTTAGTAGCTGAATCAAAAATCAAAAGACCTTCTTCTTGAAGAGTTCCTAAATTAACATCACTTAAATCACGTATTCTCAAAGTACCAAAACTAAGAGTGCCGCTACCGTTTGTTTTTATAACCTCGTTATTACTTCCGTCTGTTGTAGGATATTGTATTCCAGATGCTTTAAAAACACCACCAACTGTTGCTGAATCGGCTACTTCAAGGCCGGCCTTCACAGTAAAATTTTGTTTAACAGCCATAATTTATTCCTACAATAAAAATTTATTACTACTATTTATAACATTACGCATCTACACTGATCCTTTTTGCTTTAAAACTTGTATTAGTGTATGAAGGTGAAAGTGTAATTGTTATATTACTATCAACAATATTAGCATCAAATGTGCCAAGAGCTGAATCGGTTTTAACTTCTGCGTATTCTGTTAAAAATACATTAGTGCCATTGTGTGTTAGCATAATTTCTTGCGAATGATATTTACTATCAGAATCATGCTCTAATTGTATTATATACTTAACTGTTCTAAAAGTTGAAGCTGGAAATGCATCTATTACTTGATTACTGCCTGCACTATCTAGATTAACAGCTGCTTCTCCAACTTGTGCATCACTGAAACTTGTCCAATTTGCTGCAGCATTAGGTAATTCACCAGTAGATGCGTTTCTACTTTGACCTGCTAAAACAGTATACTTATAATATTCGCCACCTTGATATGTTATACCACTTTCTGTGTACTCGTTTTTAATATAAACTAACATTCCATCTTGTAGTCTTTGTCCTTTGATATCAGAAAGTCTATCACCAGAATTACCACTTGCATATCTCAATGAACCACGCAATTCTGTATCTAAAACGATAGGATGATTAGAACTTGGACTAAAAGTACCAGGCCATTGATTTCGCGTAAGTCCGTCGTAATTTGCCATTAGCTTATACTCACAAAAGTGTTACCGGGTTGTAATGTAATTCCATAAAACTTATACGCTTCGCTTGTATGCGTATTTGATAATGTAACGTTAGCACTTGTTGCAGATACGTCACTAAGTAATGAAGAGCTTGATCCAGTTTGAAAAGTAGTAGGTTGCGTTGCTGAAGCTCTTACTCCAAAGAAAAATCCTCGAGGTGAAGCATTTGAATTATTAATAGTTGTGCTTAATGTTCTTGATTGATTACCACGTTGAGTAACGCCACTAGCAAATCCTGTACCATTAACAACATCGCTATTAGTTGGAGCTGTACTAGTAGACGCTGTAAAAAGTGACACTGTTGGATACGTCCAACTTGAAGATAAGGAAGTATCTGAAGCCGTGTCAGTTACTGTATATGCAGTTCCTGTTACACCAATAGGTCGCGACATTTGCGTAGAAACCGCCAATGTTCTGCTTCCAGTGTTATCTTGATGTAATGCATCAGTAAAAGTAAATGTTCCACTGCCTGTTGCGCTAGAAACTGTACCACCAGTCGGCGTTACAGTAGAAGTATGATTACTAGTAGATGAAAAACCTGTTACTGAAACTGTGTATGATGTAGACGTATATGGTGCTAAAAATATATTACCACTTAAATTGCTCATACTAATTGAAACATTAGGTGTTGTCCAATTAGTTGTAAAAGTTTTACTATTATTTGTTGACCCGCTGTTTTCTAAAAAAGTAACTGAAGCTGATGCAGATCCACCAGCAATTGTTGTTGAAGTTGATCTAATATATCCTGTGGCATTTGTACTGAATGTTTGTGTCCAATCTACACCTCCGGCAGGTGTTACTGATGGACCAGATGTGGTAAAGTCTGAAAGTGTTTCATGTACATCTCCAGAAACTTGACTAATAGACCCTATTGAAGAAACAAACCTAGTAATAAAATCACTTGGATTATCAACTGCAACAGAAAATTGTGTAGCAGTTTGATCCCAATTAAGTGATTGTCCAGTTGCTGATGTAGTTGGTGTAAATGATGCTAATGTAACTTTTATCTTTCCATCTGTTATAGAAGTATCTCTTACAGTAAAAAGAGTAGAAGCTGAATCTCTATATTGTGATGCTGTTGCAGAATCGCCAGTTTTATTAAATACTAAACCTTCTGTTGTGCCACCAGCTTCGATTGTACCAATTTGTCTGGAAGTATTAGCAATAACATTTCCACTACCATCAATATCACTAACTGTTAATTTTCCACCAGAATCTGTTAAAGCAAGTCCACCTACAAATAATGTACCTCCGGAAAAATAACCATGTCTAAATCTGTATTCATTTGATCCAAGATCCATCGTACCGTTTGAATCTGGTATAATACTATCAGTTACTTTAACTGGACCAAGTATTGATATGCCAGTTCCACTATCAACTATGTTATCAATATCTTGTCCTTCAACAAGAGCTAATACTTCATTCGAATCTAATATAGTTGGAATATTATTAAAGTTAGTAAAATCTAAATAGAAACCACCAGAATCACCACCAAGAGTTCCTGCATTAAATCCTGTTGCCTGATTAACACGCTTTATCGGTGTTCCTACTACGATCTTCTTGACAATAGTTTGCGCTTCAGAAATTTTTATTTCTGAGTTACTAGCAACTTTTACTAAGATTTTATCAGTAGCCATTTAAAATACTCATTTTGTCACCGATGGCGTTACCTGGATTCTTCCCTCAAGAATTCTTTCAACAACAGTATTTGTGTCGCTGTCAACAAAAGAAAGTTCTACATCATAGACGTATCTTCCCGTCTTGAGCGCATCAGTTTGAGTATTTGTTAATGATAGAGTTACAATACCACCTGTGCTTGGTGAAGCAATAATTGACGTAAAGCTATGTGTATCAGCGCTGTCACTATTATAATTCTTTTTTATCTTTGCAGCAACAGAATAATTTGTTAAATTCTTTGCTGCTCCTGTAGTGTCAGTGAGATGAAGTTCAAATGCTGCGTCAGCACCTTGATCGATGGTGAATTCTTCGTATTGGGCCATGAAATACTCCAGTTGATTTCTTTGTCGGACGCTTACGTCCCTGCCATTTAAACTATTTATACAAATTAACGTTTATAAATAACTTTATGAAAAATAATTCTATGCTTAATTTTAAACAAATTAGATACTTTCGTCAAGATAAGCATCCTGAAGAAGAGATAATTAAATCTTTAATTACTGAAACTTATAATTTAGTTCCTTCAAAACAAAAACTAGTTCCTTATAAAATTCATGTATTTGGACCAAATAATTTAAAAGAAAAAGAAGCATTGTATTTAGCAACTAAAAATAGAAATGTTAAAGTTAATACTAATGTTAATTATCAAATATTTGCTTCATATGTTTTATTATTTACAAGTCGTTTATGCGATAATCCAAATGAAGAAGTAAAAAATTCAATGAAAAGAGGCCACAGATATAACAGTTGTAATTTAAATAAATATAAAATCTCTAAAACAATTTCTAATATAGAGATAGGCATGTTTTGTAGTAATTTATCATACGCGTGTTTAAATAATAATTTAGATATAGCTTATACGGGATGCCTTCCACCAAATATAAAACAATTTATGCCAAAAATTGAAGAAGACATTTATTTAGCCATGAGCATCGGCTATGCTGATGATGGTAATCCGTATAGAAAAAATGGAAAACAATATAAACCAGATATAAAAGAGATAATTGATTGGCATTAAATTTATTATGTACAGCTAAACCTTGTGATGGTTTATTTTATTATAGTTATGAATATACACAATATTTAAATATGTCTGGAATTAAAACAGACATGATTATTATTACGCATCCGAGTTTTGATTCTCAAGATTATATAAATTCTATAAATCAAAAATACACTTTATTTAAAAATGTAATTTTTAATGATTTTGAAGATGTGAGAACCACATTAATAATGGGTAGAAGTATGCTAACACTACCTTTTCTTAATCGTAAATCATATTCACAAGATCAATTAATATTATTGCATCTTCTTTTTAAAGATAAAGTGATTGTAGTATATTCAGAAAATCACAAAGTAGAATATCAAAATGCATTAAAATACTTTAGTACAAAGCAAGTAATTGATTTGTGTGATTACGACGTTTATCCGAATGGTAAAGGTAAACACTTTGAAAAAAAGATTTTCTTTGATATACATAAACCAATTATAGAAAATTATAAATTTAAATATCTTTTTAATGGAACAAATAAAGAATATTACGATGCTGCTAAAAATTTAGTTTATAAGTATAGATCTCATGGCATAATAATATATGATAATTATAAGCATGATTCTAGTTTAAATAACTTAGTTGCGCCTGTTGAAAATTTATTAGGAACATTTAGAAAATATGTGTATACTAAAAATACAGTAGACCCTGCACCTAGGCTTATTCAAGAGTGCAAATATTACAATAAAGAAATTATATACGAGGCTTCTAATACAGGAGCAAAAACATATAAAAATAGATTTATAGAAAACCCGAATATAGAAAGTATAATAAATGAATTATGAAGGTTGGGATCAAGACTATGTTGAAAATAAAGAGCTATATGTAAATTTATTTGATAAAGTGATGCAAGAAGATAACGAAAAAAACGTAGAATTTTTAGAGAAAAAGATTGCAAAGTATGTTGGTCGTAAACATGCAGTTGCTGTCAATAGTGCTACAGACGCATTATTCTTTTCACTTAAATGTTTTAATATTGGTACAGGTGATGAAGTATTAGTTAGTGATTTTTCGTGGATCTCATCTGCATCTTGTATTCTTATGGCTGGGGCAACTCCTGTATTCTGTGACATCGATTTAAATTCTTATCATATGTCATTTGATGAGATTAAAAAGAAAACTACGAGTAAAACTAAAGCACTTATCTATACTCACCTATTTGGTAATATGACTGAAACAAAAGAAATAGAAAAGTATTGTAAAGAAAACAATATAGCATTTATAGAAGACGCTGCACAATCTTTAGGCTCGATTTATAAAAGTAGATATGCTGGATCAATTGGTGATATCAGTTCTTTTAGTTTCAATAATAACAAAGTTATATCAGGTCTTTCTGGTGGAGGTATGGTACTCACTAACGTAAAAATAATTGCAGACTACCTCCGTAAACTACGAAGACATGGTAAAGGCAACGATCATGAAATGCTTGGTTATAATTCAAAAATGTTTTATATAAATGCTGCATATATTGAAATGAGGTTTGACCGTATTAAAGAACTACAATTGTTAAGAACTCAAGTTGCCTATAAATATCATGAAGCATTACAAGATATACCGGTTATAAGTCAGATACCAGACGACTTAAGCATGCTTCATAACTATCATAAATACGTGGTAAGGTTTGAAAACAAAGAAATACGTGATGAAGTAAAAGATGAACTTAATGCAAAAATTCATTATGATAAACCACTATCAGCTAACAGTATGTTTAAGTTAAAGCCGTGTCCTAACGCACAAATAGCAAGTAATACAATTTTATCTTTACCTTGTCATCCTTATGTAACAAAAGAAGAAGTATTAACAACTGCTATGGTGATTGGTATTATGGCATGAATTTATTTAAAACTAGAGCGATAGATTTTTACTTATCAAAATCTTGCAACAAGTCATGTCATTATTGTACAGCATGGACTTTAGAGATGAGAAACTTGACTGTTGACATGGATTTTTTAAGTAAGACTTTGAAATGGCTTTCTCCGTACGTAGTACGAATACAGTTACTTGGTGGAGAACCGGGATTAATTAAAAATCTAGATGAAGTTGTTAACGAAATAAAAAAGCACAAAAATCTAATACCAACTATTTTATCTAATTCGTTTGTAAGAAAACGTTATCCACATATGTTAGAAGATCCTAATGTACTTTATCAAGAACACTTAGTTCTTGATTTTCATGAAGATAGAATAGAAAAGTTAGGTAACTACGATTTCTTTGAAGAGAACGATAAAAATAACTATAACATTATCATTATGACACCTAACTATTTTAAATACAGAGAAAATCATAATTTAACTAGAGTCGATCATAAAAATACTCAATTTAAAAAATTTAATTCAAGATCTCCTAATTTTATAGACATTGAACAAGCACCAGAATTTGACAGGAGAATGTGTGCTGCCTTTCCAAAAGTTCCTGTAATAGATTTTGAGTTACAGCGAATAAGACACTGCAGCAAAAAAGTAATAAATGGTTCGAGAAGATATCAAGTAACAAAAGAAAATATTGATAAGATGATGAACTATGAACTTTTTGCTTTTGAAGAGTATTGTAAAAAATGCTTTGAATCGATTGATAAAAGATCACAAGAACAGATACTTGATATAGTTGCTGTAGGAAAAGTAATGTAATGAAAAAAATATTATTAGTCAGTGGGTGTAGCTTTACAACAGACGATTTTAATTCTTTGTTTCATCCAGAAGAAGATATGTCATGGGACAAATGGCCAAAAATTTTAGCTAAAATGCTAAATATGGATTATGTAAATCTAGCAAAGTCAGGAGCTGGAAATGAATTTATTTCTAATACTATTATTGATGAAATAGAAACAATGGATAAATCAAAAATTGGATTAGTTATACCTGCTTGGTCTCAATGTCACAGAAGAGATTATCAAATGTATTCTTCTAGATCAAAGAGCACCAGATGGAGATCTGAAATGTATGATCTTTTTGGTGATACTCGATATTGGATAAGGAAAAGTCTTAAGACTTATTATTTTTTTCAAATATATTGCGATTATTATAAGATACCTTACAAACAAGTTCAAATGATAGAATTATTTAAAGATAACATTGAAATTGATTTTAACGAAGAAAAGAAAGAAATGGATGATTTTACAGTAGATGAAATGTATTATAAAAAGCTTAAAAACTTTATAGGAGAAACTTCAGGCATTTTAAGTTTACAAGATGTATTAACTAGTAATAGAAAAGACAAAGAAAAAATTAAAGAATTTAGCATATCTTCAGAAGACTCGCATCCAAGTAAAAATGGGCATCGCTTATTAGCGGAGTATATATATGAAAATATTTAGTGCATCATTTAGTCCACACGATCACAATACGTATGATGGTGTGTGGCATAATCAACGAGAAAGATATACTCGTAGAAAACACAACATCCCTTGGCATTTTGACGCGTATCCACATTACGACACAGCAAGTAAAATGAATTCAGATGATAATAGTGCTAGTGTAAAATTTTATCAAGAATATTGGAATCCTAAAAGTCATGATATGTACGCATTTACCACTACTGTAGGTGGAATGAATAAAATACCTCAATTACAAGTATTTAAAGATGATATTGATTGGTACCCTAAAAACCTATGGGATTATAAAATGCTTGACAACAACTTGTATTACATAGATCATCATCAATCGCATGCAGCATACGCTTACTTACTATCTGAGTATGAACAGTCTGA
>Ga0181408_1000647_pt1 | contig 11099 bp, 7 predicted proteins | sample 31SPOviralmetaG_FD_130137 | JGI IMG/M metagenome (GOLD analysis project Ga0181408, IMG submission 130137) | Marine viral communities from the oligotrophic San Pedro Time Series (SPOT) site, San Pedro Channel, CA, USA - 31 SPOT_SRF_2012-02-16 | ecosystem: Environmental > Aquatic > Marine > Strait...
AGTTCCGCTAATACATGGGAGAAAAAAACCATAACATTTGCGGGTGATACTGCTGGTGGGGGAATCGTTAATGACAATGGCAGGGGCTTTTATGTGAACTGGCACATAGCCGCTGGCTCAAATGCTGTAGGCGGTGGCTCTACTTCTGGCTGGAAACAATACGGCGGCTTGTCTGATTGGGCAGATGGACAGGCAACAAATGCTGTTGCAACAACTGCGGGTGCAACATGGCAAGTAACAGATTGCCAACTTGAAATCGGCGAACAGGCCACGCCGTTTGAGCATCGGTCATTTGGCGATGAGTTGGCTAGGTGTCAGAGGTATTATCAAGTCAGTGGCTCTTCAGTGAATAGCAGTTATCATGTTTTCCCCGGACAACGCTGGAGTTCTAACAACATATTCTTTTCAGTGCCTATAGCAACATCAATGAGGGCAAACCCCACTATAGGTTCAGACGTTTCAGGCAATTTTGGTTTTGTTGGTGGAAACAACCAATCAAAAGCTTTTTCCCTGAGTGAGATGAATTTCGTAAGCCTTGACTCCTCTAGTATAACTGCAAGAGTCACCGTCGATTTCACACCCAACAGTGCATATGCCTATACTGGGTATTTTAATACTGCCGGTGAACTGCAATTAGATGCGGAGTTATAATCATGATTATTGAAAATGCTGTTAGGCATGAAAGCACAAGTGATTCTGGTGCAATATCTGTATCAATTATAGCAACCATTGACGGCATTCAATGCGTGGTTCCTGAGTCTGCTGGCAACCGCCACTACGACGAAATCATGCGACAGGTCGCAGCCGGTGACTTGACCATAGCTGACGCCGACTGATGAAGCTGGCGATGGAACCCGTAATGAAAACACAGATGGAACTTGAGGCACACGAAAAGGAGTGCGCCATCCGGTACGCCTCTGTGCAGGAAAAGCTAGAGGCACTCGACAAGCGCATGTGGCGGCTGGAAGCAATGATAATGGGCAGTACGATTATGGTGGTTGCTATGGTAGTTACAGTATTTATGGGAATGAATTAGTATGGCTGTATTCAAGGCATTCAAACCAGAAGCGATGAACAAAATCGCCAAGAGCATGGGCTATACAGGCAACATGGGTGAGTTTCAGAACTACATTGAGCAAGACCCTGCACGTCAGGCACGTATGGAGCAGTTTAAGAATGCTGCTGTGCAGATGGCAAAGGGTGGTGTAGTGAAGATGCAGCAGGGTGGCGCTATGATGGGGCCAGTACAAGATGGCATGTATCGTGGGCCGGGTTCGCTTGCCCCGGGTGCTGCAGTCATCCCTAATTTTGTGAACCCGCAAACAGGTCAGCAATACTTAAACAGAGGCTCTGCACCAGACTCTTCTGTTTTAGTGCCGTACACACCCCCTCCAGTAGACCCGCAAAAAGCAAAAGATGCAGCAGATGCTGAACGTGCTATGATGCAAACGCAAACACCTGCTGCACAAACACAAGGGCCGTTGTCGTTACAACAAGCAGCACCTAATTTTACTGGTATGACACCTGTTATGGATGACCCACGTGGTAGGCCACAAGGTGGATTTGCACTTGCTGGTTTAGGTGGACCTGCAGATAAAGCTGTTCCTGTTCCTAAAATGCAAGATGTAAGTAAAATGTTTGATACATCTATTGTTGACCCCAATACAGGATTTATGCAACGGCTAAATTTAGATGGAACAGTGGATAAAGGTCACTTTGGTAGTTATCAATTCCACGTAGACAAAGCCCAAGAAATATATGAAAAACAGATGGCAGAGTATGAAAGGCAACGCCAAGCACTAGGAGATAATTTTACGTATGGACAACTTCAACAGTTTAAACAACAAGAAGGCATACAAAATTTAAAAACACAACATACAAATGTTGACACAGGATTTTTTGACTCTCCTGAATTTAAGAATATTAAGGGTGGTCCAGCGGGTCAAGCAGTTTCGTATTCTCCATATTTTGGTATGCACCCAGATACCTCTATTGGGAAACGAGATCAAGCCTATGAAGCATATCTTCGTCGAACTAATCAAACTAATAAATTAAAAGGCGGTTCTGAATTTATTCAGGCGCAACGCGACCAACCATCCCTTGGATTGCTACCCGGTGGGGGAACATTCGATAAACCTACACAACTACAACCAACTGTTCCATCGGCTGGCGGAGGTCAAGATGTGACAGGCAACAACCCTGTACAAGTAGCTGTTCCTAACACACAACAACAAACACAACTTCCACAGCAAGCCGTGCCTACAATGACTGGTGCAACTGAAGGTCAGCGTATTGGTGACGTAATGGCACAACAAGCCTTTACTCCAGGTTTGCCAACAGGTGGTGCAGTTGCTCCTATTGGTATACAAGAAACAGCACAACAAATAATAGACCCAGCTACAGGCCAAGTATCTGGTGGTATGGCTGTGCCTACAACACTAGCGCAAACTACACAAGCTATACCTGCCGTAGAAGGAAATGCTGCACAAGTGCAAGCAACTACTGCTGCACCTGCCATTGCTTCTGCACTAGATGCAACACAGGCTGCACAAGGAACAGTAGACTCGCAGTCTCAAATAATTGCTGCTCAACAAACAGCATCTTCTGTAGGCAATGTATCAGCCGCCCAAGGTAATGCTACACTTATTAATAATCCTGTACAACGTCAGATTCAAGCCGGTGAGTTAATCAATGGTGCAGCAGATGCACAGACAGCCGCCACATTTACTGAACAAGTACAAGCCGCAACAGCGACCCCTTCACAACAAGCTACCGTACAAGGACAGCTTGCTTCTCTCACTGCTAACTTTGATTCATCTAATCCTCCAGCTTGGGCTGCAGGTGCTTTACGTAATGCTACTGCACAGATGGCAGCGCGTGGATTAGGTGCATCTAGTATTGCAGGACAAGCTATTGTACAAGCAACATTTGAAGCAGCATTGCCTATTGCACAAGCTGACGCATCTGTTACGGCACAGTTTGAGGCACAGAACCTGTCCAACAGACAGCAACGTGCTATGCTTTCTGCTCAACAACGTGCCACATTTATTGGCATGGAGTTTGACCAAGCGTTCCAAGCACGTGTACAAAATGCAGCTAAGATTAGCGATGTTGCCAATATGAACTTTACTGCAGAGCAACAGGTACAGCTTGAAAACAGCCGTGTTGCTAATACAATGAATATGCAGAACCTGACCAACTCACAGGCAATGGTTATGGCAGAGGCTGCAGCATTGGCGCAGATGGATGCGTCTAACCTCAACAATCGTCAACAGGCTGCAGTGTCAAATGCACAAGCCTTCTTGAATATGGATATGGCTAATCTGACTAATCGCCAGCAGACATCCATGTTTAAATCACAACAGCGTATTCAAAGCCTGTTTACAGATCAAGCCGCAGAGAATGCCGCACGTCAGTTTAATGCTACGTCAGATAATCAAACCAACCAGTTCTTTGCAAATCTAAATTCACAAACTTCACAGTTTAATGCGGCACAAGCTAACGCGCAGTCGCAGTTCAATGCCGGTCAACGTAATACAGTAGAACGCTTTAACGCAGAACTGAACAATCAACGTGACCAGTTCAACGCACAGAACCAGCTTGTGATTTCACAGAACAATGCACAGTGGCGCAGAGAGATTGCTACAGCAAACACTGCTGCCATCAACCGTGCCAACGAACTTAATGCTACGGCACTGCTTGACATTTCTAAAAACGCATATGACAATCTGTGGACATACTATGCTGACACGATGGAGTGGGCATGGACTTCAGCAGAGAATGAACTAGACCGTCTTAGCAGCATGGCTATAGCGCAGTTGAGTGCAGAGGCACAAGCTGCCGCAACTAAGGCTGCAGGTAAGACAGCCGCTGGTACTGCAATCGGTAGTTTGATTGGTACACTTGGTAGTGCATTCATTGAGTTCTGCTGGGTAGCCCGTGAGGTATATGGACCTACAGATGTACGTTGGTTCATGTTCCGGTCTTGGATGAAGAAGAATGCACCACGCTGGGTGTTCAACCTGTACGTAAAGCATGGTAAAGACTTTGCAGAGTACATTAAAGACAAGCCCAAGATTAAATTTATTCTTCGGCAGATGATGAATTTAGTTGTCAACAAGCGTAAAATGAGGTATAATCATGTTAAATAATCCAGCAGGAATGTTATATCATAGCATGGATAGACGCATAAAAAAAGATGCGGAAACAGAAAACCCTAAATCTATTATGCGTGGCTTGCTTGCAAAGTCAGAAGACAAGATGCCTACCAAGGATAACGATATTGGTCAGCCTCTTGATCGTGTTGCGACATATATGACTAACATTCGCAGTAAAAGGAGTGTCGAAGTATAATGGACATTGCAAACGAACCTCTACTTGATGCTCCTATTCCTGGCATGTCGATGACGCATGAACTTGGCGCACGTCCTTGGCAAAGCCCTGCACAGCATACAACAGTAGAAGAAGCACTTGACTATTACATTCCTCGTTTTGCAAATGATGAGGTTACAGAACAACTTATGGATGTTCTGGAAATGGGTGTGCCTGTAACTACTGTAGCCAACAGCTTGCAACTGTCTGGCGTTATGGAAGGCAAGCACAGCATTGATGTGGGTATGATGGTAATACCTGTGCTTATGGAACTGATTATGTTCATGGCAGATGAAGAGGGTATCGAATACAACTCTGGTCTTGAGAAAGATGAAGAGGTTCGTAGCACAGTAATTGACAAGGCGTTGATGCGCTTGCAGGAAGAGACTGAAGAAGAGGCTGGTGAAGAACAGCCACAAGAAACTACTGATGAAATCGTTGGTGCCATGAAAGAGGTAGCAACAGGACGGGCTACAGGTTTAATGGGTAGGAGAGGCTAATGAGTTTCTTCACAGGTTTTGCCACAGGACTTGCTAAGTCTGTTGACACGCAACTTAAAGAAAGCATTGAACGGACACGCGATAATATCGACATGGTGTCCAAGTGGCGTTTGAAAAAGGCAGAAGAACGCGAAAGAGAACGCAAGTCAAAAGACAAAGAAATTCAAACGCTGATACAAGATGCAGCCTACGTAATCAGTGGCAATCAAAATGACGTAGATGCACAGAACATTGCGGCAGCTTTGTACAAAGAACGTGGTTTGTCTGGATTTACAGACGATATCAACTTTATGAAACAGCAAAAAGAAGCTGGTGTTGGTGTTCGTCCTATTGATTACCTTAAACGGGCTAACGAAGATGTAGACGTTAAACGATATGGCTTGTCAGAAATTGTACGTAGCCTGTCAAATGCAGAGAGTAGCTTTGCCGCATCCGATATGGTATTCCCTAAAGGCACTATCAAGGGTAGTGGCCTTATAAGTGCGCTTGTGCCTGACTTTGACGTTACGGCAGCAGGTGGTGCGCAAGCTAAAGAACAGATGCAACAGATTGGGTTTACGACTACACCTACTGCGCCGTCCTTGTCGTTTGATAGATATACATTTGACCGCGAGAGTCTAGGCTATGCTACAAAGTCTGTAAACGAAAAACTATCTTACCTTAGAAATATTATAGATGATCCAACTGCTGATCCAGAATTGGCAGCAAAAGCTGGTGAACGCCTCAACGAACTTCTTAATAAGTCTATGACAGGTGAAGAGGGTTCTGCTATTCAAGCAATCAATCTGCAACTGGCACGTCTATCTACACAAGATACATCGGCTATGTCAGAGATGCAGTTTAAAGCATTTGATACAGAACAGAGTGGTTTGATTGAACGACGGCAGACGTTAGAGGATACTATTTCCCTGCGCGATGCAAAGACACCAAAAGAAAGATTAGCTATTGAGGCTAACATTGCGTTTAGAGAAGACCGTATGGAAGACGGCTACAGACTTATGGCTGAGTCAGAAGACTACGGTGTGCAAGTCACTAATGCCACTCTTATTGATCGTATAAAAGGACGCGCAACTAGATTACAAAGTGAAACTGACTACATTAATAGCACCGGCAAATATGTAGGGGATGGATTTAAAGAAGACCGTGCTAGAATTAAAACAATCGAAGCAAATGAACAAGCGTTGGTTGGCATAGCGTTTGACAAAGTAGAAGCGTTTAGAGGTTACATTTCCAGAGCAGCAATGGCAGAATTTAAAACTGCACATCCTGATATATATAAAGATTTAGACTTATCTTCTTTACGAGGTGATGATGGACTAATAGATGGCAATGCTTTTATGTCATTGCTTACGGGTAAATCATCTGATGCAAAAGAAAAGTACGACGCTATTCTAAATTCAGTTGCACAACGGTATAAAACAATAGGCGCACAGTATAATGTTCCAGACGGTGTAATTGACAGTGCTATCATGCTTCTCACATGCAAAGGGCTTCCTGCTGTCGGTGATGTGGCAGGTGCTGGTACTGGTGCTGGGGCAGATGAAGGTGACGCTGTAGTTACACAAACCGATACTATACTGGATGCACAGGAACAAACGACTGAATCAATAGATGTAGCTAAACTATTGACAGAACAAGTAACTTCTTTGGAAGAAGAATTTCCTAGCACAGCAGATGGAGCCAAGAACATTGTCGCATCTATACTATCTGACGATGACACAATAGCAGATGTTTTTAATATTACAGGGCAGTTGCACAATAGTAATGACGAATTTAATAAATTAGTAGAAGAAGAAGTAAACAGAGTACAAGCGGCTGCAGATAATGCTATTGTAGGAAATACTTCTCAAACCCCCGGCACAATGCTTGGCGTTGGTGCTGACGTAGTTACAATCAATCCTGTAAAAAAGGATACTGTAGTTAATGATCTTGCAACAGACTTAGGAATATCAACTGCAGCAGCGGAAACTTTGGTAGATAGCGCAGTAGAAAAAGTAAATAAACCTTTGGATCAGATGACTGCCGCAGATGCATCAACTGAAAATGTTATGAAAGTATTAGATCAAGAAGATTTGATAGCATTGGGTGGGGGCGTTGCTCCTATGCGGTTTAAACGTGCCGTTTCTGCCATAGCTTCTAACTTTAATATGGAACCTGCAGAAGCTGAAGCGGCATTAAATAGAGCATTGAGAGTGACCAAAGAATTGAAAGAAGCGCAGCGTGATCCAGACTTTGCCGAAAGGTTTAGAAGTGGTACGTTGATGGGTCAAATAGACGTTGGTGAGTTTAAACCAGAAAATATATTGACAGATGCTTTTAAAGACGTGCCAGGAGATTCTTCGGATTCAGCACCAACAAAATTTAAACCCAGCGCAATACAACTAGCCATGAAATTTATTGATGGCACATTGGAAGGCGCAGAGAGATCATCATTTAGAAAAGAACTAACCGGACCTAATGGTAAGGAACTTGCCGCCGCAATACAAATGATACGCGACAGACGCAAGGCAGAACAAGAGGTATCCGCATATCGTTCACGTGGTGGATTAATGGGTAGGTAAATGTCAAACTTCTTACAAAAAAGATTCAACCTTGTAGAAGAAGAAGACGACACGGCTGTAGCAATACCAACAGATACTTCATCTCCTACAATAACTACTAAAAAAAGTAATTTTTTAACTAGTAGATTTGGGGGTGGAGACGAAACCTTTGACAACTCTGTAAAGTCTTATGAGGCAATCAAGCGTAATCCTGCTGTGTTTGAGTCTGCTAAGAGGTTCTTGGCAGAACGACACAACATGACTAACATCAAAGATGAAGATGTCATTGATGAGTTTATTGAACACTTCCGTTCATTTGATGTAAACGAAATGACGACAGCGGGTGACTACGGTTACGTATCCGCTGCTGCGGCTGATGCTACAAAGCGCAACGACGAAAAAGCAAAGATGCGTCTTGCTGACTATCGTTTGCTGTATCAAACATTTAGAGAGATGCCTCACTTCTATGAGGAAGGCGGTGCTGAGAATGCCTTTGGCGATTACGTCGAGGGTTTGCTCAAGGCACCGTCTACTTATTTGGGGCTTCTACTACCTGGATACGGTAAGGCAGCAGGTGTTGCAAGTTCACAGGCAGCTAAAGCGGCAGTGGCTGGCACACTACGCCAAGCATTTCAGCCACAACGTATCGGCAGTCGCATGATACAATCTGCTGCATCTAATCCTATCAAGACAACTATTGCAGGTGAAGCGGCATTCGGTGCGCTACAGAATGTGGCAGCACAGAAGACAGAACTTGAGGCAGACTTGCGTAGAGAATTTAGCAATGAAGAGTTGCTTGTGACATCTGTTGCCAGTGGTGTGCTACCTGCTGCTGCGGCTGTTGGTCTGGCAAAGACTGGCTTCTCACGCTTTGCAGAACGTAATGTCGAAGACCTGCTTGATGATGCAGATAAAGCCACCCTCGCAAACATTAAGAAGGCTAATGAAGCAGCAGATGAAACACTGCTTAATGCAGATAAAGAATTGTTGGCAGATACAAAGGAAGTATTACGTGCGCTTGATCCAGAACGTGTAGCAGAGGGTGAAGCAGCCAGAACAAAGATTAAAGATAAAGTAATTCAAGAACAAGAAGAAGCTGCTGGCACGACTCTGCCTGACGATGAGTTTGACTTTATTCCTACTTTTGATATTATTCTTGACCCAAGTAAAAAGAAAAGAGTTTTTGCTATGGGCATGGACTTGATACAAAGGGCAGGTGGCAGACAACAGGGTGAACGTATAACTGAAACTATTGGTCGCGGTTTGCGTAGTATGTCTAAAGATGAAATAGAAACAGATTTTAAAATTGGAGAAATATTTAAAACATATGATCTAACTCCAGATGATTTTGCTAGCCTATTCATGGCTGATGTATCTGCCGCTGCAAGAACATTGCAAGGTGCAAGTGCTGTTCGCAAGCTATTAGATGCATCCTTTGATGATTTGTTTGGCCTTAACGCACAGCGCAAGGGTGATCTGTATGGTGCCGTACAGACCTTTGAAAAAGAAGGTTCGGCGGGTGTACGTAGGTTCCTAGAAAAAGCAGACGCTGTTACAGATGATGTTCAGGTTACTGCAGCAGGTCGTATGCTAAATGGTGTGCGTGGTGCTGACGCATTACGTCTTGCCTTTATGACATCACAGACTGGTACAACAGTACGTAACACCGTATCTGGTTTGGGTCGTGTTGGTATAGATGCTGTTACAAAAGCTGTAGACAGAGGTATATCTAAAGTATTACCTGGTCAAAAGTCTTTGGTTGGTAAGGCTAACGAAGATGTATTCTCTGTAATATTCGGTATTACAAACAAGAAAGAAGCTATGGCTATAGAAGCTGTATTCAAGTCTGGCTTTTCTGCCAAAGCAAGTCAGATGTTCCGTGAGTTGCAGGACATTGTTGATGCGACTAATATGAAGTCCGGTGTAAAGCTAGACAAGATGAGGGCAATAGGTGCAAACCTTAATGCACTTAACCAAGCATCGGACAACATGTTCAAGAGGGCAGCGTTTGTCGGTAGCTTGAAGAGACAATTGAACGAGGTGTTTTCATCAGAGATACGGGCTGGTAATAAGACGAAAGCAGATTTTGAAGAATTTAATCTGCGTGACATTGTAAGGAAAGGTGAATTTAAAAATAGATTCAGTACAGCAGAGGGCAAGGCTATACTTGACAAAGCGGTAGAGGAGTCACTTTACTTCACCTATCAGAAGACACCGGACAGTCCTCTTGCACGTTCTATTATCAGTGGCATTCACAAAGCCCCGTTCCTTACAACATCCCTTGTTCCATTCCCTCGCTTTATTGCAAACGCCATGCGATTTACTTATGAGTATTCGCCACTATATCTAATGGACGCTGGCTTTGTACGCTTTGCTGCAAAGAACAAAGACAATTATGAAGAACTAGCTAAAGGTCTTGTAGGTACCGGATTCCTAATGGGTGCTACTGCGTATCGTATGTCTGAACATTCCGGTGAGAATTGGTGGGAAGGCAAGAAGGCAGACGGTAGCACGTATGACCTGCGTCCGTTCTTCCCTGCTGCACCGTTCCTGTTCCTTGGTGATCTTGTAGCAAGGGCTGTAGATCAAGATGTAGCTAAAATTGCTGGGTTCACAGAGCAAGACCGTCCATTGTATGGTGACCGTAATGAACTTGCAGATGCAATTCAAGCACTGTCAGGTACACAGTTCCGTGCTGGTTCTGGTTTGTACGCACTTGACGCTGCGCTGCGTGATGTTATGGCAGAGGATGACCCACAAAAAGTAGAACGAATGTTGACTGCTGCTGCGGCAAACATTATCAATACGTATAGTATTCCTATGACTATGTTGCAGGATACGTTCAATACATTTGCTGCACCAGATGATGCACGTATTGTCAAGAACACTAACTCAAGCGATATGTTAAGTTTTGGTATTAACAGGTCACTGGCCCGTATTCCTATGAACTACAAGATTGAAGAGTATCTGTCAGAGTTGATTGGTACACGGCCATCTGAAACATATCAGTCGCCAACTCGTGCAGAAGACTTGCGTAGGACTACACCATTCTCGCGTCAGGTATATGGTGTGTTGTACAATGAACGCAAGAATAGGTTTGAGAAAGAATTAGCGGACCTTAAAATATCAAGGCGCATTGTCTTTGCAAAGACAGGTGTACCAGAAGCTGATGCATTGATATCACAATTCATGGGCGAGTACATTACAGATTATGTCGTACCTGCAATAGAACAGAGTGACGTATATGATGGGCTGACTCGTGAGGGAAAGAAAGATTTCTTGAAGCGTGTAATCCAAGAGTATCGTAGCGACATCATGGATATTGTTACATTTAATTCAAAGCAACCAGTGTACAAAGAACGCTTCGGCTTTGACCCAATGAAGAAGGCAGCATTCAATCGTGTGCCAAAGGTTGACCAAGAACGTGCCTTGCAAGTATACCATGACAATCATGGTGAGCCAACAGATGGTGCAATGTATGACTATACAATGCTATTATATTATGTAAAGTATTTACGACAGATGCGAAAAGCAGGAGTATTTGATAAATAAAAAGGGGCCGCAAAGCCCCTTCTTTTTTGTGTTACTTACTAACGATTGTCTCCGCTGCCAGATAGCGTACCACGTTTCTTGCGGTCAGCCAGTTTCTGTAAGTTGTTCTCCATGATGTGACCAAGGTCCATCTCCA
>Ga0181408_1000648_pt1 | contig 11080 bp, 9 predicted proteins | sample 31SPOviralmetaG_FD_130137 | JGI IMG/M metagenome (GOLD analysis project Ga0181408, IMG submission 130137) | Marine viral communities from the oligotrophic San Pedro Time Series (SPOT) site, San Pedro Channel, CA, USA - 31 SPOT_SRF_2012-02-16 | ecosystem: Environmental > Aquatic > Marine > Strait...
AAGACCGTTTTTGTTAAATAGAGCAGAATCTTGTTTTAATCTGTCACCTCTCGCTGTATTACCAGTTTTTTTGTCAGTGCGATATATACTCTGAATAAAAGTCTGATGAGAAACAATGTCAAACGTTCTTCTGATTGTATCTCTTAGTTTCTTTTGATAATCATTATACTTTTTCCTTTCAATGCTTACTTTGTTTTGCTGATCTCTAAACATTTTCTCCGTGGATGTTTCATTTTCTTCAATAGCAGTTAACTTTTCTTCCTCTCGTCTAAGCGCTCTCATTTTAGCTAAAAGCATAGCATTATTCTGTTGAGAGACGTAGAAGTCTCTTTCTGTTTTTCCACCATTTTTAACTAGACAAAATGAAGGACAAGAAAAGAACTTTCCATTTCTCATTTCTCCTGAAATTTCTTCATAATACTGATCAACCAGAGGAGCTGGAACTGTGAATATAACACGCTCGTTTGTGGCATTTTTAAGCGCCTCTGCTATTACAATACTAGTACAAGACTTACCTGAACCTAAGCCGTGAAAAATAAGAGTATTGTTGAAATTTGTACTGGGTCCTAAAAGCTGTCCCATAAATTTTTGTTGTGGACCAAGAGACATATCAGATGACTTACATATTTCATCATTGGACAGATTTATGTAATTTTCCTCGAACTCAAAAGGAGAATCTTCTGGAAATGCTTCAGATGAATAATTAGACCTTATGAAGTCTAACATTTTCTTGTGTGTGTAAAGACCCGGGTCATTTAATTCGGGAAACGGCCGAGGCTCACATGATAATTTATATTTCTCATTGTCTTCAGGATTGTCGTAATAATATTGTAAACAATCACTCATTGTTAATATAAATTAACATTTTAAAAATAGATTCTTTTTCTCAAAAAATTGAAAACGGTTTGTTCAATTTTCTTCATGTCGAATCTTACATTAAATTTAATTTAATTTAATTTACTTTAATTTCCGCAGATGTCACCCGAAGAACATTCTGTTTTCCTCTTCGGGTTTAAACGTGGGTCATCCAAATCTTTGTTTAATTTGTTTCTTCGCAGGTTTCTTCGCAGGTTTCTTAGTAGATTTCTTAGCAGATTTCTTCATTTTAGAAATTTGTCTTTTGATGTCGGAATGTAGTCTTTTCGCTGTTTTATAAATGTATTTGCCTTTCTTATTCTTATACATGATACGAACCTTAAGTTTCTTAGCGCGAAGCTGTAAATTTCTAAAAGCAGTTGCTTTCTTTATTAATTCAGGGCGTGAAAGATATACCCGCCGCTTTCCTCTCTTTCTAGTGATTTTAATACCAACACTCTTGAGTTTAGTCATAAGAGCCTTATTTGGTAATTTTTTAACTTTTGGTTTCTTTTTACCAAAACTTTGCCAGAGTGCAGTAGTGGACACTTGCTTATAAGCAATATACACTACAACAGAATATACATAAGCTATAAAAATCCAGTGCCGTTTCTCACGATATTGTCCTGGGTAAACATTTTTTATTTTACCACTGATAAGAAGTTTATACATACTTATAACAAGTCTAGGATACACATCCTCATCCGACTCATCCATAGTTTGTAAAAGTTCTAAAACGGAACCGTATGTTACTTCGGCTAATTGGTTTATTATACCCGCTCCCAAGAAAGTCCCTGTACTCATGGCGTCTATTATATCAGGAATATATCTCTCGATGGGTGGTGGCCACGAGACTCCTGGAAGAGCGAGTTCGTCGGGATCTTCGGGTCTCTCTGTCTGTTCTCGAGAAGGAGATGGGCTGCGCTCTGGGCGTTTTGATGCGCCAAAATTTGTTCTATTTCGTCTTTTGATTTTGGAACTGATATTTTTTCTTTTGCCAAACTTGTGCAGGCGAGGGTCTAGATACATCAAGCGGCTAAGAGTCTCTTTTGAAATCACTTTGCCAACCTCCTCATTGCCCCTCATCTCACTCAACTTATAGTTTATATCCTCGGCAAGTTTTTGTTGAGCCGATTTTGTTTTATTTGTATTGTATTTGTAAATTAATTTGGCGACGTCGTCGGCGGGCTCATCTTTCGCATCCCACCCCAACTGTCTGAGTTTATTCATCGCCGTCGCGGTTGTCTGATATGTCTGTATTACCCTTTTATGCAACAACCAATCTAATATAGTCGCGTGTAAAAATGTCGCAATTAGAACATCTTCACCTTTATCATTTAATATATCACATATCCCTGTCATGATCTCGATAATACTTTTCACCATATCTTTCGCTAGAGCGGATTCCTGAGCGTTTTTGTCGAACACTGAGAAATTACCCGACCCGACTGAGAAATCGAAGTCGCTATTCAACACGTCTTCAAAATTTTTCCGACTGGTATTACTTTTTAGGACCACGTCAACATTACCGATGAACAGCCCTGTAGCAGAATTGTATGATACGGGACGTGCCATCATTTCACTAACATAGGCTGTAATTTGGTTGTAATCCGGTACAAATTTATATTTTCTAAGGAACCGCGAGTATTCGAATTTAATAAATTCTCCTTGGTTTTTTTTGCGATTGCACCACGAATGAGATTGTCCAAACTCATTAGCATTTTCCGGCTTATTAGATGTTGCTAAAAAATAAGAACCGGTTATATAAGGTAATATATGTTCGCATTCTTTTCCAATATTTTTTTTATTCTTTGGGTACTTGATAGGAAGGGTACATAACCAACAATTGTTACACCATGTATACGGTGACCACACGTCTCCTCGCACCGGGTCACGAATTTTAGGAAAAAATGTTCTCCTTGGATCGCAACCAGGCCCATCGGAACTGTGCTTTACACCAGCATCTGAACATTGCTTATCATTGTTAGATTGTGGGGCAAAGTTATCAAGTATTCCACCTTCTTCGCGTTCCACCATCAGAACCTCTAGCTCTTTTAATATGCTATTGCGTTTATCACGTGGAATTTTCTCCAAAACTAGATTTACATACGCCTCTGCTGTGCCATTTTCCTGCATCGCGGTCATCGTATTCTTAAAATAATTCATCATTGCATTTTTATCTTGTATATTAAATTTTTTATCTTTGAAGGTATCGACTAAACTTTTTTCAACTTGCCCAGTAAAAAACCCTCTAAGTATGTTTATATTAACTATATTACTAGTCCTTATAAATCGGTCTTTAACTTCATTAGCCATGTCATCTTAACATTAAATAAATATTTTAAATTAAAATGAAATGTATTACATGTGCATCCATGCTAGGTAGTACCGCATCTGTTCCGGCTTTTTAAGATTGTCAAATTTAAAAAATACATGAGCGGAATCTGACATATGTGTTACTATGTATTTAAAATTCACAAGATTAGAATCATCATCGAGATGATATGGATTTTCAATTATCATAATTGTATCAAAAATTCTTTGTTTATGCATCAATTTAAATACACCAATGTATTTAGGCCCGTCATACCCAGGAGAATCCTTAGGATAAAACCCGAGATAAAAGTATTCTTTTGAAGTGTAACCTGCTGATACAGAAAGCATATTCAGATAGTCACGATAATAATGCTCGTCAAAAAAAGGCGTTGTTTCGTGTGAAATGTGCATAAGCCATGAATTTGCCCATCCTTCAGCGTTCAAATGAGTAAGTAACTTAAGTTCTGCTCCTCCGTCATACTTTTCAATAGAATTAAATAAATTTTGGTCTAAGTTTATACAGTTAGTTCTTTTAGAAATTTCTGGTTTAATATAATTTATATATCCAGACGCGATGAAAGAATTACACGAAGCAATCAATGATAACATATCTATAAATTTATATATTTTATTTTTTTAAACGGTTTCTAAAATAGCAAGTACTTTATTTATAGTTGGAATACACACACCTGTTTCCCTGGACACTGTTGATTTACTTGGAGTTTTCAACTGTAAATTTTTTTTGATTACATAAAACAGTATTCCAGCTGTTGCTGATTTTGGAGTTACCGAGTCTAGTTTATCTTTGTACAGAGTATAATACTTATTACAAATTTCAACTGTTTTAAACGGTAATTCTAGTTTACTTATGTACTTCACAAAGGAATCATTTTCTATTATGTCTACTTTTTCCTTTCCGAGGGATCTATACTTAGCATGTTTTTCCATGATTTCTTGGAATATTTTTTCTCCTTTTAGAAATCCTTTTTGATTACCCTCTGCTAAATCTATGATTGATTGTCTATCAGTGGGTAAATTATTGTAAATACATGCGTAATAAAGACATGCTGCTATCAAACCATTTCTTACAGAAGCTCTTGTTAGTTTTCCAGATTCCATACAGATGTGCCACATATCTTTAGCAACCGGTAATACACAAGTATGAATTCCTATTTGGGCGCAATAATTCTGAAATTTTTCAGATATATTCCAAAATGTTTTCTGTTTATGACTAAATGTTTGTTGATAATGTATTCTCATCATCAATGAGTTTCTATTAGCAAATCCAGGTATTGTTCCCCCCTTATCGTAAGGGTTATCTGAAACGAATGTGTCTGCTCTTTGTGAACTATTAGACATTGAACCGTCTTCTTGTTTATAATTATTCCACTCGCAGTATTCAAATATACCCGACAACACAACCGTACCACAATCAAGACATATTTCATTACCCTGTTTATGATCAATTTGTAAGTTTATATGTTTACAATCGCAAATGTCATTTATTTTTTCTTCTTGAGTAAGTTCTTCAAAGTCGTTCCAGATGCTTTCAATTGATACCATAAACAATAGGTGTATACCACAATGTATAAAATATATCTTAATAATGATTAAAAAACGTAATTTTGCGCCTTAAATTGGTATTTAATTAAATTACATTATTATAGATTACATTACATTATTATGAATGACGAAATATACATTTTAGATAGACCAACTGTTAAGATAATTTTAAATAAACATTTAGAACTTTTTACAGTAAAAATATTATCAAATGAAGAATACAACTCCAAAGGTTTTGAAGAATTTTTAAATTATTTCCAAAATACATGGAAAATTGTAAATTCTAGCAGTGAGATTTACACTTTATACATAGACATTCAAGCGGAAAAAGATAATGAATTACCCTTACCTGCATACATGAATTTACTGAGGTGTATTACAGATGTAAATGAAATCTTAAAAACAAATTGTCACTGTATATGTATATTCACAAAAGAGGCAAAAAAGTGGCAAGATGCTTATAACTTTATAACAACTCTATGGAATCCAAAAGAAAATAGACCTATTAAATTCACGGATAACCAAGAGGATAAAACTGTTTTTTTACAGAGTAACAAATTGATTATATAATTTACAAAAAAATACACAACTTAAATACATTTAATTTAAAAATTGTACATATCATTTAAATTATGAAGATCGTATCTTGGAATGTTAACGGTATCCGTTCGCGTATTTTTAATGAAAAGATTTCAAGTAAACTGAAGAAAGATGAAAAAATTTTTCCAACAGAAGGTAGTGCCATGTACGAATTACTAAAACACGATCCAGACATTATTTGTATTCAAGAAACAAGATGCTCAATTGTGAAGTCGAACGTGATATCTATCCCGGGGTACAATTCATTTTTTAATGAATCTAAATTAAATCTCGCAAGAGCACCCGATAGATATTCTGGAACATGTATATTCTATAAAGAAAACATTCAGTGTAAATTCTCTACGGATATTCCGGGGTATGAAGATCTAGAGGGTCGAGTGATAATAATGAAATTTGAAGGTGTTACACTTGTAACCGTCTATGCTCCAAACTCTGGAACAAACTATGAAAATAAGATAAAGTTCAACGGGGCAATGTACAACTTTCTAAATTCACTTGACAACAAAGTAATTTTCTGTGGAGATCTTAACGCAGCAAAAGAGACACATTTTGATCAAAGTAAACAGGTGCCGGGGCCTGGGACTTATCCACATGAACTTAAATTTCTAGACGATCTAGAATTTATTAATTACAAAGACACGATGAAGTGTAACACGATCTACACCTGGTGGGATCCTCGTCAGGTAAAAGAAAATGGGATGTCTAGAGCACGAAACAGAAATAAAGGTTGGAGACTTGATTATTTCTTTACAAAGAACATTAATCAAATTTCCAGTAAATGTTTAAAATACATTGGTGAGAATAATGAAGGAATTCCTCTAGCTAGTGATCATGCTCCGGTTATTTTAGACTGGGAGGAAAGGAATGGAGGGAAGCATACGACCCTGGGGAGTCATGCGAGCGCCGCCATATAGCGCAACAACGGTAGCAACGATAGCAATCATAAGATTGGCCCACCAGATCAAATTAGTGAACTGACTCTCACCACAGTTACCCTTGCCACAGCAACCATCCTCCGCATGAGCCGAGGTTAGCTCATTCATACTGCCGAATACCATCCACGAAACAACGGCTAAAACAATAGCGTAAATAATAGCTCTCATATTTTTAATTATAATAAAATATTTTTTTTTTAAAATATATCATTTATTAGGAAAATTTAATGTCATTTTCCCAAAAATTCCTTAGGGAATAATTCTTCATTGTTTCGTATTCTTTATTTGTTTTGTCCCTTGTATTTGTCAGTTTTTCAATGGTGTCGCTAGAGAAAGAATGAATTTTCATATTTGTAAGATACTCATAAGAATTTGAAATCTTAGGATATCCAGACTTTTCCAGCTGGGAAATGATACATTCCATTTTTTGTTTGAATATAATTATTTTGTCTTCCATGATTTCAGTTACAAATTTAATTTTAGCATTTAGTACATTCAACTCATTACTCAGTTTATCACAGATGTACTTTTGTCTTTTGATGTAATATTCATTTCTGATTCTCCAAAAGTGGAAGATTATTTCTTCGGGGGATTCCATTTTAACTATTTCATTTTTCTCATTGAATACATACATGTTATTCGCTGACAGATGTGAAATTAGTTTCAATTTCTTAAGTGTTTCATTATTCTGAGTCCATTCTATTACATTTTCCAAAGGACATTTAATGGTAAAATTAACAGACATTTCGGTAGATGCGTTAGTGTAGCCAAATATGATACCTTCAGTCTCTAACTTGTCAAGGAATGCTTTGTAATCGTCAGTCCATGTTCCAATTGGAAGTTCTGTAACATTTATCACATTTCCCTTTACAGTGTATTTTCCTATCGTGATCCATTTATTAGTCTCAGTCTTTTTAATAGTTCCTGTAAAACCTTTATACCAAGGTGTCATTTCAGGAATGTCTGCGTCCTCGTCAATCACAAGATCCATGAGTCTCTTTTTAATGTCTTCTGGATTGAAACACGGAACATCGCAAGAGAAACCTGTTCCGATACCGCATGCTCCGTTGATAAGAATGAGAGGCAATGTAGGAACATAAAACATTGGTTCAATCGGATCTCCATCTTCTTCTAGATAATCAAGAACATTGTTGTCATCTTCATTGAAAAGTTTTTTGAAATCGTTTGAGAGATGCGTGAAAATGTACCTTGGGCTAGAAGCATCTTTGCCTCCAAGAAGTCTAGTTCCAAACTGTCCAACAGGTTCTAGTAGATTCATATTGTTTGAACCCACAAAGTTTTGTGCGAGAGAAACAATAGTATCCATTAGACTATTTTCACCGTGATGATAATTAGTTTTTTCTGATACATATCCAGACAACTGAGAAACTTTAATTTCTGAATACAAATTTCTTTTGATACAGGCATAGATAATCTTTCTCTGAGAAGGTTTCATTCCATCTATAAGATTTGGGATAGATCGGATGTTATCACTGATAGAAAAGAGTACAAGTTCTTTATCAACGAGGTCCTTTACAGAAACATTTGGCGAATTGTAATCCAGACTTTTCGGACATTTAATATTTTCTAATATCCACTTTTTGCGAGCATCGGCTTCAGTCTTTGTGAAAGCCAAAACAAGAGACTTTGAATCTTCGTTTGTTGTTATTTTATAATTGAGAGTTTTCATAGATCTAAAGTACTCTTTAGCTTCTTGTTGAGTGCTAGTACCAAGACCCTTGTAATATTTTACCTTGAATTTTGAAGCGTCATTCTTCGATTTCCATTCTTTGTAATCATTTAGATTGTAAAATGGAATTACTTCACTTTTTTTCGTAAGTTTGATAACAGGTGTTACCAATGAACTTATGAAGTCTTCTTTAAGAAGTTCTGGCCAACCGTGACTGATGAAGTTGACCAGAAGACTCTTGATGTGAAACCCGTCTGTATCAGCATCAGTCATGATAAGAATCTTACCATATCTGAGTTCTGAAACGGATTTATACTTTTTACCAGTTTGAAGACCCAAAATTTGTTTGATGTGATTGATTTCAGCGTTTCCCGACATTTGTGAATAAGTCGCGGTTCGTGTATTAAGTATCTTACCCTTGAGAGGAAAAGCTCCATAGTAGTCTCTGCCGACAACTGAAAGTCCAGATACAGCAGTAGTCTTGGCTGAGTCTCCCTCTGTAAAGATAATAGTACACATTTTAGATTCTTTTGTACCTGCTTTGTTTGCGTCATCAAGTTTTGGAATGATGACTCTATTAGTTTTCTTTCCATCTGTCTTTGATATGTTTTTCTTTTCCTTGGCTTCTGCGAGAGCAAGGATACTATCGAGTATGCCAAGTTTTAGTACACTTTTTACAATGTCGTCTGTTAGATTGAATTTACTTCCAAAATCTGAAATTTTAGTGATGTGTTTTTCTTTGGTTTGAGATGAAAATACTGGATTTTCAATCTTACAATTGATAAATACAAACAGATTTTCCCTGATGTAATTTGGTTTGATAGTAATATTTTTGTGTTTTTCTTGAATTATTTCAGTTAGTTTTTTAACAAGGGGCATCATTACATGTTCAACGTGATTTCCGCCGTCTGTTGTAGCAATTCCGTTTACAAATGAAACGCATTTGAACTCATTGCTTGGACTGAAAGCAACTTGCCACCTATTTTGCTCACAAACAATTCTGGGAACTGTCTTTTTGTCTCCAATGTACATTGAAATGTAATCGGAAAAATCTTTAATGTTCAATTTTTTACCATTAAGATGAACTGAAACGTGTTTTGGAGTAATAGCGCAGATGTCGTACACTCTTTTGGCCAGAATACAGAGAGTATCATGAGACATCTCTGAAATTCCAAACCGAGCATAATCTGGCTTGAATGATATTTTAGTATAATCTCCTTTTTTGCTATCGGTTATAACAGGTTTAGATTTCTTAGACATATTACATTGAAATTTCTGCGTGTATTTTTTACCGGAATGAGAGGTCTCAATTATAAATTCGGTCGAGAATACATTTACAAGCTTTGCTCCGAGACCATTGAGACCTCCAGTAGTTCTTTTTTGAGAGTCGTCAAAATTAGTGGATGTAAGCAAATTTCCAAAAATAAGTTCCGGAATGTAAATTTTATACTCTGGGTGTACCTCAATAGGAATACCCGAGTCGTTATACACGCTAATTTTTTCTTGTGAGATTTCTACCTTAATACAATTAACCTCTTCGTTTCTTTGTACTTCGTCTGAAGCATTAGTGATAATTTCATCGAAAAGTTTATATATCCCCGGGTTAAAGTTACACATACTATATTTCAATTTTTCTTCTTCAATTTTCCACATTTCAGAATTCACACACTTTATATCACCGAGGTACATACCTGGGCGTGCTAAAATGTGTTCAATCTGTGTGTACTTCTTGAATTTTTCCGCCATTGTTAAATTATCTGGTTTAGATATATACTAATTTTTTAAACCGGATAATTTTTTGTAATTTTTGATATACAACCCCCTTTCACGATTTCATATCATTGATTAATTTATTAATGTGCTCTTCAGTAACAACTCCACTGAAACTGCGCGAGTCATTTTTGTACTTTATAATAGTATAAGGCATGGTTGTAAAGTTGTATTCTTCCATTACATTATCAAATTTATCATCGTCTAGATTTACATGGTATAGCATACTGTTTGGAAAAGATGTTAGAATTTTATCAAGTTCTCGGCAAGGAATACACCATTCTGTTCCAAATTTGATAAATACAAATGTATCTCCAAAATCCATCTGAAGTAAATTTTTGAGAACAGAATTGTTTCTAACAGTGACACCCATACAAATATATAAAGTGTATTTATTTTATTTTTAAGTTGAATAAAATAATTTAATTTATTATGTAAATTTTAAAATGGCGTTTTTAGACTTCTACAGTATTGACTTAACTATAATATTAATAATTTTACTTATAATGGGCATCTTGTTTGCAAGTATTAATTACGTAGACCCAGAAGAAGACACTGTTGGAACTTTGGGTAAAATATTAATTTCGTTTACATTAGGGTTTTTGTCTAGTGTGTTTTATTCGTACATTACACTCGAAAGTGATGTATTATTAAAAGAAAATTTCTGGGACTAAATCAAATATTAAAATAATTTTAAATAATTATAGATGTCGATTAGCTTATCTAAGTTTAATCCTAAGAGAATAGAGGAAAGACGTACCGTAGGATCAGGACCAGCCACATGCGTCTTTATAGGAAAGAGAGGAACAGGAAAAAGTACATTAGTCGCAGATATACTTTATCATCTTCGCAGAATTAAAGCGGGCGTTGCTATATCTGCAACTGAAGATGGAAATGCTTTTTATTCAAGTTTTATACCAGACTTACTTATACATTCTGAATATAAACCCGAAGTTATTCAACAAGTGATTACCCGACAAAAAAAGTCAATAAATGGAAAAGATCCTAAGAAAGACAATGATGTTTTTTTACTCTTAGACGACTGTATGTATGATAAACGTATGATCAGAGATACCAACATTCGTGGCATATTCATGAATGGAAGACATTGGAAAATTACATTCATGTTAACAATGCAATATTGTATGGACTTACCCCCTGATCTTAGAGCAAATATAGACTATGTATTCATTTTAAGAGAAAATATTATTCAAAATCAAGAAAAACTTTATAAGAATTTTTTTGGAATCTTCCCCCATTTTAGTGTGTTTCAGGATGTATTGAATAGTTGCACAGAGGGCTACGACTGTCTTGTATTAGATAATACATCTAAAAGTAACAACATTCAAGA
>Ga0181408_1000650_pt1 | contig 11068 bp, 12 predicted proteins | sample 31SPOviralmetaG_FD_130137 | JGI IMG/M metagenome (GOLD analysis project Ga0181408, IMG submission 130137) | Marine viral communities from the oligotrophic San Pedro Time Series (SPOT) site, San Pedro Channel, CA, USA - 31 SPOT_SRF_2012-02-16 | ecosystem: Environmental > Aquatic > Marine > Strait...
AATTGCTTAACAACATGGTAATCATTCTCCGGGTCTTTCATGTAGGCTTCAGGAAAATCAACCATTGCGCATACATGCGTGCGTTTTTGATGTTCCCAACGGTATGACACACACATCATGTACCATTCACGTTCATGCGCTATAACATCTTGCTGGTACTGCCCCCACACATACGCTAAGTTAGGCGCTGTTTCAATGTCGTAGTAAAGAATTTTGGTCATATACCATTCTAGGGGACAGTTAGTAGTCGAAGGGTGCATACCCCTTCCCACCAGTTGCCATCGTCAGATAATTTCTCTGCTGACATAGCTATCTGGTCAATTACGCAAGTGTCAGTTTGCGAACCTTCTTGGTACGTTATGATCTCCCGATTAGCCATAGCTGTTTTTAACGCACTGTATTCAGCTTTCGTATCGTACCCAATAGCGGAACCTCTACCTCTAGACGTAGCAACCCTTGTCTTAAGGATAATTGGAACAATTATTTCATCTACTCTTGTAGGAGCAGGAAACGCTTGGATTCTCCACGATTCAATAATAGGACCAGCAGTCACTACAGAGTCCCTAGTTAAATTAAGTTGCACCTTAAACGCTTCAGATAGTTCAGGAACAAGCGTCGTAATGTTCGTAGCAACCTTGTTACTTAAATTACCTGTTGTGACACTAACGTTCTCATCATTCGTAACCGTTGCAGTTATCAAACCACCAGCGCTAGACGAAGCACCAGCATACTGAGTAATACTACCGCTGTACCCTACACCTGACTCACTGTACTGATTGCTTGTAGCTGACAAAGATGACGGAGCGTAACGTATCTCAAAGTTACGCAACACCTTATCAAACTGACTATTCCAACTCACATCACCAACCGTTAACGTACCAGACGCAACCAACTCACCAGTAGACTTCTCACCCTGCACACCATTAGTAGAATCAGTAAAATACGTTTCGCCTAAAGCCCTAGCAATAAACATAACGTTACTTGGCGAAGCATCAGCACCACCAGCCGTTCCATCCTTAACTGACACCACATCTGCCGCCCAAGCAGGAACAAGCGTTTCAGTAAACCGTGACAAATCAGCTCGATACACTTTCCCAGAACCGCCACCAAACCACACAAACCGTTCATCAGCAGCCAAACTAAATACTTGCCCTACATCATCGATGACAGGACCATACGTTACCGATCCTGACCCTGCATCCATAGCAGCGATACGCAAACCCTTAGTAGTCGCTAACGCAAGAATACCAGCGTAGGAAACCATGTCGTTAATCTTTTCGCCTCTAGGCAATTCAGCTACTTGTTGTGGTTCGTCAAGCAAACCATCAGCAGCAGCTACAGAAATAAACTTAATTGAACCTGTATCGTTTGTGTTTTCCGCTGCGTAAAAACCTACTGGACCTGAACACACAGTAACCCATGTGCCAGCGTGCGGTAAATCATGGTCAATGCTGCTAGAAACCTTGTTACCATTTGATGCTATTTCAGAAATGTTAGAACCATCTAAGAAAAACAATCTGCCACCAACAATGCGAATAAAGTCAGGGTTTTGCGAACCTAACGACGTAGGCTGACTAGTTGAACCGACAGCAACAGTAGCAGCAGCTCTGTTAGAGCCATACGCAATAAATACATTTGTGCCGTCAGACGCAATATCAGTTATTGCATGCGGACTAGCCAAAGCTGTAACCGTTGACCAGTTCACATCAGCGTCAGCAGAGTTAAACGAGTTAGAAAAATACAAGTCAGTTCCTTGAGCCACATACATGTACGACCCAAGCATCTTCATCTTCACATCAGTCCACGCAAACGTGTCATTCTTAGACTCACAAATAGGCAACAAACTAATCTGCCCCTCAGTCCACACATCCACACCAGACGAAGCACTAAACCTTGACCGATTAGAATTAGCATGATCGTAAAACGTTTGCCCAGCACCAAACGACCAATCAGTCTGCGACCTCAACCAAAACTGAGAACTTATTGACTGCTCACCAGGCTCGTCAGACGAATCCCTTTGCTCACGCAACGTAGGAATAGTCGTTCGACGATACTGCTCAACATCAATGTTATATGAACGTGCATCAGCATCTATCGTTAATGTAACTGGTAGCCGTTCAGCTCTGTGAACCATTTACACCCCTCTATAGAAAGAGTTCTGCGTTTTAGTCCCCGACCTCATCCAATACGTTGGATATTGCTGATCTAACCTAGCAGCTTCAGCATTTATTCTGGTATCACGCAACGCTCTAAGGTCACGCATAGAAGCAGATATAGCACCGGCAGGAACCTCATCTGCTCTACGGCTAGACCCTTGCTCATCTATAAACTCACGTCGGACAGGTCGAGTAGACATTAACCGTAACGCTGCCCCAACTGACGGCAAATCATACGCTGATGAATGCAAGCCAACAGTGCTTAACGCTGTTGACGTAGCCGTTAACGCAGTAAACCCTGTCTTGTATTGGACTCTGACTTTCTGCCCGGAGTTAGCGTCATCATGCAGAACCAAAGCATACCCTGACGCAAATGAAGCGGTATTGCGATCTCGTCGCAAAGTCCACGCAGGCAACACCGGCTCAGTATTCTCAGAACCATCATCAGTGTACGTCACCTGGTACACAGTCAAAACGTCATCAGTTACGCCAGCAAGATCGTATCCATCTTGAGATATGTTGTAAGTAAACTCAATTGTTTTCATTTGATACAAACCATTTTGCGGAGATGATAAATCAGCTAACTCATCGTTAATAGCGTTTAAAACAAGTTGTGTAGGAAACTTAGGGTTAACAGTGACTAGATCATTTGTGCTGTGTGAAGCAGCGGTTGTGCCTCGAAAGCCACGCTTAACAGTAGCGTTATTTGTTGAAGCGTTAACACTGAACACATACATTAGCTCAGTGCCTACTTCAATAATTGATCCTTCAACAATGCTAGAACTGTCATAGGTGAACGCTACAGTTGTATCACTTGTACCTAGCCCGGTTGATAGCTGGTCATGTTCTTCAACATAATCAGTTAACAACAAGTTCTTAGTTTCATCTATCCACGTTTGAGCAGTCATCTTGCCTCAATACTATTCATAAGTCTTTCGCTTTCTTTCCTACTCGCATCACTAGAATACAAACGACCTGCCTGAATTTCGCTCTTAGTCTCAGCATGCTTCTCTAAATGCGCTGAACCATTAATAGACTTAGGTTGCAAACCACTCTTACGCAAACGCTTATACGCAGACATATCAGCATCCTTAGCTTTCTCAGCTTTCTTCGTAGCATCTAAATCAATCACAGAGTTACGAGAAGGCATAGCAGAAGGCGCAATGTTCACACCAGAAATAAGTTTACTCATCGCCTGCCCACAATCAACGCAATGAAAAGAATGCTCATTATTAAAGCCATGTATTATTTCTTCAACGTTGTCACATCTGTTGCATTTATAGTCATACCGTGGCATAACCCTCAACCTCTATTCCGTAGCCAGCGTTCTTTAACGAGTTTAGTTCATCTTCTGTAAAATCAGTAGGGGATTCATGCCCACCATATATTGTCCGAGAAACTGTACTCATGTCTGCCGGTTGTCGAGTCGTTACCGACCCATCGTTTAATATAAATATATTAACCCCTCTAGCCGTCGGAGGATAGAATCTCCGCAAGTTCCTCGCAGGACTAATAGTCGGGAACCTGGTAACGTCTAACGTAGGAACCGTGTTTTCAAATACAGGCACATACTTTTTGTTAAATAATAATTGATTTACAGACGTTGTAGCACTAATTGTGGACACATCTATGTTCTGGTCCATACTGACGGTCACAGACGGCGTTGTAGACGTTCCACCTATCACTGATGGTTCTACATCAGCGTTGCCTGAAATCGTCGCAGAAGGCGTTGTAGCAGCCGTAGAGACAACACTAGGGGCAACACTAGCTGTACCTGATATAGTCGCAGAAGGCGTAGCCGTGACACCAGCAATAACACTAGGTTCAACACTAGCTGTGCCTGATATTGTTGCTGACGGCGTAGTAGCGCTAGTGGCTATTACGCTAGGAGCTAAATTAGCTGTCCCTGATACAGTCGGAGCAGGAACAGTCGTCGTACCTGCAATTACCGCAACGGCAGCATTCGCAAAGGCTGTTACGGTTACAGCCGGTACAGTTACAGTACACGCTATTGTCGATGCGTTTACTGTTGCGTCTGCTTGCGAATAATTTACGCTTGAACTTGCGTAGGTAACCGCAGATGAGCTGTAGTTTATTGTCACCTGCTGACCTCACTACTCGTCGCCGTACAGGGACTCCTCAAATGGAACATTCTTACTAGCCAAGGAACATGACTTATCGCCAACCTTGGTAGCAGCCCAACTTTTAAGAACTGACAACACAGCAGCAAACCCTGAAGCTGCTACTAGTTTCCAGTTACTTACTCCCATGTCAAGGAAGCTGTTACCACTAATTGTGGCTACTGCTGCTTGTACGAATGTTGCTCCGCATCTTTCAAGTAAATCTAGATATTCTTTCATCGTAATAACGCCTTCCAAGTATTTGGTCCAACTACGCCGTCAACATATAGTAGCCGACGCTTCTGGAACTCCACAACAGCCTTTCGAGTAAGTCTGCCATAATCCGAATCTATCTTGTACCGATACAATCCCTTAGCAGCCAACAACTGTTGCACCACTTTAACCGCTGCTCCTTTAGCACCTTTCTTCAAAGGGCGAGAAGTAACTAGAGCTTCTATTTCAGCAAACGCATCAACAATACCTTTAGCTCCTTGCTTAACTGTTTTTGTTGATTTCTTTGTTGCTGGCTTACTTTTTGGTTGCGCTTTCGTAATGCCGTTACGATGATCCTTCACCCAATCAAATAACACATTGCCCGGACAACTAGTGCTTGCTAGTTCTCTGTGTCCTTTTACCCATAGTTTTTTGTTGTAACGTTTTTGTATGTCACCAATTAACCAAGTAAGGCTTGCTCGTGTTTTTGCTGGTATCTTTTTGTCGCCGTCACCTGTGTAACAAATGCTTTCTGTGCGACTGTTGTACGGGCGTGTTGCCGCTGATACGACACCAGCGCCTCGACCTTCGTAGATAACGCCTTGCTCGTCTATTAACCAGTTGTATGCGATTGCGTTCCATCCGTTAGCGAGCATGTGATGTCGTTCAAATGCTCTGACTGCTGTTACGCCTTTGGGTCCGTTTTTTACGCCTGAATGATGTATGGCAATGCCTACAACACGTTTCTTATTTAGGTAACTAAATGGGCTTTTTGGTCCTCTGCTGTTCCAGCCTGCACGAGAAATAATAGTACTCATAAAAGTGTCCCAATGTGTAGTAGTTCGATGTTAACGTGTTTGCTAGTAGTTGGTATCATGTATTAGCTCGGTTGGTTTGGGAACTCAGCAGTGTCGGCAGGAGTCCATGTTGAGGGGAAATCTCGTAGTTGTTGCCTGTATGTAGCCCATTCAGCTTTCTTACTGTCACTTAAAGGACTGTCTGCAAATTGTGTCCAATCTGATTGCAATAGCAGGGAATCACGCTTTGATCGCATAATAATACTTTTTGTTTCGTTTGTTGCGTCTGGCAAACCGTTTGTTGTTGTTACTCTCATGCTATTCTGTACCATCCTGTTAAAAATATGTCGCCATAACTTCCACTTGTTTGCCACGTTGCAGGCGTTGAGTTGTCTAAAACGTCATTAAAGGTGAAACTAAGGGTAGTCTTCTGCGAGTACATAATGATATTACCACCAACTTCTATACCAAAAATAGAATATATTGTGCCTGCGGTATTAGGTCTAGCCCAACCTACACCAGTAGGCTGATACTGTAAATCTGTTGATTCTGTTACTGGAATACTAAATCGCATACCGCCTGTCGTGTAGTCACTCGTTGAACCACCTAAATAGTGAAATTGGTAATAACAGATATTGCCAACCACAGCGTATTTAGCGTTTACAGTTGCATTGCCTTTAGTCCAATTCGTGAAAGTAGGGGTCCAAGCAGTCCAATCTAAAGCACCATCAGCAACAGCGTTAATTTCAGTTGCTGTAGCTGCAACAGCCGTAGAGCCAAGAATTAAATCACCGTCAGGGATAGTAACATCCCCAGTCGCAGTAACATTCCTAAAGCCAGTTACATCTTTATTAGCGTCAACGACAACACCTTTAGACGCAGCAACAGTACCACCTGTAACTCCGTCAAGAACGTTAATTTCAGTAGCAGAAGCAGTAACAGCCGTAGAACCCAAAATCAGATCGCCTTCAGGCATCGTAACATCACCAGTTGCAGTAATGTTCCTGAAACTAGAAATATCCTTATTAGCATCAACAACAACAGCCTTAGACGCAACCACCGTTCCAGCAGTAGAACCATCAAGCAAATTAAGTTCAGCAGCACTCGAACTCACCGCAGTAGAACCTAAAATCAAATCACCTTCAGGAATCGTAACATCACCAACAAACGTAGGTGTCGTATCCCAAGCAGAAGTACCAGTACCAGTACCAATCAACACAGCACCAGAAGCAGCCGTAGTATCACCAGTACCCAACTTCTCCTCAATCTGCAACACAGCACCATTCACATTATTATGAACAGTCGCATGGTTAGGCGAATTAAGATTATCAGAATCCGCTATATTATCAGGAAGTTCATCAGGGTCACGGTCTAACGCACCCGGAAATCTAGTTGCCATTATTCACCTCTTATGGAGTTAAGTCAATCGTAAAAATACCGCCAGCAGCAAACGTAATCGTAAACGTTCCGTTACTCGACGAGAAATCAGAACCAAAATCAATGTATGCAATAAGCGGATCATCAGTTAAAGAATCATCATAAATCACAGCGCCCCTGGCACTTGTAATCGTTGCAGATGACCATGATGTGTCAGCAGCATCAAACTTAATCGTGCCACTTGTCTGAGTTAAAGCCAAACTACTTAACGTGTTACCACCAGCAGTATACCCTGACCCAGAAACCTCATTAGAAACGTCACCCTTAAAATCATGCGCCCCAAAATCAGGAGTGTACGACGACGTAACCAACATAATCTTAATCGTGTCACTGTCCAGGTCTAACGCAAGAGTATTTTTCAAAGCGTTAAGAAAAGTTATTCCATAAAGACCACTAGCCATCAGCGTTCTCCTCATCAGTTACAACGCTGGCTTGTATCGTCTCAGCCGCTATAACTACATCTACTTGTTCATCTTCCATGATGTCCAATAATAATCTAATCAAATAAAGAAAGATAGAGGGTAGGCTAACCTCCCAGTACAGTCAGCCTACCCTACTACCTAATTAAGAACTATTAGTTAGTTCCTATTGAGGATGATGTTTCAATCCTTCGGATACATTCCTCACGGAATCTTCCGTATCCTACAAGGTGATACCAACCAACTGTGTTGAATCGACGCAAGCTGTCGGTTACAGGACCGAACACTACACTTGGATCAGCACCGAAACCGGCTGCCCGGCTGTATGCTTTCGCAAGAGCTTGTCTACCAACTATTACAGTTTTGTATTCATCAACGTTAGAAGCACCAGCGTCAGCGGTTAGCGTAATTCTTGGTGTTTCAATGAAGTCAACTCCACCGAATGTACCAATGCTACCATTTCGGACACCTGCTCCGTCTTGACGGATTTGGTGTTGGATAACGTCAGTTACTGCTGTAGCTGCACGAAGATCGAAAGAAACGTCAGGGTGGATAAATCCAACGTAAACGTTTCCGTCAAATGCAGGTGCAGAAGCGGCTCGTAGGTTAGCAACAGCTTTACGGATAAGACCAGCGGTAACAATGTCACCTGCTGCTAGTTCTCCTGTAGCTGTAGCATCGCCACCGAATAGTACGTTGCTTCCTTCTGTAACAATGTCGTGAACAATCTTATCAAGACTGTCACCCATGTTGTAACCGATAATGTTCGCAGCGTCAGCGTCTATGTTTAAGAAGCTGGTTCCACGGGCTTTAGCGGTGGTTTGTATTGTATTGCCGTACTCAGCAAGTGTTACTGTAACTTGTGCGTCACCCATTGTTGATGGTGTGAGGTCAGAAGTTTCAGATATTGCTGAAGTAGCTTGTGATAGGTCACTGTACTTTGTGAACTTAACGCTTGCTCCTGCGTGCGATTGGTTTGTGGTTTTCACATCGCAAACCATCTCAAAGAGAGGTTGTGATCGCAACGCAAAGTAAGCGAGCTGTTCAAATGCTGCGTTACCAGCGGAGTTCAGCGAACTCATTTGTGTTATTGCCATTAGGCTATTCTCCAATTAAATTTTGGAGCCTACCTTACGTCATAGCGTTAAAAGTACCGCCGTTAGATTCCCACAACTGTCGAAGTTCATCTTCATTATTCGTTTGTCTAATTAAACTCTCAAATTGAGGATCTGCCACAGGACCAGCATCATCACTAGCTTCAGCGATTCTACGCTCCGCTTCAACTTGCTGTGCAAACTGCGCCTGTTGCTCCAAATTAGTAGTATTGCCTTGGCTTACCACATTTGATAAACCTGCACTAGTAGCCTCAGCCTGTATCGCATCAACAGATAGCTCGCCTTCGTAGCCTTTCATAAAGTACTCAGTCATCTTGTTAGATGGGTCTAAGCCTGCATCACGAAACACTTCTTTGCGTTGCATCTGTTGAACTTGGGCTTCAAGCTCATCAGCTCTCTTAGCTTTCGCTTCGAGTTCTCTACGCCAATTTGGTTTGGATTCGGTACTTGAAACTTCTTCTGTTCCAGTAGACTCTGTTTCCATTATGTCACTCACCTTCTCATACACGCTAACAACGGTGGAATGCCAGCGGAGTTTAATTTAGTGTGAACGGCTCACCCTCTTAACGGGGCAGATCACATAACTAAATATAGGCAAATTCAGGGTTTGAGTCTATACCCTACTAATTTTGTGCTGATCCAAGACCAGTAGCGCCCATTCCGGTTACCAAACCACCAGTTCTTTGCTGAGTCGCTGCTTGCCTACGTTGCCGTAATCTACGCACTTGAGCTGTAGTTTCTGAGTCTAAACCGAACGACGCTGCTGCTAACTCTGTTGATGTTACAGCATTCTGTTCACCGAATACTTGTTGTGTTAGACCTGCTTGTTGCCCTAAACGTTGCGATATTTCACGCTGTTGTACGTTCTGCCCGGCTAGTTGTCGAGCTACACCTGTGCCTATTCCCTGGCCTGTGGCTTGTATTGCTGCTGCTGATAAGCCAGCGGATTCCATTTGTAAGCGTTGTTCTATTACGTTTACGCCTCGTTCTGGGTCTAAGAAATAAGATATGAGTTCTCCGTCGTTTTCTACGCCTATGCCGTACATTTCACGCAACTGGTTTTTGAGTTCTGGGTTGACGTTGGATACGGCTGTTGTCGCCATTGAGACTCGTTGTGTCATTTCGGCAGGGGACACATCGTTGCCTATAAATTCTGCGAAATCGTCGGGGTTGTCGTAGAAACCTTCTGGTAGTCCTGCTGCTGACATTGTTTGACGGTAGTCTCGTTCTAGTCGTATGTATTCTGCTGGGCTGATAGCTGGCAGTCCTTGTTGTCTTCGAGTATCCATACCTGCAAAACGATCCCTGTATATATCGCTGTCTTTAAGTTGAATCATTACGCTGTCTGTTGATGCGCCTTCCATTAAATAACGGTAAGCGTCTGCTGCTAGTCCTTCTAAGCCGTAGCTGGCTAGTGTGTCTTTGATGATTGTTAGTGCATCTCTGTCGTCTTGGGTTTCTTGTGCTTGCATAACAGCGTCATCGTCTACAACAGTTACCGGATCGCTTGTAGGCGGTCTTGGTGCATCCGGTGGCGTTGGCATCGGAGTTGGTGGACCGACATCAGGATTTTCATCAAAAAAATCTGATAAACTTTGCGCTATATCAGGAGAAATATCTCCTACTCCTCCACCTCTTGTATCTCCAAAACCCATTACGCTACCTCCCCAAACGTTTGACCAATAGAGAACGACAACGCCCTCGCCTGGTCCTTAGCATCCCCAGTCTGTTGCCACTCAGGAAGCGCACGAACAAAATTCCGAACCTCAGAAAGAGTCATCGGTCTAGCATTAGTACCAGCATCAGGAATGTACTCAATAACATCAGAGAACTCATCCAACATATCTACTTGCCTGCCAAGCATCTGTTCAATTTGATACTTGTACGGTGAGAAATACTGATCTGGGGTAATACCCATTTGATTAATGACTTTATCTAACGTCGGGAACTTTGACACAGCAGTAGCTTTTAGCATTTGCTCATACTCTGTTTGCGTAGCTTCACCAGTATAAATTAGCTCAGCCCAATCTTGAGCTGCTTCTTCTGTCTGTGGCACATAGTATTTGTACGCTAACTGTTCTAACGCATCTCGACCTGCTGAAAAATCAGAGAACTCATTTGTTATTTCGTAGTTAGCTAACTGTCCGATAATCATTTCACGGATAGCTTCCGTGTCTTCACTATCACCGTTTTGCGCTAGTGTTTGCGCCAAAGAAAATGCGTCTTCTTCGCTTAAATCAAATCCTAAGAATTGTGCTTCTTTGGTTAGTGCGTCTGTTGTTGGCTCTAGGAACTCTTGTCGTTGTGGGTCGCTCATTTCGCCCCACATGACATCGTATGTTCGCCGGGCTACGTCGGTTGTTTGCCACCATTTTGTTTTTTGTAGGAGTCCTTTGACTCTGGTCATGCTGGTTATGCCGTTGTCAACAATATATTGCATTAACGGAATTGTTCTTTCTCTTGATTCGTCGTCGTAGCTGACAATAGTTCCGTCTGCTGTTACACCAAGCACCATGTTTAGCGCTTGATCTCTGAAGAAGTAGCTTGCTCCTCCGAATTGTTCTTGAAGTAGTGAGTATATTTCATCTCGGTCTGCTTCTCGTTGAGCTATTATGTCAGCAGCAGTAGAACCACCCCCACCGGGAGGGTCTGGTGAATCGTTATCTGGTAATTTTTCTATTTGTTTTTGAACAGTAACCGTATCAGCCTGCGCTCCGAAATCACCAAAGATAGGGTCATCTGCCGGATCTGGAGGAGGCACATTGCTTATGCCTGAAACACCAAAGATAGGGTCATCTTCGGCATTATCCT
>Ga0181408_1000656_pt1 | contig 11020 bp, 21 predicted proteins | sample 31SPOviralmetaG_FD_130137 | JGI IMG/M metagenome (GOLD analysis project Ga0181408, IMG submission 130137) | Marine viral communities from the oligotrophic San Pedro Time Series (SPOT) site, San Pedro Channel, CA, USA - 31 SPOT_SRF_2012-02-16 | ecosystem: Environmental > Aquatic > Marine > Strait...
GGATATTTTTTTAGTACTTTCTTTTTATTTTTTAAAAATTGTTCTTTATCCATCTAATTTATCTTTTTCCATTGCTTCTTGTTCTTCAACTAACTTTTGTTTTTGATCATTAGTTAAACTATCCCACCATTCATTGTGTAATTGATTAACTTCTTCCATTGTTACAGGTTTACTTTTATTTGCCATCTTTATAATTTTTTAATATACCCCAATGTACGAACAATATATTAGGAATCCAAATTTTCTTGTGGGAATCTTGCAAGTACTACATTATCATACTGGTACTGCGGGGTACCTAGACTTTCAAGAAAATCGATTTGATTACGTTTTCTTTTATTCATACAATCTTTTATAACATATATTCCATCTTTATGTTCTGTACCAAAAACATATACTGTGTCACCATAATTAAGGGAACCTCCATTGCGAGTTAACATATGTTGACTAACAGCAATCCAATTCCAATTTGATACTTTATAAGGATCAATTTTAGAACCATCTGCTGTTATTAAGGGGGTATCATCACATTGTTCTTCTACTGGATGGTACATTGTAGCTCTTACTTGTTCAAATATAATTTCAGGCATTGAATCCATTTGTTGTAATAATTCTTTTATTTCATCATTTAAATTATTTATTTCTAGCTGTAATGTATCTAAAAGATCTAATTGATGTTGTTCTTGAATTTGGTAGTGTCTTATTTGTTTATTTCTATCTATTACAAATAAACATAAAATTGTAAGACATGAAAAAAATAGTACTTTAAGGGCTGTTTTCATATTATAATCTATAGTATTTTTTATTATTCATTATTGATAATCCTTTGGGTGGTATTGTATATTGTCTTCCAAACATATCAATATATATTCCATCTAATTTTATATCACTTTCACTTATTGACATAAAATTTATTCCATCTAAATATGTTTCACATGCACCTCCTTCAAAACCATTGTATGCTCCAGGCAATCCTGGTGTTGATGCAACTTTACAACAACAATCATATGAATCATATATTTGTAATCCTGGCCATAATGCATCTAACATTGCTTGGCTTGGATTAAAACAGTCTTGAGTGTTTCCACTAAATGACCAACTATCCAGTGCATCTTCTATTGATTCTGATGTGTCACAATACTTAGGTGAGTAATATATTGAGTCACTAGTCTCTGGTATTATTTGAGCAGATGAAATTGATAAAAAGGTGAACAACACTAAAAATAATAATTGTTTCATTGTAAAATGCCTATTTGAGGACTTATTGATTAAAGTTTTGATATATATTCAGATCCATCGTATGAATCTTCTTCCCATAAACCAAGTTCTTTCAAATGTTCTTTATGAGCTTCGTCTATTTCAAGATCGGGTTTAGGATCGTTTTTGAATTTGTTTTTTAAAGAATAATCTTCCATTTGTTGTAATTGGTTTTCACTCCATACATTACCTATATTTAGAAAATAACAATTATAACATAATGCTTCTAAATTTTCTAATTGCCAGTTTTTTTTATTACCATCTTTAAAATTTAATATTAAAGGTACTTTATAATCTAATACTCTACGTTCATTAAATTCACAACAACTACATTCTTCTTTAATTAATGCTTCATGTATAAGTCTTTCTTTTAATTCTTTAGGGCTATAATTTGAAACATCAACTCTACCTTCTAGAATATCCATTATAGGTGTTATGTCTTTTTTTTTATATAAGTGTTTTGATATACCTTTACCTTGTCTATTTAAATGGACTTCAAACAAGGTTTTATCCTCTTCGTTTTTATAAAGTTTAGCATATTGTTTGTAGTGAGGGTAAGAACAACCTAAAAAACGAGCAGCTGCCATGTTTGATTTAGTATATTTCATGGCTCTTAAAATTTGATCTTTAGTCAGAATTTTTTTCTTCATTCTCTTTCAATTTTAGATCTTGTAATAAATCCCAAATGTCTTCTGGTGTTTCAGTAGGTATTTCTTCATGAGTTTCGTTATCATTTAAAATTAAGACATCACCTGAAGGTAAAAATTTATCATATAACCACCAATTAATCATGTTTCTTTGTTTATCAGTAAAATGTAGTTTAAATAAACTACTTATACATTTAAAAAAAGGATCATCATATTCTGTAAAATCTATATTAAAATCATGTTTCATTCCTACTGCTCTAGCATTAACAAATGATAATTCATTTAATATATCACAAAATAATTTACGTAATTTGTCTTGTTTGACTGGTCTTTTAGCACTAAGGCTACTTTTAGAGTTAAGAATTTCGTCTATATATTTTTTAATTTTTTTGACGTTTTCTTTTTTTGACATAACCTTTCCATTTATTTTCGTTTTTGTATATTAGCAATTTCTTAAAGCCTAATTTTTTATTAAAAATCTATACCACCAAATCCGCCAAATCCACCAAATCCACCACCTCCAAATCCGCCGCCACCTGAGCCACAAGGTGAAGTAGCATAACCTGCTAGTTGTCCTAGATAAGTGTAACATGGGGTTCCTTGAGCTACACCTCCAGAAGGAAGCTGATTAGGACCACAACAAAAAGTATTAGTAAAAAAATCAGGATCAGGATCTGGTGCTAAATCATAATCACAACTTCCATCATCATATGTTGCATTTTCATTATAATTGTTAGCTTCTTCATCTGTACAACCTCCTATTTGAGGGTTAGGATTACCACCTACAGGGCTTGTATTAGGACGAGGTCTTTTTTTAGGTCCTGCTGGTGAAGTAGAAGGTTTAAAACCATTTGGTCTTTTTACTGGAGAAATTCTTTGTTCATCTATTACTTCTCTAATTAATTTAATTAATTCTGATTTTTTCATTTTATATCATTTGATTCAATTAATGTATAGGTAAAATTGTTACCCCAAATTGCTTTTGCTTCATAACATATATCTAGGAATTCATGCCAATCAGTGTTATTAGCAATTACTTGACAACCAGCTGACCATTTATCTACTCTAGTAGATGTACCATCTTGTCTACCTGTTGCTCTATGAATGTTAATTCCATATAAGCCTGTTTGGGTATTGTTTTCGTCTAAATCGTACTTACCATCTTTATTATTGTCTCTATAAACAGTTACGTCTCTTTGTTGACCTAATGCTGGATATTTACCTGCATGTAGTCTAATTTTATGAGAACCTCTATATTGACCAGGTTTTAATACTGCAACACCTTCTTTTCTCATTATATTTTTAACCCAATGTGTGCCAGGGTCTGTTGTGCATTTATAACAATGAAATTGCCATTCACAATCTACTTTGTAAGATATTGTGATGTGATCATCAAATGCGTTTGTTACTCTACCTTTGGTTTCATTATTCCTAACGCCTACGATGTTAACATCGTAGCCTTTGTCGTTAGCATCTTCGAACCATTTGTATCCTTTTGCTTTTACAGCTGCTTCAATTTGTTCTCTTGTGTACATAATTTATTTTTTACCATATTGGGGGCTCTGGGGGCCATGTTCCACCCATACCACTTCCAGGTCCTGAACCACCACCAACTCCTCCTCCTCCTCCGTCTCCACCACCAAGGCCTAATATAAATTTAAGTCCAATTGCTGCTCCCATAATAAGAAACCAGCCAATAGGTACTCTTTTTACATTAATAGGTCCTGTAGGTACATCTTTAAATCGGTTTAATTCATTAGCCATTCCTGCATCTATTATTAGTTGATTTCCATCTTCAACTGTATAAACATTATATTGGTTTTTTAGAATTTTTTTATATTCTTCCCAACTAACAGTTTTATTTTCATCACGTCTTTGTTCTGTGTATAGAGGTTTTATACCAGCTAATTCTTGAAATCTTTCTACTAATAATTTTTTCATATTTTATTTATTTTTAAAATTCATGTCCAAATAATCCACATCTCCAGAAAAGTATACCTGTTCCTACTAAAAATAAAAATCCTATAATTTTAGGGTCTCTATCAGTAAGTGGTGTATCTTTACCAACTTGTGCAGTAGAAAGAATTTGAAGGGCTACTGAAATTGTATTAGATGCCATAGGATCAGTATCAGGGTTATTTATTACTTCTTGCATAAACGATATTGAATCTCCTACAGTTCTTAGATTAAATTCTTTCATACCAGCATATCCATCTTGTACTGTTGGTCTGCTAGCTTCAGGACAAGATGATGATTTCATTGGTTTAGAATTCATCATTCTTTGTTCTGATAAAGAACGAAGTTCATGTCTTATTATTTTTTTAATTATTTCTTTCTTCATTTTTTTAAAATTTATTTATTAACCTACTGTTACACATGTACAATCACCACATCCAGGACAAGTTCCACAACCAGTATTAGGACCCCATGATAGTTGATCACCATCTTTTTTAACTGAACCTGTATCTAGACACATAGACCAACTTTTTCGTGTGTCTCCTGGCTTCATACCTCTTCCACGCATTGTCTGTTCTGCTATTACTGTAGATAAATCTTTACAGCCACCATTATTTTGTTTATGAATATATTTATCTATTTCTGCTATTAGATCTTCATATGAAGCTCCTGGTTTTCCTGCAAGATCTGCTGTTTCCCTTTCATTTAATCTAGAGAATGTTGCTTTTACAACTGGCTTATTTGCCCAAAAAGAGTGGCCTTCGCGAAGGGCAAGAGCTGCGGTTGCAAAACCATTTTTATTCTCACTCATAGACATAAAGTCTCCTTTACCTCGGCCTCCTGATGCAACGGGTCTTGCCTCCTTAATACAATCACAACCCCCACAACCAAAGAAACATCCAATTTTACAAAGACTAGCATCTCCAGAGCCGTCTGGTTGCAAGTCTATATTTTCTATACATGCTCCTCCTATTACCATTTCAGTCATTAGGGCTTCATCTAGTTTTGCTAAAAATTTATTTCTTCTTTTTGCGTTTACATTATGGATTGTTTCCTTAATAATGTGTTTTAGTTTTGATAGGTTATTTCTTCTCATGATTTTATTATTAATCGTTATATTTTATTATTTAATATCTATATATAAATATAGTTTTACTTTAAAAGCCTAAATGTTTATTTACTTTCAGTTACTAAAAATAATTTTAGAAATTCTTTTTTAGAGAGTTTTTTCATTTTTGCAAAAAAGTCTATAGCTTCTTCAAGATTTTCTGCTTTATTTCTTGTTACTATCGAACCTGTTCTAGTAAACATTGTATACATCATAACTTATTAATTAATTCTTTAATTTTAAAACATTCTTCATATTCTTCTGTATCTATATAATATTGTAAAGCACTATCTAAACTTTCTTTCCATTCTGGTTTTTCAACTGTAATATAAGTGTTTGTGTTTTTTACTTCACATATTTTAATTTCTTCCTTATTAGTTTTTATTGCTTCAAATATTCCATCAACTAAACTTTTATAAACTTGTGGTTGTTTAGAAGAGGTATCATTAGGGGATAATATAGGAATACGTCTATTTGCCATAGTTTGGAAATTTTCTTTGAAAATAAGCTCGTGCTTTTTGTTGAGATGAGGTTCCATGTCTGGTTGGGTGTTTTATATGTAAACTAACCATTTGTTTACCTAGTGCAGTAAGACCCATTTCATCACCAAATTTATTAATATCATTATCTAATGGATCTTTTTTATCTCTTATTTTTCGTGATTTAACTGCAGTGTTTTCTTTAGTAAGTAATTGTATTTCTTCTAAATTTTCTTCAATTATCTCTTCAATTAGTTTTTTTAATAATTCTGATTTTTTCATTTTACTACATTATATTATGTTTTGTTAAATATTCTAAATATTTTTTACCGTTAGAAATTCCATTTTCTTCTAAAGTACGAAGAACATTGTTACCTGCGTTTATAAAATTGTAAAAATCTTCTTTAACTACAACTCGTGATATTTCTTTTAAATCACGAACCCTCATTTCGTTAAGAGGTTTTGATTCTTTAGATATAATTTTTCTAATAACTTCTTTAAGTTCCTCAACTTTTTCTTCACTATTAGACTCTACTTCTAATCTATCTTCTAATTCATCTTTTACCATAGACATTATAGCTCCAACTCGAGTATATTGTTCTTCATTATTTTTTAAATATTCTTTAAAAGCATAATCTGAATCATTTACAATGTCTATCCATATTTGAACTAAAAATTCACTAACTGTAGATATTTTTTCATAAAGTTCTTTAATTGATAATTTTCCTCCCTCTTCATCAGTATACATACTTCTTTTATTACCTAATCCTGTCATGTTACTCATAGCAGGAAGAGGTTCTTTAGCTAAACGAGCTGCTCTATCTAAAGGATCTTCTTGTTCATCTAATTCTTCTTCATCTCCCATTGATTTTAATTTATTTAAAGAATCAATATCAGCTTTAGGAGCTGATCTTTTAATACCACTAGGTGATGGTGGTGTTGGTGAAGATGGTTGGTTTTCTGATTTACCCCCAAGAGATTTAACTATCATGTTTTTTATTTGTGATAGTGGGATAAAAAATCCTAATACTGTAGGGTCTTGTGTTTCTGCATCTGTGTCTTTACTAACTTGAATATCAAATTGACCTAATGAAGAATTTAATTTCTTCATAACAGCTACTGAAACTTCACCTTTTTTATCTTGGTCTGTAAATAAGAATTCTTCAGATTTAGGTTTTAATTGAATTCTAATACCTAATTTAGTTTCTGATTGTGGATTACTTACATCTACTTTAATACCAAAAGTAGTGTTTTCACTTCCTACTGTTAATTCAGCTTCTTTAAGGGATTTTTTTATTATTTTTTTTAAATTATTTACTTGAGGCATATTTTAAATATTTTTTACAATTTGTTATGCAGGTGGATCAGGGTAATTAGGTTCCCAACAACATGCCCAATAGGCAAATGCTGTAGGGTTCATAAATGCCCACCATCGTAAGGGTTTTTCTGTTAAGTTTCTTTTACAAAGAGGTTCACCTATTCTTGATGGACAATGTTTCTTTTGTGTTGATATTATTTTCTTTTGAAGATCAACATCTTTATTTAAATTAATCTCCTGACCTGGGAAAGGACCATATTCACCTCCATAACTATCATAAAATGATTGATCAAAATCAGGTTCTGCATCAGGACTTACTACTGTTCTACATGAACCATCTTCTGAAGGATCGTGTGAGTAAGGACCTGCACCATCATCACAATATATAGTTTCACCACAACATGTTGGAGAACAATAAAATTGTGCTTGATCACTGTCATCACACATAATTCTATGCCCACAACCACAATCTTCAACTTCATTTAGTAGTGATCTTGTTTCATTTAACCCGGGTCCCCCAGAATCTTTTTGTTCATTAATATGTTTACGTATTATTTTTTTTAATTCTGATTTTTTCATTTTAAATTATTTTTTACTAAATTTTTCGACTCCAGCAATACCAAAACATCCTAATACAACCCATACAAATGAATCATATACAAATTCGTTAATTACTAAATCTTGACCCATCCATCCTGAAACTAAATCAGCAACCATTATTACACACATTATTAAAAATGCTATAAAACCAATGATTGATTTTTCATTGTATTCATTTTTGTCTTTAAAAATTTCCCACATAATTGTATTGTTTTATTATACATATAAGAAAAATCTAATAGGTTGTTCCTATTTTAATACTTTTTTCTTTCCTCCATCATAAACATAAGCATGGCCTTCATGAATTAACTTTTGGTTTACGTTTATAGTATTACCCTTTTTTTCTTGAATGAATATTTCAGCTAATACTCTACCATATTTACCTACACCATGTGATTTAATTCTAAAAAAACCAGGTTTACTTGATACAGATTCTAATAGTTCTTTAGTTCTAGCTTTAGCAGCTAAACCTAATTTTTTTTCTTCTAAATTTCTAGTTCTACATTCCCATGTATCTAATCCCATAAATCTAATACGTTTTTTAAACCAAATATTAAAACCTACATCAATAAGTGCATCAACAGTGTCACCATCAACTACTCTATCTAATTTTGCTTTATATATAAATTTATCAAAAGGTTTAATTCCCCCTGTACCAGACATTATTTTTTGTTTTTCAGTCATTTTGTTCTACTTTTATTAATATTTCTTTTTGTATAATTTCTTCTCCAAGAATGTGGATTGTACCTATTATATTTAATGTATCTCCTAATAATTGTTGATTTACATAAACTAACTGATGTCCTATCCCTTCTTCATTAGCATATGAGCTACAGTTTATAACTTCATCCCATATAGTATCATTATAAATATCTAAAATAATATAAAACATATCTGGGGTACTCCAAAATATTCTTTCCTGGGGTAAAGATAAAAAATCAACTTTAAAATAACTATTACTAGAATTAATTGGATAATTAAAAGTATAAATATCCCCATTATAAGATAATTCTGAAGATAATTCTAAATAAGGGGTTTCTAATGATTCAGATATAGGAATATTTTTTTCACATCCTAATAAAATCAATAATAAAAATATTAATTTTTTCATACTCTACCTAATGCTAATTCGATTTTATAATTTTTAATCCATTCTTTTAAGTTACCTTTTGGTGTCCATTTTAATGTTTGTTTTATCTTTGAATTATCTGCTAAAGTTTCAAATGGTTCTATAACTTTATTTCCATATTGTTTTTCACCTCCAAACATATCTGCTAATTCATTTACAGAATAATTATTACCATTTCCTATGTTAAATGATTCTCCTTTTAATTTACGTTTATAAGTTGCTGCTAAAATGTTAGCTTCAACTACATCTCCAACATATGTAAAATCTCTTCTTTGTTCTCCATCATTATTAATTGTTAGTGGTTTTCCTTCTAACATTTGTTGAGCAAAAATAGGAATAACTAATTTATAAGCTCCTTCTAGACTCATACGTTCACCATACACATTAAAATATCTTAATGAAACTGTATCTAAACCATAAACTTCACTAAACATTTTACAGTATTGTTCTCCAATATGTTTTTGTAAACCATAAGGTGATAATGGGTTTGTAGGAGCAGTTTCAGGAGTAGGAAATATTTCTGTATTACCATAACAAGAACTACTTGCACTATATACGAATTTTTTTACTTTTAAAAAATCAGCTAATAATAACATTTGTAATGTTCCATCTACATTTGTTTTATTGTAAGTAATAGGATCTTCAATTGATGGCTGTACTCTTGCTAATGCAGCCAAATGGAATATAGTGTCTATTCCTTTAAATTTAGAAAAATCAGCAGGATATAACTCAGATACATCTAAATTATAAAATTTTGCTTTAGGATTAATATTTTTTTTAAAACCAGTAGATAAATTATCAAATATATGTACTTTAATTCCTTTATCTATTAATTTATCGACTAAATTTGAGCCTATAAAACCAGCTCCTCCAGTTACTATTACTTCTTTCATGTTAAAATTTTTATTTTATTATGTTTAATCATATGATTAAGATATTCTTTTTCTCTATCAGGAGAATGATCTTTATTATTTATATCTTTAAATTTATTTTTACCATAATGAGAGTTTACTCCTTCAAAATAATGTAATGTATCATATTTTATATCGTAAGTATCAAACCCATATAAATAAACTTCATCAAAATGGTTAATGGCAAAGTGAATACTCATTATTCCTGTTGAAGGCCATTTAGGTTTAAAATTTACTAATTTGTTTACATCATCTTCATAAGAAGGGGGAATAAAACTTATATTACTATACTGTTTTTCAATTTGTTTTATTTGGGGTAACATTTTGTCTATAGGATCCCATTTAAAATTAGGCATACATATTAATACATGTTCATAAAGTTGATGTTTTTTAAAAACTAATTTATTACCCATATGTAAATCATTAACTACCCAATAATCACATCTAGTTCCTACAAATTCACTATGGTCTGTTTTATGTTCACTACCATCTGTATCAAATTTCCATCTATTAATTCTAATTATTTTATCAAATTCATTAGAATCAATTCTTTTTCCTAGTTTTTTTTCTAAAACTGAAGGACCATTACCTATTATTAATGTTTTACTCATACTATTCTTTTATAAAACACCATCTTTCATGGTTTTCTTTTGTAATATAATATTCAAAATAACCTTTTTTATCTTTAAAAAATTCATCTACTGCTACTCTAGCTCCTGGGTATTTGTGTGAATAATATTCATCAAAAACTATAACTCCCCCTGATACTATATTATTATATAAATTAGTTAAACATGTTAAATAACTTTCATATAAATCACAATCTAAATGTAATAAACTGATTTTTTTATTAAATTTAGGGGTAGTGTCAGAGAATACTCCTTTAATAAGATTAACATTAGAGAATTGTTTAACATTTTCAAAAATACTATTTATTTTTTTAAAATAACCTCCTTCTAAATGATCTATAGATTTAAAATTTTGAGTTCTTATTTTAGCTTTTTCAAAATGATCTTTTGAAATTAAGTTTTTAGAATATAATGTTTTAAAATATAGGGGTAAATCTTTTTTATGATGTTTAGTTATAGGGAACCCTTCAAAACTATCTATTCCATAAATATTTTTATTAATGTAAAACTGTTGAGTATATAAAGCTACAGGGAGTAAAGTACCTCCTTTAAAAGTACCACATTCAACATAAGCCCCTTCTGTATTTTTTAATTGTTGTATTTTATTTAATAAAAGACATATGTTATTACTAGTAATAATATTAAAATAATCATATGATATATTTTTAATAAATTCACAGTTATCTAAATGTATTTTACTAAATTCTTTTTTTATTATTTTTAACATATTATTCATTTTAACCTAATCCTTTCCATGTAGCTCCTCCAGGAGTCCAAAAATGATTAGTTTCTAGTTTAGGGGTATAAAGATATTTATATCCTTCTTTTACTCTATCAATAGCCCAATATCTATCTTCTTTTCCATGTAAGTGTTCATTAAAAGGATATTTTAATAAAAAATCTTTATTATAAAAACAAAAGGCATTATGTAAAAATTGTCTATTTTCAATAGTAGAAAACATATTATCAACTTTTTTAGTCTTTTTAAA
>Ga0181408_1000658_pt1 | contig 11005 bp, 11 predicted proteins | sample 31SPOviralmetaG_FD_130137 | JGI IMG/M metagenome (GOLD analysis project Ga0181408, IMG submission 130137) | Marine viral communities from the oligotrophic San Pedro Time Series (SPOT) site, San Pedro Channel, CA, USA - 31 SPOT_SRF_2012-02-16 | ecosystem: Environmental > Aquatic > Marine > Strait...
CAATGGAATATGCAATTTTACGATGGCGACTTAAACATTGAAGGTGACTTAGAGATTAGAGCTACAGGCACAGCTAGTCTGATGCAAAAAGAAGTTAGGTCTCAAAGGCTAACAATGTTCTTACAAACTGTTCAGAATCCAGCGATTGCACCATTCGTTAAGATTTCTGAAATAATAAAAGAACTTGCGTATAGCTTAGACCTAGACCCTGATGAAGTCATTAATGACCCAGCAGCTGCTGAGATATATGCTAAAATTATAGGATTACAAAATGCTCAGCAACAAGGAACAGAACAACCTCAAGGTCCTGGTGTCGAGTCCGCAATGGCAGGGAATGAAGGAGTACCTCCAGAAGTTGCAGGAACTGACAGTCAAGGAACTGGCAATGGCACAATCGGAACAGGCAATGTTTCGCAGCCAGGGGAAATGGAATTTACTGGAACAACTGATACACCTCCAGGACAATCTTAAGAATAATAATAATTAAAAGGCGACAATATGACAAAAGTAAAAGATGAAAGATTTATTAAAGTTACTGGAGTTTATGGTAGAGATAATAAATTAAAAAATTATAAAACATCAGCACCAGTTAATGTAGATGTAATAAAAATTCCAATGCCTAAACTAGACTATGAAAATTACAACAAAGGAGGAGCTGTAATGAAAAAGAAAAAAACTAAAATGATGGCCAAAGGCGGTATGGCTAAAAAGAAAACTAAAATGATGGCTAAAGGTGGTAAAGTCAAAGGCACAAAAATGTATTCAAAAGGCGGGAAAGTCAGCAAAGGTAGGTAGTGTCCTTTCTAATAAGTAACGTACCCCATTTTAAATGTTGGGTGCGTAAAGAGTTTACTGCTAATCATTCTAACTATCACGGCGAATATATACACGCACTAGCTTTCGCAGTAAATACTATACCCGACAGGTCTTTAAGTTTTCAAGTTGTATTCACAGGATGTGAAATAGATTCTGAAGATGGACCAGATAAAAACATACACGGCGGTGCTATGTGGGCAAGAATGCCTATACAAGCATTAGTTGCAGACATACCGTATGATGAATGGCCAGAACCAATGGAAGACCACTTATGTCAACCTTGGGACTGTGAATCAAGAACTCATAGTGCAGTTGTTCTTGATAGAGTTAGTTCATCACCTTGGTTATGTAAAATAGATAATAACTTTTATAAAGGTAAATATTTATTTACTATTGACTACACTGATAGTGATATTGCTGATGACCCTGCACAGCATAAACAATCACATGTACTATATTTAATGGACGCAGGGAAATGGACTGGTAACTTTGTTGCTTTACCTAATAATAGAGTAAGAGCTACAAGTCCTGCATTATGGAGAACAGGAGAAGGAGCGCCCGACTTTGCACCATCTCAATGGATACATTCTGCAGAACAACATGAAAGTTACTTAGACCCTTTCACAACTTTTAATAACTTATATTCAGATGGTAAAAAAACTAAAAAATAAAAGAAAAAAATTTTTTGCAGGTGGTTATTCAATGCCATCACAACAAACTAATATTAAAGGTTTTAGTTTAACTCTAGACCAATTAACTCAGTATGGTAAGCCTATATCAAAAGGTTTTATTAAAACAAATAAGAAAGCATAGTATGGCAACACCAGGATACGCATCACTATATAGAGTACCAGGAGCACAACAATCAGGTTCTCAGGATAAACTTGTTGACAATGTAGTTGGAGAAGATAAAGCTCCTACTATGGGATTGTATTCTCCAGGAACTCCTAGAGAAGTACAAAGTCCTGGACAACCACAAAGATTGTTTGACCCATCAAGAGCAAGATATGCAGTTGGTGGTTTATCTTCAGCACTAGAAGAAAAAATTGTAGATGACCCAGGTTATCGTGCTTATGAAGATGGTGGTATTGTTATTCCAGAATTACAAGGTGCACAAGATGCTGGTATGCCAGTAGATTTATTAGCACAAGAAGATGAAGAACCAGGTCAACAAGATATGGTAATGCCTGATAATATGATGATGATGAATGAAGAAATGGACATGCCAGAAATAGATGTTGATGTAGATACTTCTATGTTATCATCAGATGAAGAAAATATTTTAGAAAATGCAATGCAGCAATTTCCAGAGTTATTAAACATTATTCCAAAAATGTTAGTAGCTACTGGAGGAACACAAGAATTTACTGGTGAAGGCGAAGTCGAAGGACCAGGAACAGGTACATCAGACTCAGTTCCTGCTATGTTATCAGATGGAGAGTTTGTAATTACAGCTAAAGCAGTTAAGCAAATAGGTGTAGACAAACTTCGTAAGATGATGAGAAAAGCAGAAGACGATTATGATAAAGATATGAATGTCCAAGAAGAGCAACAAATGGAAGATGCTCCCTCGGATATCATGAGTGCTGCTTATGGCGGTTTATTAAACAACCCTTATAAGTAGGCTTTACAAATAGAGCTACCCTGGCGTCACCAAGGCACTCTATTTTTCGGCTACTCTTACAATAATGTAAGACCCCAACAATAACAAAGAAAGGTGATAACAAATGACTGATAGTAATGAGACCCCTCTTTTCGAAAAAAGAGCTACTTCTCAGAAAAGTGAAGAACAACAAGAAGCTAATCCATATAATCAAAAAAAGAATTATCTTGATTATGATGCTATGGACGAAGCATCACAGCAACCCTTTGCTGATGCAAATACGATAGCTTATAAAAAAGATTCTCCAAAGACTGTAGTTGACACAAGTCGAGTACAAGATGAGGAAGAAGAAAAAGAAGAAGCTAAAGTAGAAGCACAACCTTATAAAAAGGTAGACTATAAAAAAAGGTATGACGATTTAAAACGACACTATGACGATAAGGTAAATACGTTTAAACAAAAAGAAGAAGAACTTCATGCACAATTAAGAGCTAATCGACCTAAGTATCAAGCTCCTAAAAGTAAAGAAGAACTTAAAGAGTTTAAAAAGAATTATCCAGATGTTTATGATGTAGTTGAATCAGTTGCTCATACTCAAGCTACTAAAGAAATGGAAGATTTAAAAGAAGAAATAAATTCTCTTCGAACTAAAAATACTGAGATTTCTAAAAAAGAAGCTGAATCTACATTGGCTAGACTTCATCCAGACTTTAATACAATTAGAGAATCTGATGAGTTTCATCAATGGGCAGATAGTCAACCAGAAGAAATTAAAGGTTGGATATACAGCAATGCTACGAATGCGACGTTAGCCTCTCGTGCAATTGACCTTTTTAAACAGGATGTCGGCAAGTCAAAATCAAAAGAAGTATCAGGCGATTTAGTTCCTGCATCAGAAATGATTCAGATTAAGAACAGTAAAGACGTTGGATATGGTTCTAAAAAGATTTGGACTCGTTCTCAAATCGCAGCTATGTCTCAAAGCGAATTTGATAAGAACGAAAAATCTATAACTGACGCAATGTCTGAAGGACGTATCATAAATGATAATCCTAGAAGAAGTTATGGCGGTTCTGGAAATCCGACTTATTAAATAACTTATAGATAGTAGTTGCACTTTTAACAACAACTCAACTAGAAAAGGAGAAATACCATGGCTGTATTTCAAAACGCTAGTGGAGCTAGTAATAATAACTTTAATGCGGGTACCTCGGGTCAAACGAATGAATTTTTCGTTCCTGAAATTTTCTCGAAGAAGATTCAAAACTTCTTTAGAAAATCATCTGTAATTGAAGCTATTACAAACACGGATTATGCAGGTGAAATTTCTGCTTTTGGTGATACAGTAAATATCATTAAAGAGCCGACAATCACTGTCGCAGCATATACTCGTGCAGCTTCTACGGCAACTCAGTTCCTAACTGACCAAGAGTTAACACTTGTTATTGACAAAGCAAACTCATTTAAGTTTATTGTTGATGACATTGAGGAAAGACTTTCTCATGTTAACTTCGCATCAGTAGGTGCTTCAAGTGCGGCATACACACTAAAAGATACAATGGATTCAGAAGTATTAACTACAATGTTTGCAGGTGTATCTACGTCAAGCCCAGACCATCGCTTAGGAGGTGATGGAAATGGTGCTGTATCAACTAGTTTTGGAACTAATGACCCATTAGATATGGGTAACGGAAGTTCTGAGCTAAGTCCTTTAAAAATCATGGCTAGAATGGCTAGACTTTTAGATGACTCACAAGTTCCTGAAGAAGGAAGGTGGTTCGTTGCAAAACCAGAGTTCTACGAAGAACTAGCTGACACCGATTCAAAACTAATGTCATCTGACTTTAACCAAGGTGACGGCGGTGTAAGAAACGGATTAGTAGCTTCTGGTCAAATCAGAGGATTTTCTTTATACAAATCTTCTAATGTACCTGCAGTTACTGGTACAAACTCAACTGGCCAATGCTTAGGAGGACACATGTCTTCTACAGCTACTGCTCAGTCAATCCTAAATATTGAGACTCTAAGAGACACTAATAGTTTTGGTGATATCGTTAGAGGTCTTCATGTTTATGGAAGACAAGTTCTTAGGGATGACGCTATAATAAAAGCTGTCTACGCTATAGACTAAACCAAATCGCAGGGGTGATTAAGTTCATCCCTGCTTTTTTATAAAAGGACAATATTATGGGAAAAGTTAAAAACGGTATTAATTACGAAGATGTTATTGCAAGACACCAACCATCAATTATGGAAGGTAATAATGTAAACTCTGTTGACCATGGAAAAGATAAATATCCAAAACAATATGGTAAAGTAGATTTAAGAAGAGATTGTGATAAAAGTGAAATGGGTACAAAAGGAGATACTAGTATGTATCCTGATATGCCTATTAGTAAATTAAAACTTAATTTATCATAAAAGGAATTTAAATGGCTGCTCCGTTTAGAACGTATTTAGATTTATGTAATACTATATTAAGAGAACTTAATGAAGTTGAGTTAACTTCTACAACTTTTACAAGTGCTCTGGGTATACAAAAATTTATTAAAGATACTATAAACAGAGCTTATTACGATATATGTAATGCAGAAGATAAATGGAATTTTTTAGCTGTAGGAGACCCACTTAATGATTACTATGGTAATGCAGTTATAGAAACAGCTGCAGGAACAAGATGGTATGATTTACAATCAGCACAAACAATTTTAAATCAATATAGTTTTATAGACTATGATAATATAGTTATAACAGAAGAAGGAGTAACAGGTAAAACAGCTCCTTTTGAAATATTTAAACTACAACCAATGTCATTATCTAACTGGCAAAGATTGTATGGAGTACAAGAAGCAAAAGATAAAAGTGATACTCAATCTTATGGAATACCAAGAAGAGTTATAAGAGCACCTGCAAATGATAAAATAGGTTTTTCTCCAATACCAGATGGTGTATATAAAGTATATTTTTATGCTTATGCACAACCAACAGAATTAACAGCCCACGGAGATACAGTAGTATTTCCAAAACAATATACATCAGTGTTATTAGCAAGAGCTAGATACTATGTACATCAATTTAAAGATAATATGTCACAAGCACAGTTATCTGAAGTAGAGTTTCAAAAAGGATTAAGGACAATGAGAGAACAACTTCTAGAACCATTCCCAGTTTCGATGGATGATAGAAGAAGTGTATATGTCTGATAAAAAAAAGATACACGTAAAATTACCACCAAGTTGGGTAAAGGTAAATAAAAAAGAAGTAATTAAAAAGTTTTTTAAAGTATGGCAGAACAAGGTATTTCGATAAACTGTGAAGGCGGATTAGATTTAGTATCTAGTACTTCTTTATTATTTAGAACACCAGGAGTGGCACAAAGATTAAATAACTTTGAATCTTCTATTCACGGTGGCTATAGAAGAATAAGTGGGTTTTCAAAGTTTGGAAGTTCACAAGTTAGTAGTAGTAGTCAACTAGAAGGAATCTTTAGATACGCAAAAGGTGTAGTAGCTTGTGCATCTAGTAATATATTTTATAGTGCAGACGGTAATAGTTGGACACAAGTAAATAAAGATACCTATCAAGCTAAAACAGGAACGGTTGCAGTTACTTCAGGTTCTGCAACAATAACAGGAACTACTACAGCTTTTACATCAGATTTTGCAGTTGGTGATGATATATTAATTAATGGTGAACAATTTTTAGTATTAAGTATAGCAAGTAATACTTCAATGACAGCAGATGGAAACTTTGAGTCAAGTGCATCTAGTCAAGTTATAAAGAAAAATGGTGCTACTATTACACAGTTAAATAGTGCAAGTGCAGTATCAAGAGGTTCTCAAAGTCTTTGTGAATTTACAGTATACGAAAGTAATAAACAATACGGTAAACTTTATATAGCAGATGGTGAAAATAAAATTGCTGAGTTAGTAATAGAAATTACAAGTGCAGGAGTACATACTTATTCATTTAAAGAATTAAATAGGTCAGCTCCTACAAACCCATCGTTAGTAACTATATTTGGAGAAAGATTAATTGTTGCAGGTCAATCAAGTAATCCACAACAAGTTGCATATAGTTCAAGACTAACACCAGAAAATTTTACAGGTGCTTCATCAGGAACTGTAGATGTCGGAGACCAGATAGTAGGCATAAAATCTTTTCGTAATAAACTAATTGTATTTTGTAAAAATAGTATTTATCAATTATCAAACTTAGATAGTACAGCAGTTTTATCTTCAGTAACTAAAAACATTGGTTGTGTAAGTGGTAAGACTATTCAAGAGATTGGTGGAGATTTAATATTTTTAGCTCCAGATGGATTAAGAACTATTGCAGGTACAGCTCGTATTGATGATATCGAGTTAGGTTCTATTAGTAGAAAAATATTACCTGTATTTAGAGATGATGTTTTTCCAAACTTATCTACCATAACTTTTTCAAGTATGGTTATAAGAGAAAAAAGTCAGTATAGATTATTTTATTTTAAAAATGGTACGGCTGACTTACAACAAAAAGGTGTTTTAGGAACATTTAAAATATCATCACAAGGTGTTCCTTTATATGAGTGGAGTCAAACAACAGGTATTCCTGCTCGTGTAACACACTCAGGTTTTGATGAAAATGATAACGAAGTTCACTATCATGCAACTACAGACGGTAGAGTTTATAATCACGATACTGGAACTAGCTTTGATGGTAGTAATATACAATGTGAATATAAAACACCAGATTTAGATTATGGAGATTCTGGTGTTCGTAAAACTTTATACTATATTAAAACAAGTATTCGTGCAGAAGGTTCTAATGATAATTTAAAAGTTTTATGTAGATATGATTTTGATGATAACAATGTTCCACAACCAACTGAATTAGCAATTGGTTCACTAGCAAGTCCAGCAGTATTTGGTACAGCAGTTTTTGCATCAGCGGTTTTTGGACAAACACTTTATCCACAACAAAAAACAAATTTAACAGGTAGTGGATTTACAAATAATTTTAGACTATCCAGTAGTGGGACAGGTTCTTCATACACTGTTTCAGGATTTTACGTAGACTATATTCCAGGAGGAAGGATTTAAATATGGCGGCATACACTAGACAGAGTTCATTTTCAGATGGAGATACTATTAGTGCATCATTGTTTAACAATGAGTATGATGCATTAGCAGCAGCATTTGTTAACACAAGTGGACACAAACACGACGGTACAACTGGTGAAGGTCCAGTTATAGGTCTTATTGGTGATGCTAGTGTAGCAGTTCCTCTTAATAAAATTTTAGTTGATTCAACTAATGACCACCTTGAATTTTATGTAGATGTTTCTTCGTCTGCAGTTCAACAACTTTATATTGCTGATGGTTTAATTGCTCCTGTTACAGATAGTGATGTTGACCTTGGTACATCTTCTCTTTATTTTAAAAACGCATACATTGATGCTATTACTACTACAGGTAATGTAGCAGTAGGTGGTGATTTAACTGTTACTGGAAATACAACTTTTAATGGCGGTACACAAACTTTAGGAGACGCTGCTACAGATAATGTAGTTTTTGGTGCAGATGTTAATTCTAGTATTATACCTAATACTGATAATAATTTTGATTTAGGTTCAACTTCTCAAGAGTGGAAAGATATTTATATTGATGGTGTTGCATACTTAGATGAGATTAATTTTAATGGAACAGCTATTACATCTACAGCTGCAGAACTTAATATACTTGATGGTGTAACAGCTTCAGCTTCAGAATTAAATTATAGTGATACAGGAGCTGCTGTTGGAACAGTAGTTGCTAGTAAAGTTGTAACAGTAGATACTAATAAAGATGCTTCATCTTTTAGAAATGTAACTTTAACTGGAGAACTTTCTGCAGCAACTTTAGATATTTCTAGTGATGTTGACATAGATGGAATAACTAATTTAGATAATACAGATATAGATGGAACATTAGTAGTTGATGGCTCAAACATTTCATTAGATAGTACATCTACTTTAAACATAGATAATTCTAATACATCTAATGGTATTACTATTGGAACAGCTACATCAGGAGTTCCAATATCTATAGGACATTCAACTTCTGAAACAACAGTAAATGATAATTTAACAGTAACAGGAGATTTAACTGTAAGTGGTACAACAACAACTGTATCTTCTACAACTGTTGCTATAGCAGACTCATTATTAAAACTTGCAAAAGACCAAGGTACTAGTGCAGATGCTGTAGACTTTGGATTCTATGGTCAATACGGAGTAGGTGGTACTGCTAAGTATGCAGGTGTATTCAGAGACCAAAGTACTTCAGGCGACCCATTTACATTTTTTGATGACTTACAAGCAGAACCAGGAACTACTGTTAATACTGGTGGAACTGGTTATGACTTAGCTGACATTGCAGCAGGTGGAGCTACCTTTGCAGATAGTGTTGTAATTACTGGAGACCTTACAGTATCTGGTGATGATATTACTATGGGTACAAATACTGCTGGTCATGTTATGGTTGCAGATGGTTCTAACTTTAATCCAGTAGCAATATCTGGTGATGTTACAATAGCATCTTCAGGTGCTGTAACGATTGCAAGTGGTGCAGTAGAAACTGCCATGGTTAATGCTAATGTTGTTAGTGGTCAAACTGCAATTACTTCGTCAGATGTAGATTCTTCTAATGATACTTTATTACTACATGATAATAATGCAAGTGCACTTAAAAAAGTAACTGTTGCTAGTATTATTTCTAGTGCAGGCGGATTAACAGATGTTGTAGCTGATACAACTCCACAACTTGGTGGTAATCTTGATACTAATTCTCATAATATACTTATTGATGATGCACACTTTATTGGAGATGAAAGTGGTAATGAACAAATAATATTCCAAACAACTGCTTCTGCTGTTAATCAAATTGATATAACAAATGCTGCAACAAGTAATTCACCTGAAATATCTGCAACAGGTGATGATACAAACATTAGTTTAAAACTAACACCTAAAGGTTCAGGACAAATTTTACTTGATGGTAATGTAGGTATTGAGTCTGGTACTATTGATTTAAAAAACTCAGGTTCAAGGTCTAAAATTAATTTTTACTGTGAGTCAGGTAATGCTCATGCACAAGCACTTCAAGCTGCTCCTCACTCAGCAAGTGCATCTAATACTTTAACACTACCAAGTACAGGTGGTAATGTTGATTTAGTTTCAACAGCTTCAACTGCTACACTTACAAACAAATCAATAGATTCTGATAATAACACTATCACAAACATTGTAAACGCAGATATTAAATCAAGCGCTGCAATTGCAGACAGTAAACTAGCAACGATAAGCACAGCAGGTAAAGTTGATATTGGTGCGTTAGAAATAGATGGTGCATCTGAGATGGGTGCAGCTTTGGCTGATGCAGATTTATTAATTGTAGATGATGGAGCTGGCGGTACAGAAAAATCTATGTTGGCATCTAGAATACCAACTTATGTATTTAGTAAAGTAAGTGGTGATGCAACTGTAGCATCTAATGGTGCTTTAACTATTGCAGCTCAAGCTGTAGAAAATTCTATGTTGGCAGATGATGCTGTAGGAGCAGATGAGTTAGCTGCAAATGCTGTAGTTAATGCTAGTATAGCTTCAGGTGCTGCTATTGCATTTAGTAAGATGGAAAATCTTACAGCATCAAGAGCATTAGTATCAGATGGTAGTGGTGATGTATCAGCAGCAACTACAACTTCAACAGAGATTGGTTATGTTAATGGTGTAACATCAGCAATACAAGACCAGTTAGATACTAAAGCTACAGCAGGATTCGCAGTAGCGATGGCGATTGCCCTTTAAAAAAAGGGTTGACAAATATTAATAAATATGGTATAATATAATAACTAAGGAGTAAACACAATGGCACAGGATTTTGAAAGAGTTTTAAAACAAAACATAGGTACATCTGCTACTGAAGTAAGAGCAGCAGCTAATAGTGACGATGCTATTATTGGTATGCGTTTTGCTAATAAAACAGGTTCGTCTGTAACTGTTGATGCTACTGTTAAAAACTCATCAACTAGCTATTACTTAATTAAAGATGCTCCTGTACCAGCAGGTGGTTCTTTAGAATTAATTGATGGTGGCTCAAAAGTAGTATTACAATCAGGAGACTCAGTAGAAGCTCTTAGTAATACAGCTAGTGCAGTTGATGTAATTTTATCAGTTGTTGATTCAATTAGTACATAATTTAAGGAGATTACATAATATGGTAGCAACAATTAACACACCAGCTTTTGCAGTGACAAAGTCTGCAGACCAAACTATTTCTGATGTTACATTAACAACACTTACTTTTGACGTAGAGGACTTTGATACAGATGCTGCGTTTGGAAGTAATGTTTTTACATGTCCTGCTGATAAGCCAGGTATATATTTTTTTCAATCTGAAATATTTGGTAGTTCAAGTAGTGACATAGGTTCAATAAATTTAGAACTTTACAAAACTCCAAGCGGTGGTTCTGCAGCTTCTGCTGCATCTACTGAAACTTATGGTCACAGTACAGGAAGTCCAAGGTCTTACATGTCAAGAATAACTCATCTAGAATCTATGGCAGCTG